>Ga0209128_1002125_pt1 | contig 13008 bp, 17 predicted proteins | sample ETNvirnome_6_100_FD_184072 | JGI IMG/M metagenome (GOLD analysis project Ga0209128, IMG submission 184072) | Marine viral communities from the Pacific Ocean - ETNP_6_100 (SPAdes) (version 2) | ecosystem: Environmental > Aquatic > Marine > Oceanic | place: Pacific Ocean | collected 2013-06-19 | reverse complement strand
TGTAATAGGCATTGCTTGTGCCAAGCCTTTAACTTCTGCTGGATTTACATGGAGAAGCATAGAGTCGCCATAACGACCTTGATTAGCTACATTTTGTGTTTGTTCTTTTATATTCATATTGCCACCTTTAGCATATCCTGTTAAACCACCTTGATTAAATTGTGAACCATAATTAGGATTCACTGCTGTTGATAAAATTTCTTTAAGTCTTGGATCATATTGATATCCTTGTAATTCTGGAGCAGGTCCATATACATCTTGTTGTCGTAAAAATTGTTCTGCTTCTGGATTATAAAATAATCCTTCAGGACCACTTAAATAGCCTGATTCTTCATCAGGATAAAAATTCTTTAATCTATCTCTTGTAGTTGTTGTATCAGGACCTACTTCACTTGAAGTTGTTGTTGTTCTATATCTTTCTTGATCATTAGCAGGAATATATTCTTGACCTATTGTTCCACCTGCAAAATCAGGTATTTCAGGATTAAATCCATATCCAGACTGCATCTGTAATTCTTGAGTAATAAAATCACTAAATGGTTTTGATTTATCTCTTGCATAAAAATCTAATTTAGGAGCTTCATTATCAAATACAGTATCTACAACTTTAAATTTTAAAACATCATTAACAAGTTTTTTTCTTGCATTAGCTCTATAACTTTCATATTCTTGAGCAGATAATTTTTCTTTTTGTTCTGCTAAATCTACAGACATTTTTTCAACTTTATCTGCTATTTTTGGATCACTCATATTAAGTTTAAAACCAGAACGAGGGTCTGGATCACCAAATGCTCCAACTTCAATAATTAATTTTTTATCATCATTTGTTAAATTAAAATCTGTTTTATCTTGTAATAATTTATTAATAAAACCAGCACCTGTAAATTTATATGATTTAATTAAAGGATTATCTTCTTTAAACATACTAATTGCAGAAGCATTTATTGAAATAGGCTCAATTTTAGTTGCAACATAATTTAAAAATTCATTAAATTGCTCTGGATTAATATCTTTTTTTTCTTTTGCCACTATCTTTCCTCTGTGGTTTCACAGCCAAACATATTAAAACTCATGTCGACTGCACTTGTGTAAACTTTGATAACATCAGTTTGATTTAATGTTATACCTAAAACGATTGCTAGGGAATCATTAGCTGCTACTGATTTGTCATAATATAAGTATTGTTTATCATCAGCACCTGCTCCAGATACATGAACACTTAGTCTAAAAGTGATAGCAGAACCTGTGCGATTTGCTGCAACAATAGAACTAACTGTTGTTTGTGTCATATCTGGTACTGTGTATAACACAGTAGTTGTAGTAGCTGAAGGGTCTAACTGTCCTAATACTTTAAGATTATCAGCCATGTTTCATTCCCATAAGTAAAAATTGTTGTCGTCTAGAAGCCTTGCTTATAGTAGTAGACTTCATTCTATTAATTAGAGTGATTTTAGTATTGATTTCTTCAATAGCTTGTTCTATCAATCTGCGTGTAACTGCTTCATTATTTGGATCAAACTCTTGACTAGGTAAAGGTAATGCTATCGTTTTGATATCAGCCATTATCTTTTACCATCTGGTCTAATTTCTAGTCTAAGGTCTCCTGCTCTCCAACCATAGTCACTAGATGAGTTTGATATCCTAACTGCAGCTTGTCTGCTTCTAGCTCTAGTATTAGAAAATGTAGAGTTAGGTGTTACATCAATTGTTTGTAATGTAGTTAGGTCTTGCAGTGGATAGTCTCTACCTTTGATTGTGTAAGTAACACTATCACTTGTACCTTGTTGATCTCTAAACTGTACATCAGGTATGAGTTTAGATATAAAAGTAAACCTTTCGCCATCTGGCTCTAAGTCAAAGTCACTTGACTCTATGTATGCTGTAAAGTTACTGCCATCATTACCATGACCTTTTTCATGATTGTAAACATAGTTAAGGTTGCTTGAGTCATTTTTACTTGCAGCTATAGGATATTCTAGTATTGATGCTTGATCCCATGCTGTTCTAACAAAGTCATCATCAGTTGTGCCTATGCTCCAAACATTTTCAAGATAGTTATATAAAACATACTTATCTATTTCTGTATTAGTGCCTGATGGATAAAACCACATTACTTCGTTGGCAATATTATTAACTGCAGCAAACACTTTAAATGACTGGTCTTGGTTTAAATCAGACAAAACATAGTCTAATACTGTGCATTGTATTTTTTCAGCAGAACCTGAGTAGGAATAAAATCCACCAACATCCATAAAATAAACTCTGTTATTAGCACTTACAGCAGCATTAGGTCCTATAAGGGATGGACCTTCTGCTACTTCTGTAAATGAAAAAACAAATGGTTCTCCAACAAAACGCATAGAAACTATACCTACATCAGTCCATATAAGTGTTTCTTGTCTTGTTCTAAGTGCTCCAATAATTTCAGAACCTGATGATAGTTGTACGCCACCAGCTTGATTTGTTGCTGTAGGAGTCCAATCTACTGCACTTTCTCTATCAGAAAACCTTACCAGTAAAGGGTCTATTGTGCTTGAACCTATTGGATTACAACCAAATGCAACACAATGTTTATCTATATCAGAAGTCATTATTTGTATAACTGCTGTAGGTACATCACTTGCACCTGATTCTGCTGACAATAATGTAGCTCTAGTGCTTAAACCATCTGATTCATCCCAAAAGTATATTGGTCCACCTCTAGGTGCAGCAAGAGTATCATCGCCAAAATTATCTATAGTCCATAATCTAAGTTGATTCGTTAAAGATAAATCAGCTTTTGAACCCCATGTTCCAGCACCCCATGTATTTACACCCCAACCAGTAGAACGAACATAAACATCTAATCCTGAATTAATTTGATATACACCATCGACTCCTGAACCACCATTACCTGAATCACTTGCATTAGCAGTAACAGTATCGCCATCAGTATCTTTAGCAGTAAATGTATAAGTATCTGCACTAGGTACAGAATCAATTTGATATTCTTGATTTAAAACATCTGCTGTAATTAATCCACCTAAACTAACAGCTTGTGCAAAAGTAACAAAATCTCCTGTAAGTGCTCCATGTGCATCATCAGTAGCTGTAATAGTAGATGAGCCATTGGTTGCTGCAAATACAACACCATTAGTAGAAGTAGCTCTAATAGGATTTATATCGTAATAAACATCTCCATTAAGGACATATAGTTTTTGATGAGTGCCTAATATTACAAACTGATCGCCATCAATAGCCTTATATGGATATAGTTTTCTGCAAGTTCCAATAAAACTTTCATTAGTAAATTTATCCCAACCGCCTATGCGTTCAGGTTTACCTTTACGAAATCTTACTTTGTCAGCATCAAACCAACCATACTCATTGCTGTAGTTAGTACCTTCTTTATTAATTCCAGGTCTAAAAACATATTTAGCTAAAGGCATTACACTTCACTCCAATCTTCACCTTGAAATAAAAGAGCTTCTGCATCTCTTCTTCTTACAAGACCTTCTAAAACTTTACCACCTGCTTTGTTCCAACGCTTGATTTGATTTGGTACTTCATCCAAATCTTTTTCATTAATTTTCTTTAGCATTGTACTGTTATTAAGATTAGTAGGACCTAAATTATATGTCCATGCTACTAAAGCATCGAATTGATTTTGTTCTAAATCAACTTTAACTGCATCATTTACATATCCACCATATTCATGTAACTCTTCTTCAAGCCAAGCATCAGCTTGTTCTTGTGTGCAAATATCACCAGCTTGTACATTTTTAGTTCTTCCATAAGCTATAGTTAAAACATTTACAGCATCGTAGTAGGCTTCTAATTCACAGCCTTCAAACTTTTTAATTAAAGATATTCCTTCGTTTGATATGTTCATTTATTTTCCTGTGGTGTAGTAACTTTTCTATAATATACAACTACTTCTTGTAACTCACTGATATAGCGTTTTAATTCTTGTGTATTGTATGCCATTAACTCATAGTCAGGTACTGACATAGCAAGAAATACAACATGACCGCTTTCTTTTTCTATGCGTGTTAAAAATTCATCTATATTTTTATCCGAAACAACATACCAATGTGGATCGTTTAAAGATATTTCACGAGGCATTACTGGCTGTACTATAGATCGTTCTATAGGCTTAGAAATAATTTCTACTTGTTGCCTACTCGGAAATAGGCTGCAACTGGAGATTATCGTCAAGACCATCAATAGTCCTGCTAACTCCTTCGATGCTATCAAATGCTTTTTTTGTTCCATTGTTTACCCTTGTTTCTATCAAATTAGGTTTAGCAATAGCTAATTTAGTTAAGTTATGCCTCTTAAATATATCTAAATAACGAGTCATTTCTAATTCTATTTCATTATTTTTTTGTTGTAATTCTAATAATCCTTCTGATTGTATTTTAAAATCTTCTTGCAAAGTCTTAATAGCTTCTTTTTGCTCTTGGTCTCTAAGCTCAAATGCTTGATTTAACTCTGCTAGTTTAGAGTTTTCATTCCAAAGAAAAAAAGTAAATAAACCTAATATTGCAATAACGCCTAATAAAATTCTACTCATCTTTATTAAACTCTCCCATGCAATTTGTCCAAAATTCTGTATTTATTAAGTGTTTACAATTTTCATATTGTTTACGCCATTCTTCAGGATCATAATCATCAGACCATTCTTTTTTAGGCATAGGTACTGTGCAACTTGTAAGTATAATAATGCCCAATAAATAACGCATTATCCGTTTAGTGGATTATCGTCTTTATTTTCTAGTTTGCTTAAATCTTTTTCAAGACTTGTAAGATCAGCTTTGATTGTAGCAATGTCTGTTTTAATTTCAGTTACATCAGGAACAGAAATACCATCTATTTCTTTTTCTAAAAACTGAACAGATGTTTCTATTGATGCAAAGCGTTCTTCAATAACTTTCATTTCGCTTTCTGTTTCACCCAATCCACCAATCTTAGCTTCTAGGTTAGTAATACGATTAACATAGGTTGCTCCAGTCCATCCAAACCCTGCTAAGGTAGAAACTATTGTTGCAAGAGCAATAAGTTGTCCTGTTTTACTTTGAAACCAATCCATAATTATCTCCACATATTAGGTTGGTCATTTATCATTTGACCTAATCCTTTTAAATTATCATTTACCAGTCCATAAAAAGCACTGGTATTATCATCTAGTGTAGCAGAAGTATATATATCAGAGCTACTGTACCAGTCTTGAGCATCAGGTACGCTTACTTGTGAATAGTTATTAAAAGCAGGTACATAACCTATTAGTGCTATTAGTTTGGATTCATCACCATATTTACCAGTATCTTCTTGTTCTTGTTCTATTTCTTCTTGTTGTGCTTCTATGTTTGCAGCAATAATCTTATCTGCTATTTGGTCTGCTTCTGATGCTGTCATTACTCCTGAAGATGCTGTATCAATCTCGCCTTGAACATTTTGCACTTGTACATCAGCTACAACCATAGATGCTGAATTGTCAAATGTAGGCAAAGGTGTTATAGACATTGTTGCATTACTAGAGCCACCCATCTCATTTGACATAGATAAAACTTGATTAGATTGTTGTGTTGCACTAGCAAACTGATCTGATGCACTAGGACTACTAGAAGTGCTTATTCCACCGCTAGATGCTGTCGTGCTTCCTGTGGATACATTAGTGCTAGAAGCATTATTAGATGAATTATTTGTTTGAGAGCCACCAGAGGCTTGTGAGTAGCTGTTAGCTGCTGTTTGTACTCCTGCTCTAATTACATTAAGTGCTGTAACCATTAATTTATTTTTTCCTGTAGGCGTATCAGATTCTACTGCTGCAAATTCTTCTTCAACTTCTTCTAAAGTTTCTTCCCTTATTTCTTCTTCTCTTTCTGCAATTCTTTCTTCTTCCATGATTTCTTGCATTTCTTCTATTTCTTCAAATATTTCTTCTACAACTTCTTCTTCAAAGATTTCTTCTATAAATTCTTCTTCTGGTTCATCAAGATTAGCAAGTTCTTCTTCAATTCTTTCTTCAAAATGTTCATTAGTTTCTTCTTCAAACCATTCCTCCAGTTCTTCTATACTATTAAATTCTATAAATGTTTCAGGTTCGCTGTAATCTTCAACTAAAAATGTTTCTTGAAATATAAATTCTTCTAGTAATATTTCTTCTTGATGAAAAGGCTCATCATGGTGTGGCATAAATTCATCTATAAATGGCAAGGTTTCAGGTTCAAAAAATATAATTATTTCTTCAACCATTGGCTCTGAAAAATAATCATTAAGGTTATCTCCAAAATCTTCAAAAGGTGGAAACATCTCATCTTCATAAATTTCAACTATAGTAAACTGTTCTTCAAAACCATAATCGTCATGGTAATCATCTTCAAATATTCCAGTAGCAAACTGTTCTTGTTCGTCTATAAAACCATAGTCAACATTGGTGTCATCAAAGAAAGCTACTGATTCTTCTTGGCTATAACCTGCACAAAAAGGTGCGTATTGAGGGTCCTCATCACATTGTTGATCATCATAGGCTTCCCAATAGGTAGGACATGATTCACTATAAAGCTGAGTGATATTACATTGCTGTGTTAAATATGCTGCTGCATATCCTGAACAAGATTCGTTATTTAGTGGATTGCTACAATCTATAGCATTACCAGTACCCACACCATATAAAGAACCACCACTTTCTAATAAAGTATTAGATGATGTGTTGTTCCAATCAGTATTTACACAGGAACTAGAATTGGTTGTGCCTGTACTACATTCATCATGGTATAAATAAGTATAAACTTGTGAAGTACCACTTCCTATCTCGCCAATTAAAACATCGTGTTTGATTATATTTAACGCACCATATCTAAATTCAAAAGTATCGTTAGTCCAAAGTATTACTTCAAAGCTATTATCAGTATTACTCCTATTGTATTCACGCAAGTTATACCAACCAAAAACAGTTTTATCGCTAAAACTTTTCGCTAACATCTTAGAGCCATTATCTCTAATTAAATCAGTCCAAAAAGGATATAAGGTATAGATGTGTTGTCCTGTTAATGGATCAGGCGTGTAATCATTACAGTAAGCACCTGTAGTTTTAAAGTGAAGGCAGCCATTAGTAGCCATTCTGCCTTGTGTAAAAGATTGACCATAGAAATCAAAAGTAAAACCTAGATTAAATGCAGATGAAACTTGGTCGTCTGATGCGTTTAAACTTGTTGTTCCTGATTCACCTGTTAAATCAATTAAAGACTGATTAGCTTCGTATATGTATTGGCTTAATACATTAAGACTGAATAAACAGGCTATTGTGCATAAAATTCTTTTTTGCATTGTTTTGTGGTTTTAGTTTTTCTTGTGTAAGTTTTTTTAACCAAACCCACAACATCTTTATTAATCTTGGCTCTGTTTGGATTAGTTTCATGTGTACATTTAGCTATGTATTCTTTTTCAGCATCATCTACATCAGGTCTTTTAGATTGGTTTTTATCCCACTCGGCTTTTGCTTCTTTGCCTATTTTGCCCTCATATGGACAAGGTGTGCCTGCCATAGACATAGCTTTAAATACTCTTTCATCTTGGCATAACAAAGCAACTGATGCTACTTTCATACCCATATCGTATAAATACTTAGATAGTTTGAGTCTTTCACAGTTTTTATCTGTAATAGTTTTGCCACCTGAAAAACCAAATACTTGTCCTTGAAATGCACCTGATATACCAGTAGTACATAAGTCTTGTGAATAAGACATTATAGATGGAGCAATAGCAGATGCAGGGGGAGCTTCTGATTTAATGTTTTGGTTAATTGTTTGTGTGCTATTGGATTCGTTTATGTTTCTATTAGTGTTATCAGATTTAGTGTTGTTATTATTCTGATTAACATTGTTTGTCTGTACATTAGATTCAGATTCAGATTTATTAATGTTTGTATTCTGATTCGTATTATTTGAAGTTGAGTTATTTGTGTTATTAACATTCTGATTTACTGTTGAATTTACTGTCGAATTAGATGTAGATGTATTCACATTATTGTTCGTGTTGGTGTTGTTTGATGTGGAATTTGCTGTTGAGGTATTTACATTTACATTATTGTTTGTATTAACATTTGTATTGCTATTAGTGTTTGTCGCAGTAGTGGTATTAGTATTTACATTTGTATTTGAATTGGTATTTGTATTCGTAGCGGTTGAAGTATTTGTGTTTGTATTCGTGTTTGTATTTGTATTAGTATTAGTAGTTGTAGTTGTATTTGTTGTATCTAAACTATTATTTTCACAATACTGCGAACCATTAGTACAAGCTGTACCTGATTGCTGTGATGATTGAGCATATGCAGTAGTAGAAAATATAATTCCTAAAAATATAATTAACTGGTAAATATTATTTTTCATTTGGAATGAATACACCCAATTCTATAAGTTTACCTCTGTTTATTAAGTGTTCTGCTTCAATATCATTTTTACTTTGCCCATAATATGCAACAGCCAAATAGTTTTCTATCATAGAAACATTAATGTTAATGTCATCTACAATAACTTCTCCTAATACACGACCATATTTACCTTTAGAATCTTTTAACTTTGATCTTAAAACAACTTTTTTCCCATCATCAATGGCATCTTTAAGGAATTTTGAAGCTATTTTGCCTCTAGCTTTTTCGTCTTTGTCTCTTGTTCTTGATTCAGGTGTATCAATCCCATAAAGGCGTACACGACACTTGTGAAGAATAGAAAAACCAAGATCAAGGACAACATCAATAGTGTCGCCATCAACCACCCTAGTGACTGTGCAACCATATTCATACATTATTGTTCGCCTTTAAATGACTTAGAGCTATTGTTAGTGCCTGCGTATAGACCAAACCAAGCTGCTCCTGCACCTACAATAATAGATATAAGACCTGATTGTTCAAGACTAGGTTCTTCTAATCCCATAAACCACATGGTTGAGTAATATAGTAAAAACATATACACACTTAAAAACAAGCGTGGAAATATACGCCAAGCATCGACTGCTTTAGCAAGATGAATCCATTTTTGATAAGGATTAACACCAGTGTTATTTATACTGGTATCTATATCTAGTTCTAAATTAACTTTTTTAGTTTGTATTTCTTCCATTTATAACTCCTAATTAACAAACATTCCTGCAAGAACGCCTGAAGTAATCATCAAGATATACAATCCCCAAATCATATTTTCTAGTTTATTGAATCTTATTTGCCCTTGATCTAATCTTTTTTCGATGTTTTCATATCGAATAGTGCACTCTCTTTCATGTGCTTCTATTTTACCAAAAGCCTCTCTGACAGTAGCCATGTTACTTTTTCTTTTTTCTTAAAGCATAGGCTTCGTTTTTTTTAGTTTTAGGATCATCTTTAACATATTGACCTTTACTATTTCTAGCTCTAACTCTTTCATAGCCATCCATAAACCAATCTTTAATTTTTTTCCACATATTTTTCTCCTAACTTAAATAAGCAGCAATACTAGCTACTAAAAATATTGATAAAATTTCAATCATGAACTCGGTGCATCAGGAAACTCTCCCAATGGTCTAGTTGGTGGATCGTCATCGTTATATACATATAATGCTGCGAGTGCATCTACAGTTGATACTGCGTTAATTTTTGTTATCATGCTATTAGCTGTTGTTCTAACTCCTGATCTATAAGTAGTCCAATCACTTGCAACTGTACCACTTGTTTCAGTAGCTTTAATAACCATCCAATCGTTAGGTTGCAGTAAGCCGTAGGCTTGTTGATCTATTATTTCAGAGTGAGTATATTTTAAACCTCTAACTAAAGTATCACCTGAGCCTGAATCTGCTAAGTCTTTAGCTGTAGCTGTACCATAGGTTGCTGTAACTTTACCACTACCAAAAGCAAAAGACTGGTCAGTATTTATATAATATTTAGGGTCTTTATAATTGGTGTTGTTAATTACAACCTCATAAATACCTATAGCTTCTAGTTCAGAGCTAGACCAAAGCATAAAAATATTACTAGGATATTGTGTATCCCCTAATGTTAATTGTTTAGGTCGTGTAAAAACCTTGCTTACACTTCCCGATTCTACTAATGCCCACATAATTTTACCTCGCTGTTGTTGGGATACTGTTTGTTGATGTTGATGTTACAAATGGATTTTCTGCAAATGCCATGTAGATGAATGTTTCACCACTTACATTACCATCGGAGTATGTATTTCTTATCTTAAATCCATTACTTAAAAAATCATAGCCTGATGTTGTTGATGTGGCTTCTTCTGATGCAAAATTTGCATAAACATATTCATCGTTTAAATTAATTGCACCTCTTTTATTGTCATACATCAACCAGTTTCCTGAATCAGTTGATTTTTTAACTAGCACAAAAGCAGGTTTGAAGCCACAGTAGCACATAGGTCCATCTGCATCTCCATTGCCGATATAAGTGCCAAATTTAGAATAGCCCTGCACCTCAGCAAAGCAGTAGGCTACATAGTCAATACTACTTTGATTTGTTGCAATATATACACCTTCACCGCCTACTGAAAAAACTGTTGATGTTGGCGTTGTATCACCCCAAGTTGGAGAATTAGCTTTAGCATTTGCAGTAAATTGAATGTGGTCTTCATTTCCTATACCTACATGATAAATATACCAGCCTGGCAGTTCTGATGTTCCATCTCTATCTTTAGAAAAAATAAATTTGGGAACAGCACCCAAGCCATGTCCAACATTTTTTCCAGATGTACTTCCATCTCCAGTCCAAGTAACAATGCTAAATCCTGCTGTTGTATTTGCTTGAACAGTTGATGATATATTTCCATTGCTATTACTTGCAGTTGTTCCACCATTTGCTTTCCATTGCCATGCTACATATTTGTCAGGGTTTGTGCCATTATTAACAGTGCTACTTGTTCCAACAGTAAAGCCATCAGTTGTAAAAGATTTTAATGTTGCGGTTTCGGTAGATTCAGCACCAGTATTATTAGATTGTATTCTTTCAGTTGCACCTCTTGTGCTGTCAAACAAAGCATGACTTTGTGCTTGAGTTCTATCTTTTAACCAAACGAAGTCTGGTTTTAAATCAGAATTACCGTCATTTGTGACTTGTCTATCGTCATTATTATCACCAGTGTATAAAGCAGTCTGAAAATGTGCTGATGGATCGTCTATTGTTGTATAATCTGCCATTTATCCTCCGAACTCACTTAAATTCTTTGTGCATAAGGCGTAGAAGCCTGTTGGTGGTGCGTATTCAAAAGTTCCGTAGCCATTAGCATCACTTGCTGCACTTGAGATTGAAAGGGTTGTGTAGCCACCAAAGTTTGCCTGCCAATAACCAGGATTTTGATAAAGAGAAGAAGCAAAACTAAAAAACCCAAAATCATCTACTGCATTACCAGAATTTAAAGCAAAGCCATTTGTTCCATTGGCTGGGTCACCTGAGTTTTGCCATACATTATCTTTAGCAACATACATATTAGCAGTTCCATCATCTTTAAACTCTAACGCTACACCAACTAAAACTGAAGATGGAAAACTAGCACCATATGCTGTATTTCCACCGTTTCTGTAAACATCACCATCAGCATTGTAATATCCCATCCCCATACTTGTTGTGTCGGCATGGTAACCTAAATAATACCCATCATAAGTTGTATCATTTTCAAGCTGTTGAACTCCAACCATAGCGGAAGTAACATCACCATCCATTTTAAATTCTGCATACCATTTACCTTTTGTAAATCCCATACTGGCTGTTGTGGTTTGCCAATTACCACTACTAGGTTTCCATTTAGTAGCACCTTCTGTATAAGTAAAAACACCAGCGTTGGTAACTAATGGATTCCAAGTACAAAAATTATTAGTAGGTGTGTCAGTTGATTGGTCGGCTGCTGCTATATTACTTAAAGTTAAATCAGTGCCGCCATTTGCATCATTTCCTAAATCTGAAGAATCTTTAAAATCTAAATAAAATCCATTTGTACCATAAGATACATCTGCTTCTATAGGTGTCCAAATACCACTATCTTCATCGAACTCACCAAATTCTGTTGGAGCATATGAGTAACCATCGCAATGATGCACTTCTGCTAAATACATATTTGAATATTGAGATGCTTCTTTATAACTAAATTGAACTTCGTCATAAACAGCTTGTACATAATTTGCTAGCGTATCAAAGTTTTGAGCTATAGTAGCACTTGATGACCATGTAATCTCTTCACCATTTACATAAACTTTTTGTCTGTTTGTGGCAGTCCCTTGTGTTGTATCAACTCTACAAACAATATGATACCAAGCTGAAGTATCTCTAAATCGAGCATTACTAACCCACTTATATTCAGTAGAAGTTAAATCAGACAAAAGAAGTTCTAATTCGTTATCTGTATTAAATCTTATTCCTGTGGGATAACCATAAACGCCATGAAGTATAAGATAATCTACTGTAGATAATTCAGTTCTTTTAATCCACATAGAAGTAGTCCATGTTCTTCTATTGCCATTAGCATTTGCTTTATAAAGAGTTTCAGAATTATCAGATTCTAACTTTAAAGAGTTATCAATATCGTACCCAGTAGGCACACTTCCTCTATTAAAATGTCTTTGATTAGTTTCCATATTAAGTTTGTGCCATATTCTGGCTTCTTCCTATTTCTTGCCAAACACTCCCGTTATACCTAAATGCCAAAATATCAGTTTTAGACGCGGTAGCTGTAACAGTAGGAGCTGAACTCCCTGCAAACTCGAATATAGTATTCCAAGCTACTGTCCTAGCTGTACCACCTTGAGCTATCTCAACTGAGATAATTGCTCCTTCTGTTGCATTACTTGGAGCTGCAAATGTAGTATTTTCAACTGTTACATAATATGCGTTAGCTGCTGCCCTTGCATCCCAAGCTGTTGCATTTGAGCTTGAAGTAATAGCTACTTGGCTAATATTAGCTGAAGTAGAAGCTGTAACTTTTTTAGGCATAGTTACATATTGATCTTCGTCTATTGATATACCAGGAGTTGTACCAACTGTTGAACCAACAC
>Ga0209128_1002124_pt1 | contig 13009 bp, 13 predicted proteins | sample ETNvirnome_6_100_FD_184072 | JGI IMG/M metagenome (GOLD analysis project Ga0209128, IMG submission 184072) | Marine viral communities from the Pacific Ocean - ETNP_6_100 (SPAdes) (version 2) | ecosystem: Environmental > Aquatic > Marine > Oceanic | place: Pacific Ocean | collected 2013-06-19 | reverse complement strand
TAACCATTTCATATATTCATCATAATCAAAACGAATTCCACCTAAATATGTATTCCAATTAATATTACTACTTTTATACGGAATATAATTAAAATCATCTACAAGAATGGATTGAAATTTATCAATCTGATATTGTTCACAGAATATATCTATTTCACATGAAGGATTTAATTTTTTTAATTGATTTGCAATTTTACTAACTCGTATGAAATGTCCATAACCATTAGAGCATACAAAAAAACCTATTGCTGTATTCATCTAATTTCCCTGTTCTAAGTAATAAATTGATTCACAAACTTTAAAATCTTCTTCTGTATCTACATCAAAAAATTCTAATGAATCTTCAAATAGTTTGTATAAATATGGATTGTTTTCTGTAAAATTCCAGGGTGCATTATTTTCTAGCATATATTCTCTATTATAAATATGAAAAGAATGTAAGCTTTCATAGACTGGTTGGGATTCCTGAGTTTGAGTATTTGTTTTTTTAGCGATATTAATTGGTTTATCATCTACCCAAAACCAGTTAACTCTTCTTCGTACCGCATGTAAAGATTCCATATCGTTTTTATTAAAAAAATCACCAAAAAATAATATACTATCTGGACTAATAAACGGTGAACTAGCATTTACCCACATAACATATTTTTGATCATAATACTTTAAATATTCTAAAGTTTCGGATAAACCATTCCCACCAGTAACAGAATTTTTATTTCTATTTTGGATCTTAACATCATAATTCTGTGACATCTTCCATAATTTTTCATCAAAATCACTAACCCCAACAATAATATCATCAAATATATCATTATTTTTTTTCTGAACTTCTTCCATGATAGACATATGAATATCAAATAGTGTTGTATTTCCAAAAGTCCGGGTCATTTTATTAATACACCTATTACTTTGCTCTCTGGCATTAGATATTAATAGTAAATTTCCACTCATGTTAATACACAATCCTTTTATTTACAAGCTTATTATCAATCTTTATATTTTTTAATATATTCACAATTCTATAAGAACTTTTCCCATCACCATACGGACTATCTGATTTTATTTTAGTTTTAAATTCCGTACTCATACCCAATTTTAATGCATTATAAATATCTTCACTATTATAACTCGTGTTAATGATATTATTGCCTTGAATTCTACCCCGTTGTCTATTACCTATATTAACGGCAGGTACTCCGAAGAATGGTGACTCTATGAGTCCACTACTCGAATTACCTACCATAATTGTACAAATTTTCATTAAACCCAAATAATCTTTTCTCGGTAAATTTTTGTATATTTTCATCTTATCAGTTGTATAATCTGATATTGTTTTTTTTATTTTATTACTACCAGCATCACAATTTGGATTTATTATTATACACGGTTCATTTAATTTATTTAACGCAATCATAGTTTGTTTAACTTGTTCATTTGTAGCATGAAATTCTTCTGTAACAGGATGCTGTACAAATAGAATTAATTTTTTATTTCTATCAATATCATATTTTTCTATTAATTCCAACTCTTCCGTATACTTTTTTTCTGACAGTTCATCTAATTGTGGAGCCCCCGTTTCATAAATTCTAAACTCGTCCTCTCCCATTTTTTTAACTCTATCATATGCATCTCGATTAGAAACTAAATGTATGTGGGAAAGTTTAGTTATTGCATGCCTTATTATACCATCGATATTACCACTAACTTCACCGGATTGTATATGTACAACAGGAATATTCATGTGTGTCCCTACCAATGCCGCCATCAATTGCTCACCTCTATCACCCGAAACTAATATAATATCAGGCTGTAGTCTATCGATAGTTTCCGGTAATGATTGTAAAAATATACCCAAACTCTTAACCATAGTGAGATTAGTATAACCTTCGAGTGCCATGTAATGTTTTGCAGAAATTTTAAATCCGTCCTTTTCTATTTCGGATACAGAATAACCAAATTCATCTAAAAGATGCATATTTGTAACTATCAAATCATAATCTAAATCAAAATCTTCACTAATTAATTTGATAATTGGTCGAATATATCCATACTCGCCCCGTGAACCAGTAATTATTACAATCTTTCTCATTCACAATCCTCTATATTTATAAGAGTATCTTTTTTAATATCTACTCTAGCAGTTTTTCCTAATATATTGGGCATTTTAAAAGAAGGTATTCCCGTTCCTGGTCTTTTAGACCATATATTATCTTCTGTAAGTTTTTCTCCGCTTTTTATATCACTAATAGATACAATACTTCTTCTTGCCCATTCTCTTATTTTTACTTCTTTATCATAAACCTTTTTTTCTGACGGAATCATTGCCGCCTCTACCTTTCTTATACCATCAACTAACCTTTTGAGATATTTAATGTCAAGTGAAACATCTACATCTGGTCCAGGTATACTCTTGTCCAGTATAAAATGTTTTTCTATAATCCGTGCACCATAAACAACTGCAGCAATACTTGTATATATATCAGGCGTGTGATCTGAATGTCCAACTATACAATTAAATCTGTTTTTTAATACATTTATAAATGGTAAATTGATATCTTCATAATTAGGTGGGTATTCGGATGTACAATTCATTAATATCAACTTATCGTTTATTGGATATAATTCTTCATACACCATAATTATTTCATCCATAGTAGACATACCAGTACTCAAAATCATTGGTTTATTTAGTTTGGCTATTTTTTTTAATGACGGTAAATCAGTAAATTCACCACTACCTATCTTGAATATCGATACCAAATCATTAATCTGATATGCGGCTTTAAGACTAAATGGAGTACAAAGATACATAATATTTTTATAATCACAATATTTTTTTAATTCAATATGGTCATCTAATGACAAATTCACCTTTTGTAAAATATCATACAGAGGTTCGTTAAAATTATCTGAATGTGGGACGTCTTTTAACATTTCTTCATCCGATAAATGGTGTTGAAATTTTATAGCATTTACACCACACCTAACAGATTCATCTACCATTTTTTTAGCAATATCTAAATTACCCAAGTGGTTACAACAGGCCTCAGCTATAATAAAAACTGATTTTGTTAATTCTTCAATCATTGAAATTTACCTATAATCTGTTTATTATTTTCTACCTCTTCAAAGGATGCATCCTTGATTAAAGAAAACAAAATAGTTTCATCTATCAAATCGATTTCAAGAAGCAAATGTTTCCCACCAAAATATTTAGGTGTTACACATTTCAATTTTGTTTGTCTTAGATTATCATCAGTTATTCTTAAAAAAAATGGCATATTATAACCACATAGGGTATTGTTTGTAAGTCTATGTATTCCACCATTAAAAAACCCATGAGAATGAGTTAAAGTACCGGGTAAATAACGGGATGGGGATGATATAAGAGGATATCCTATTCCAAAATCTCTTACTGAAAGAAACCACTCAACGAAAAAATTAAGTCTCCAACTATAATAAAATGGTGGCCGATCACCTCCCGGTTTAAATCCTCTATTTACTACAGTATCAGGATATTTCTTATCAAATTCATACATAATAGTTATCCAATTTTTTGTTCTCCAGCCACCACTCGATTCAACTTCCTTTACAAATTCCATCATCTTTGGAAATTGATACTCATCATAGTCATCATTCATTGCTGAAAAATTAGTCATATATTCTAACAAAACTTCTTTGGGAAATTCTAAATACACCAACTTTTTTACTGATTTAAGTGATAAAAATCTTGCATCTTGAACTAATCCTGTAACGAAACTTGGTATGAGTTTATATTTTTCCTTTTTTACGATTGAATATGTGTCTGTAAACTCTCCATTTCTCCAAATTTTTTCTACTGATGGGTTATTGTATTCGTCCTCGGGAATAAAATCAACTCTATAACTTGTAAAGTACTCGGCATTGTCATTTTGCCACATGGTTGTAGGGTGCGTAAGCCGGCGTTCTTGACGACATTGGAATCTATCATTGTTCTGTTTATTATTTAAATTTAAATTATTCTTGATATAATCGTCTATCGAATCATAAAGAGGTACACATTCTTTAATATCAACTTCATCAAATGGTTTAAAATTATCAAAAACATTACTTAAATGATTGATTTTTTCACTTTTATAAATTTTCATTTTGTATACCAATCCCTAAAATATTTTTCCATTTTTTGAAATTCTCTGGTATCCATCAGATTTAAATCTTCAGGACATCCCAATTTAACTATAGTTTCTTGCCATTGACTATGATTGGAAAGTATAGATTGTGGTGTAATTCCATAGTCTCTACAATACTCGTGTATTAAAATACCAGGTCCTAACGTATGAAAATTTAAATCACCTTCTTCAATATTATAACCTGAATTCTTATTTATTACTTTTTGTCTATAAAAATATAAATTAACCAACATATCCATTGTGTATGAATTGCTATAAAAACAAATATCGTTAAGGTTAAACATTCCAAACTCATGTTCCAGATTTCCACCGTGAGTTGTATATAAAATATTATTTTCCAACAATTCATGTGTAAAATAGTATTTTGGATCAAAAGCTATATCAGGTCTTGATTTTATAACAATATCATATTCAAAATTATTATCAATTTCATATTGTCGTTTTAACATTATCGATTGCACAAAACTATAAAATAATCCACTCCAATGGTCATTGCCATAAAAAAATGATTGTGGTTTTTTGTCAAAAATTGATTTTTTAATGTCGTAATGTTTTACTATTCTATTAAACTCCCACTTATTCACATTTCTCCATTCATATTCTTGAGATACTCCTTTTCTATCACCACTATAATTCCAAGTATGAATAAAATAATCTACTTCCTCATTTGAAGTATCCCAAAACCATTTCTGATTATCCTTTGCAATTTCCCAATTACGAAGTTGTCCACTCATACATACTGCTATTCTCATTTTTCAACTCCTATTAATTTTTTTAATTTTATTCTATGTGACCTACAAATACCGTATAAACTATTTTTAGTTCTGACCGCATCTGCGTCTGTGCTTCTGCGACTTCTATGTTTATTACCTAATATCCACAACACAAACGAACTGCAATATAACAAATCATCTTTACACCAACATATATTTTCATTTGGTGGTGCATGTAATGAATATGATGTATGCGCAAAACCAGTAGTATATAATGTATTATCATCTAAAGAAAGTGAAAATATTTTGTCAAAGTCAATTTCACTATAATCAGAATTCACAATGAAGTTACCACAAAACACCCCATCATTCTCTATTTCCTCCTGTCTAATAGTTAGTGCCACATCCTCTAATTTTCCACTCCTAACGATAACATTTTTTGGTATTTTGTTAGGTTTGAAATCAGTACATAGAATAAGATTATATCTACCATTAAAATATTTTTCGTTCATAATTTATATCCTTTGAATTTTTTGATTTATTTTCGTATATCAATTTTGTCTTTGGTAATCCAATTTTTTCACATACATAATCAAAATCTTGTTGTAATGTTTCATACTTACCATAAAAATCTATATAAGGTCTTTTATCAATTTGATTACTATACTTACCTTTCAAAAATTCTTTTTGTGTTGGTAAATGTATCCACTCCCCATAATAATCCAACACGCCCTGTAAACTTCCCTCTCTTTTTTCTTCCACCTTATTGTTGTAATGTTCTTCAAATAACTCTTTCATATTTTTTACAGCATATTCAAAATCATGTTCATATAAAAAATCTCTATAACGATATTGTGAATGTAATCTATCAAGTGGATTACGTACAAATGTAAATACAAAATACTCTTTCCAAACACTTTCATCAAACTCATCATGATGTATTTTAAAACCCTCATATAACTTTGGATCTTGCCCTGTTAATTTATATAATATTCTTCCAACGGATATTCCAGCACATTTGGGTATATGTATAAAAATAAATTTATATTCGTGATTAATCATTAAATATCCTATCATGTAACTCAGATTTAACATCAAAATTAGTTATTAAATCAACATTATGTTGTAAAACCTCTTTCATATCAATATATATTTTTAAAAGTTCTTTCTGTGATAATTTTGATACTTCTAAAACTACATCCATAACCTTTTCTAATCTTACCCAACTATTTGGTTCATCATCATAACTCTCATCCCACCATTTTCCGAAAGTTTTAAATCCACGTTCTCTCATTTCCCTAAGAGATTGATGTGGTCCAAACTGAATAATTGGATGACCACAATATATTGGATTAAATGTTGAACTATGTAAATGACACGCATTTTCTATAAACGGGAAAGCCGCCATAACAACACTAATAAAAGAATTTTTATAATGTACTGGTTGAAATGGTAAATCTGCATTAAAAAATCCTTTTCCAAATCCCGCATCACCATGATTTGTTTCATCTGTATTATCAATATCAAACGGAACTTTAAATTTTAAATCTTCAACATTTTCTTTAGTTAGATATTTTTCAAATTCTCGTGGATATTCATCTTCAATTGGTAATGAAGGAAAACTTACAAGTGATTTATCAAATAACTTATGATAATTCATAAATAACATAAAAATATTTCTTTCTGTACGATTAGTCCTATTTACCTTTAAAAAATATTTTATTTTTTCTAAATTTTTAGATTTATATTCTATCTCATATTGTATATTAACCTTCTTGGGTAAATTTTTACATCTAATCAATTGTCGAACATCATAAACATTCCACATAAAAGATAATAACTTTATTTTTTTATCTCGTTCATATTCATCATGTGTTTTTTCTGCTAACAAATTATTAGTTACAAAAATAATATTTTCTGGAGGTAAACCAAGATCTGAAATACTTTTATATAATGGATCTATAAACCATTCACCATCTACACGAACTCCTTCAACTGTATTATCAAATAATAAAAATCCTTTTCCATTTCTTACCCCATCAAGAACATTATTTGGTATTAAATCTATATGTTTTGTCCAAAGTTTTTGGTTATGATGTACAAAAACACAATAAACAAAAGGTTTATCAAATTTAAAAGTTTTTTCTTCTACTATTTTCAAACCTAAAACATCTGGTAAACTTGAATGACTAAATAATGGTCTACACATTGGTAAACCACGATTGTCTAATTCATTTATTTCTGATATATGTTTATAGATATCAATTATATCTTGGCTCGGGTCATGCATACTAACTTTATTGAAATTATTTATTAATGAAATCATATAATTTAATTTCCTTTGTAGGCCCTTATAGCTTTTATTTTATCATCATCATCGAACTCGAATATATCAACCACCAATAATAACTCACTATCAATTATCAATTTCATTTCACAACATAGAATACCTGTAATATCTTCGTGTATATGTGATATATTAACACCAATAGTATTAACAGAATCAAATATATTCTTATAGATATTCATAACATTTTCTTTACCAGTAACCGTTCCAATATTCCAATCGGTTAAAGAACACTCATCTGAAAAAATATCATAAATACTTTCAATATCTTTATTTTCAAAAAAATCTAAATAATCTTCAACAACTTGTGATTTAATTATATTATCAACTACACTTTTTGACATAACCTTCTCTTTTTTAGTTATATAACAATACTTTCGTTTCCAGGATATAACTCCTTTTTAAAATCTTTTTTTGCTTTATCATGTAAAGGAAAATATCCTGCATCACCTGGTTTGGTATGTGGTAATTTTACTTTAGCATTTATTTCTTCACGCCCATCAATATCAGATGTCCACCACTCGATTTTTTTTCTAAAATCCCATTTCGACTCTTCATCTTGTATTTTATTAAACAACGGTAAAAGAATTTCCTCACGTATTTCCTTAGCTTCTAAAGTCGAACTATCCTCTTGTTGCTCAATAAGTTTATGATATTTTTCTGGTAATTTCATATACAATTGAAATGATGACATTAAACCTCTCAATTCTTTTTTAGTAATTTGTGGCATTTCTAATTGAGATTCAGAACGATATACATCTTCATGTTTCCCTTGATTTTCTGGAATATATCCTCTCTCAACACATAAAGAACGTAAAGGAGCTCCACGATAAGGATGGAAAAATGTAACGGTAGCACTTATTGGATTTAACTTCCTATTCAACATTATTGTTTTCATTATATCTTCTCTATCTTCATCAGGTAACCCTATAATATTAAATGATGAACACCGTATTTTATATTTATGTGCTAAATCAAAAACAAATTGTGTATGTTCATCTCGATAATTTCTTTTTAAAACTTTTCTTCTAACTCTACTACTACCAGACTCAACACCAACACTTATGTTTCTCAATCCAGCATCAACTGCCATCTTAAAAGTATCTTCTCTAACAAGTCTTGGTTGTAAATTTACAGAAAATGGTAAATTAACTTTTTCTTTCCACAACTCACAAAATTCTGTCATAATTTCTGGTTCGTGTAATGGAAAAATATCATCAACAAACATGAAAAAATTTAAATTAAACTTTTTCTTAAACTCTGCTAATTCTTTTACAAGTAAATCTGCATCTTTCATTCTATAATATTGTTTTACTGATACTTTTGCTGCCTTATAAAAAGTTTCATTTGCACAATAAGAACATCTAAAAACACAACCTCTTGTCCAAATAACAGTTGCCATGTTATACATACGACCACCCATTGGTCTTAAAAAATGTCTTGTATCAAAAATACTTAAATCTGGTGCTAAACCTTTATCAATATTTGGTAAACTCACACTATTTTTATGAACAATACCATTAATTTTATAATCTTTATCTTTAACCCAAAAATTATTTACTGTATACAATTTATCCCAACCATCTCTACCATACTTCTCATATCTATTAACTAACTCAACTAATTCTTCTTCTGTCTCCCCTCTCCCTACAATATCAATACAATCCTCAACAATCATATCTTCAGGTACTAATGTTGATAAGGGTCCTCCACATATTGTAGGTATATCAGGAACTAATTTTTTACAATATCTTAATAATTCCATACCAAATACATGATTAGGATCAACAGTAGAAATACAAATAATATCTGGTTTAAAAGATTTAATTTCATCCTCTAATGATTTAAATACATCAATTTCTTTTTCTACTAAACCAAGTTTTTCAAAATCTGGATTAACTACTTGTAAATTCTTTTCTCTTAATGCATCATCAGATGGAACTTCTCCACATCTAACAAAAGTTGTGTCAAATAACTTAAATTCATGACCAGCTTCTTTTAAATAAGCAGACAAATATCCGATTCCCAACGGAGCTCGGGTTACCATTACTTTGTTTGGATATATCATTAATATCTTCATAATTATAAATATCCTTATCTTCTAATACTACCAAAAACACCTCACTTATATTAATTCATCAAACTCTTTATAAAGATTTGGTTCTTTTAGATGCATAATTTGTACATTCTTTCGAAAATATTCAAATTCACTAACATCATATTTTTTTCCATAGAGTTTTTCGTTTTTTACATCAATATAAAATACATAAAATAATTTACTCTCATTAAACTTTTTCTCTGCAAAATTATTTGGTTCTATATAACAATACCAACCTGGAAGTAATTTGTGTCGCATATCTTTTTTATGATTTTTTGGAACTTTTATAAAAAATTTTAAAGTATCCCACCTCATATAACATGCATGAAATAAAGTATGTGATGAACCAATAAAAATTGTAAATGGTCTATCAATGATAGGAATATTTAATATACCATATCTTCTAAATGATGCGTGGAGATCTGGGATAAGCCCCTTACTCCATATAAATTGTCCATCATTCTTTTCAGGATACTTCTTATTATATTTTTCTGTCAATAAAGTGTATGAATCATATGAATTATCTTCTTTGTCCCATTCTCTTAAAAATTCATCACCCATATCATAATCAAACCAACCATGCCACGAATTTTTAACATCATCTCTAAAGTACCAAATAGGAAAATCAAGAAATAATATAATATCTCTACTCCCAACATTTCTTGTTTCAGATTGAGTACAGTATAATTGTGGTAAATCTCGGTGATTATCACTGCTATTTCCTAACCAATTTTCAACTCGATAATCATGCCAATCTGGTCCATGAGCTTTAACTCCCTCAGGAAAACTTGGTTCGAAATATTTAAAAATATAAGGATTCTCGCGTTCTTTTTCTTTATCGTTTAAAGCCTGAGATTCAGCTTTAACCCACATCTTACCTGATATACGTTGTATATAAGAACTCTTTACCATAACTGAATTAAATTGTTCTTTAATATGTTCAAGATTTTTAAAATCCAAAGCAGAATAATAACCCATTGTAGTCATATCAAAGTTTTTAAATTGTTGAAGTTCTTTACTTAAAGTTTTCATTTATATACCTATATAATAACTCTGCCATTTCGTGGTGATGCAATTCTTCCGGATGATGTCCCTCGTAATTGGAATAGTTTGCGTACATATAATCAAACCAAATATAACCCTCATACTTTTCAGATTTTAGCTTTAAAAATTTTAATTTAGGATGAACTACCTCACTTCTTCTCCAAGCATTTAAAAATACTACATTACCATCAACAAGTGAATCAAATAAAACACAATCTCTTATTGTCTTCCTTTCTATTTCATCTTCATCAATAAGATACTTTAATTCAAAATTACGCCATTGTTCTACCTCTTTTGCTGAAGCATTAAAATATTCTGCAATATACTCAATATCTTGATGTATCTCTGATGAATTAATATACCGCTTTAAATGATTTGAATACAAGTCTTTCCTCATACTATCACTCAATCCAATCACAAATAAACTATCTTTTACCATTTCTCCATTATCCTCTACCCAATCAAAAAGTTCTCTAAATATTTTGTCATTTGAATTACCACCACAAGCAATATTTATTTCTTCAATATTTAATTTATCTGATAGTTTTTTTGAAAATCTATTCTTTTCAAACAACAATTGTTGTTTATCATCGTCATCATACATAGAACCGCCCTGTGTAAAACTACATCCATTTACTACTAAATATTTATACTTTTTCATTTATATATCTTTCCAAATCTTCTGGTGTTCCCATTCCCCACATCTGTTCTTTATTAATATGAAAAGTTTTTATTTTTTTCCCATCTTGTATAGCTTCATTATAAACAGGACAAACATAAAATTCATTATTAGTTCTGATATCCTTTTCAATCATTTGTTTACAATACTTTACATAATCAGAACCCCTTGTCCAAAAATATACCCCAACTGTTGCAACATTACTAATTGGATCCTTTTCAGCAACTCTTTCAACAAATCCACTATCATCAAGTTTTGCAAAACTCCACTTTGGATGAGTTGCAGTAAAAGTCAAAATTCCTCCATCAATATCATCCGCTATCATAGGATACATAAACTCATTACTATTCCAATCAAGATATTGGTCTGAATTTGCCAGTAACAATGGTTCATCGTTATTAATATATTCTTCTGCCAATAACGTGGTACATGCTGCCCCTTCTGTCATTTCATCTATTTGTACAATTTCACAATTAGGAGAAATCAAATTTAATAAATGTTTTAAATTATATTTTTCATAATGTTCTTTTTGAACCACATAAATATATTTGGCATCTATATTTAAACTTTCCACTACAACTTGTATCATAGGTTTTCCATTAACATCAATAAGTGGTTTAGGAAAACTATATCCCATTTCTTCAAATCTTTTTCCTGCACCCGCCATTGGTATTAATACATTCATAGTATCTCCTTGCCATTTTGGTTTAATTTCTTCACTTTTATCTGATATATTAATTACTCTTTTAATCTTATCATAACTAACATCATCACTATCTTTTACGGGACATAGAACAGCTCCACTTGATAGTGCCCCCTTTCTACCAACATCAGAATCCTCTACAATTAAAGTTTCATTTGGGTTTACTTCTGCCTTTATCATACATCGTAAATACATTTCTGAATTTGGTTTAGGATTCTTTACATCTTGGTTGGAATACATAAAATCAATATACTCAAAAAATCCTTTTCTAATTAATTGTAATTTTGCAGTTTCTCTAATTGAATTAGTAGCACACGATATAATGTAACCCTCTGATTTAAAACTTCTAAGAATCCCCCTAATACTGTCGTCAGCTGAAAACCCATCTATGATTTTCAAAGTCATTTGCTGTTTTAATTCCCAAACTTTATCATGTAACTCTTTTGGTAAATCTTTGTTCTTTGTTAATAGATTTAATTTTTTCTTTGTGGATAATCCATCATAAGTAGATAAATGTTCCTCTCGTTCAATAACATATTTTTTATCTATACTATCTAATGCTCTATTTAGAGCATTATAATGTAACTCTCTTGCATTTACCAAAACACCATCTAAATCGAATATAATTAACTTGATCATATCTTATCCTTTAAATCTTTATATAATTCCTCTGCCCACAATTTATGTCCAAGTTCAGTTGGATGGTAATCTTCTCCAAATAAATTATCCTTAAATTTACCATTAACGGCCGTTAAAATTCTTTTAAATGTTTTGTCTTTAAAAAAATCCTTTCTAATCTCTAAAAAATGTTTAATAAAATTAGTATCAATATTTATTAATTCTTTTATTAAATCAGTTGATGACTCAATACCACCTGTATCCTTTTCATAAAACGCGTCAAAAAATAAATGTTCAATATTATGACTTTCTAAAAAATAATGTAAATATAAATTTTGGTCTACATACCGACTAATATATTCTTCTTGATGTGCAAACCATTTTATATATGTTTTAAAAAAAGTTTTTAATTCTTTATTTGGCCATTTCATATCTGGCTGACTTGGATAAAGAGTTTCCCAACTTTCTATAAAACTATCATCCCAATAACCACGATAATAAAAATCTCTCCTTTCGGGAGAAGTCCAACCAACAATTACATATATTTCTTCACCCTTATAATTATTTAATAATTTTAAAACTTCTTCTACTATTCGTCTAACTATACCATCATTAGAAGAACCTGAAATACTGGAATT
>Ga0209128_1002122_pt1 | contig 13025 bp, 18 predicted proteins | sample ETNvirnome_6_100_FD_184072 | JGI IMG/M metagenome (GOLD analysis project Ga0209128, IMG submission 184072) | Marine viral communities from the Pacific Ocean - ETNP_6_100 (SPAdes) (version 2) | ecosystem: Environmental > Aquatic > Marine > Oceanic | place: Pacific Ocean | collected 2013-06-19 | reverse complement strand
TTTTAATTAAATTAGTAGAAAATAACTTACAAAATAAAAATACATTTATATGAGGAATTTTTTAAAAATATTTGGGGGGTTTCTGGACTATGGATAATATTATTTATTTTATTTATATTTATATTTGTATGGCACTTAATTTTTAAATAATAAATAACATGAAAGTTTCAAAATCAACAATAATAAATAGAGTTTTTTATATTAATCTTAGAGATTTAGGTAGAAGTCATTCACAAATAGTGGGCATGATACAACCAATTAGAAAAGAACAGTTTTATAATGATATCGAAGATATTATAAAACCAAAACATACATGGTGGAAAGAATTAATATATGCGTTTAGAAACAGACGATTTAGGTTACCATATGAGTTATGACCAAGAATTACACATATAATAGTAATGATGTAGATGCCGAATTAGTTAAAAAATATTTAGATGGCGATTCAAATGCTTTTACACCATTGTTTAACAAATATAAACCAATATTTTTTAGTAATGTAATGAAATGGTATTCTTCACAATACGGTGTTGAAGAAATACAAGATATGTCAATGGAGTTTTTAGGTAGAATATCCTCAAAATTACATTTATATGATTCTGAAAAGTCTACCGTTTCTACATGGATAACTAATTCAATGAAAAATTTTATTATTGAATATTGGAAAAGAAAAAAGGGTAAACCTATTAATGGTGTGTCACTTGAAGATATAGCTGAACCCACAACACGGGAAAATATATATAGAGAAATAGAATTAAAGTCTTACAGAAAGTTAATTAAAAAGATGATTGAGTCTTTGGGGAGTGAAGATACTAGAATTTTTAATGAAGTTTTTTTAAAAGGTAAAAATCAATCAGATGTTGCAAGGGAGTTGAATATCAAAAGAAGTACTTTTGAATATAGAGTTAAAAGAGTAAAAAAGAGATTAGAGAAATTTAGACCAGACGATATGTAAATATGCCTTTATGGTGTAATGGATAGCACAAATGCCTTACCTAACCATTAGTACTTAATAATATGGACCTATGATGTAACTGGATAGCATATTTCTCTTCTAAAGAAATCGTGAGGGTTCGAGTCCTTTTAGGTCTACAAGTGTCGAACCAAAAATAAAGTTAAATAAAATCACTACCATAACGTAAAAGAGGAGTTTGTGGACTAAAATTATGAAAAGAAAAAGAAATGAGTGTTTTAAGACAACTAATTTAGTTGTATCATATGGTAAAGTCATTGTATGGACACGTATACCAAACGATAAAAAACCCACCAATGATGATATTGGTAAAAGGGTTTGGGTTGCTGGTGACACATCAACAAAAATAACAAAATTAATATCCATACATAAAAAAGGTGAAAAGTATTGGCCGGAATTTGATGGTTATGTTGTATTAACCATGGATAGAAAACGTAACATACATAAACGTACAGTAAGGTTACACCCAATTAATTTTAAAAGAAAAACTAAAAAATAAAAAATAAAAAAATGGGACTAGAATTAAATGAAATAGTTAATCAAAAACAAATAGAATCGATTTTGAAAAGTTATACAGGTGAACGTCAACTAATTGAGTTAAAATTTTACTTACTTACATTTAAAAGTGAGTTAAAAGAATTAGGGGTTGATGCATCAAATTTAGCTTGGCAAATATATACAACAAATCGAAAATGAATGAAAAGATAACTTAAGGGTGTGATTGTAGAATATTATATAGGTGTGGTCGACAATATTTCATTTTTTGATAAATAAATTTGTTTTTAATAAAAAAATTGTTATCTTTGTATTAGAAAGAAAATTAACCCTTTAATAAAAGAAATCATGGCTAGAATAAAATATAAGACAGAAGTTAAAAATACCACAAAATTTGAATATTTTAATAAGGGTATTTTGGTTGATACTATAGAATTTGACACCGTTGATGAAGGTTATGATTATGTGGTACCAAGATATGACCCAAAAGATATTACACGAAATTTTACCGCCTTGGTTGTAAGTGTAGTCCCACCCAAAGTAAAAAGGGTTTGGGTACAAAGAGAACCCCAAGCAGAATAAATATGTAACTATTTATTTGTACAAGTCTGTGACATAAAATCACAGACTTTTTTTTATATTAATTTGACTTACTGTGAACAATTATTTATAATTATAAGGCGGGATGGAGCAGTGGTAGCTCGACAGGCTCATAACCTGTAGGTCGGTGGTTCGAATCCATCTCCCGCAACAAAAAATGATATTAAACTAAAACAAATGAAAAAAATATTATTAACACTATTAATCCTATTACCGATGTTATCCATGGGACAGTTAGCATTTAAAGAAGAACTTATTATTCACGATATTAATCTTCATTTAGAAGATATTAAAACTATAAAAGGTAGTGGTATAAATAACGGTGCTGGCCTTATTATGGTGGTAAGTGGTGCAGTATTTATATTAGGTGGAACACTAACAAAACCAGACAGAAAACTTAAAAATGGTACTTGGCAAAATAAATCGTTTTTCAATCAAGGTCCCAGAGCATGGGCAACTTTATCTGGAATTGGTTTATTCTGTGGAGGAATAGTTTATACGATAAATAATTAATGAATTTTTTGGTTGTGATATATTGGGTAAAAAGGAAAATATGGCAAATTAAAAATGTTATCGGTTGGTTACCTATTATATGGAACCAATATGATTTTGATTATGTATATGCCATTAAAGTTTTCAGATATCAATTATCAAAAACAGCTAAGTTTTTAGAATCTGATAAATCATATGGAATTTCTGCAAAAGAAAAATCAAAAAAAATTAGAACCACAATAAAATTAATGGATAAATTATATGATGAAGATGGTGTTGAATATTTTGATGTCATGGAAGAAATGTATGGCAAATATGAGGTACAGTTTAAAAATAATGAAGTAGTAAAAGTGTGGGATAAGAAATATACCAAAGAAGAATTGACCAAAATTGATGAAGTTGAAAGTGAGGCTATTAAAATGTCGTATGAAGCTGAAAACAATATGCATAAATTATTGTGGGTTATGATTGAAAGGGATATTCGTGAATGGTGGGATTAAAATGAAATGGAGATAATATTAAATTAAAATGAGTTATATAATAGAAGACCCCATTATAATGGGGTTTTTTAATGCTCAAAAGATTATAGTTAAATAATAACCAAGGGGTATAATTAAAAATAATAAGAAAAAAGTATATATTTTTATATTAGTTATAGTTTTATTTATAAATATAATCAATTTAAACGATAATGGCAAGCCGTTTTATTTTCACAAGATATTTATGATTATGAACCTAAAAAGAATCATAAGGGAAAAAATTGAAGATGAGTTTAAATGGATTGATGACACCCCATCTAGTATAAGAGGGGAAGATTTAGTTGGTTACTATTTTACACATGAAGAAGGGATTAGTTCTAGGAAATTTTTTATTACAAAAGTTCGTCCTAGTCAACGGTACCACATGTTAACAGATGATTTGGGGATGGGATTTTCTATAGAATATGTTTGGTGGGAAAGAGGGAATCCCCCCAACACACATCCATACAAAAGTAATATGTATTTAGACACGTTTATACTTAGAGTCCATAATGAGGAGTATAAGTTATATGACCAAGAAGGTAATTATATTAGTCCAGAACTTTTGATTGGCGGTAATAGTGATGATGAAGATTTAAATGAATCAGAAATGAGTTGGATAGAAGACACACAACCAACTTTTTTAGAAAAATTAAAGGTTATAACAGAAACAAACCCCAATATAAACGTGAGTTTCAATAAATACGGACCACTGGAGAATTACCCGATTACCAGGGTTTCCATTACAGACAAACAAGGTAAAACTTATTTTACTAGTGAAGAGATACAATGGGATATAAGTAAAGAAGATTTTTTATCTAAAATAGGGGACGCTTTGGATGGTTTTAATGAAACGGGTAGTTATGATGAAGAAGATTTTAAAGAACTTTATAGTGTGGTTGATAGTTTAATCATATCTGAAGGAGTAGATGATGATTTTAAATGGATTGAAGATACAGAATCAAATCCTTTTATGGAAAATAATATGTTATTCTTTATTGATGTTCCAATAACAGTGGAAGAAGCACAACATTTACTTGATTTACTTGTTTCAGCTAAAAGAACAACTGAAGATGATAATGACACATATAATAGAGCTCAAAAAATAAGTGATTATAGTAATACACAAAATACCTATATAGAGACTTGTGGTGATAATGTATTTCGGTTTGGTGATGAATGGCCTCGTGAGTTAAAAAACAGAACTTATTATCGTTATACAAATTTTTTTAGTTTACCACCTAATCAGATAAAGGAAAATGAATTAAAGTGGTTACAAAATACAGGCACTTTACTTAAATTAACTGTGGGTGATTTGGAAAATTATTATGGTGAAAAATTTATTACGGAAAAAGAGAAAGAATCTCATAGAACAGTATATCATTTAGAAAAATTTTATAAAGAGGAAAAGTTTGAATGGATAAAAGATGGTACAAAGGTTAGATGGTATGACCCAGAAGTAGAACATAGAGATTTAGAAAGAGTTTGGATAATAAAAGACTATGATAGATATTTAGAAAATAATCAACCTTTTAGTAGTGAGGATATTGATGACCTTCCCATTAATATAGAATCAGAAGATGGTTATTCTGAAGCAGAAGTTTTTTTACGAGAAGTTCAACCAATACAACCCAAAAACACGAATTCTGATGTGGGGGCGGTTGATAATGATAAAGTTAATGTTTGTTGGAAAGAAACTAGTATACATATTTGTACTGAGTATCTTAAAACTAATGTGGTACATTATTTTAATAATGGAGATTGGGTATTTTTATCCATGTTAAATGAATCCAATGAATTTGATTGGATTGAAAATATTAAACCAACAAATATACATACGCGCAATGAAAAATTTCAAAGTTATATGGATGGTGAGTTTGAGGTCACACATATTATTAATCACCTTATAGATAATATTGAGATGTTTTCTGAACTTGGTGAATATCTTAGAAATGTAGCTCCGGATGATTGGGACCCCATGGGTATTAGAATGTTACCAATGGATGATAGTCTTGCTGGCAATAGATTTTTAGGCATGACATTTTTTACATCATTTTTAAATGAGGATATATTGGAAAAAGTATTTGGCATCCCCATAAATCACAGCGAGTTTGGTGAGGGATTTGAAACTAATAGGGATTATCGGTTTTCATCTTATATAATAGAAATTAATGGCCATTTATATCATGTAGGTTATGACCACAGAGGCACAACTTTTGAACCAGATGTAACCACATCTTATGATGATGTGATGAAAGACGCAAAAAGTCTTATTGATTATATATTTGAAAAAATATGAATGTAAAAAAAATTATAAAGGAAGTGGTTAATGATACTGATTGGATAGAAGAATCAGACCCATCTGTTGTTGATATATTAACATATATAACAAAAGATTATGACCATATAAATGTAGTTAATGACTCACGTGATGGTAGCTTGTGGAATATTGCCGACAGAAAAGGATTACATTATTTTGATGAGTCATTTTCAGAAGAGATGGAATGGGATGACTTAATGCATTTTATTAGAGATGACTATGATGGGTGTTTGGAAGGAGTGGAGTTGGAGATGACAGGGGATTTTGGTATTCCAATGGGAAGACAGGGACTAGATGATGATTGTATTGATTATATAGAATTATATGAATTAATGGATAATTATGAAAATTCAATGAATGAGTCAGAAGAGGATGATTTTAAATGGATAGAAGACACTGTACCACCCAAACCAAAAAGTGAACAATTATACATAGGGGCTAAATTTAGAATATATGATGAATGGGCAGATGAAATGTATATTGACCGCCCTACAGAAGTATTAATTAAAATTATTGAGTTTGAACCAGACCCACAATTTGATGAACCATGGATTAAATTTGTGGTAATAGAAACCTATGGACCAACTCCTGAATCTGTAGGAAATGAGGATTATATGGATATAGCTGATGCGGAAGAATTAATTTATGATAATGAGTGGGTTTATGAAGAATATGGGTAATTATGAATATTAAAAAAATCATAAGGGAAGAAATTGATGATGAATCAAATGAGTTTAAATGGATTGAAGACACTCAGTTGGGTTCATTGTATATAGGTGCACTTATATTAATAGATAAAAATAGTATAAAAGGAGAAGATAGTTATTTGTGTGGGTCATCAGATAATTTTATTTTATTAAAAATAACTGTTATTGATGAAGGGGGGAATGTTATTTATTATATAACAGAAGACACTAATATGCCAGGCGAAGTGGTAAGTGAAAAAGGTAGTACAGCATTAGATTGGGCTAAAGAATTAATTGAGGCAGGTTATTGGCAACCATTATTCCCTGGTAACGATGCTCAAAAAGCATATTATGATACACATATGTTGAAAGAGGGGGAAGATGAATTTGATTGGGTTGTAGATAAATTTAAACTAGGTTATTGGAAATTCTTATGAAGGAATTAATTAAAAAAATATTAAAGGAAGGGGATTTTGACTGGATGGGTGAAAAGGAGGTCTTTACATTTGGTGAAATTTATGACTTTGGGTTGTTAGAGGTCGGTGATACTGTTTGGTTATCTGGTGAAATGCAAGGGGAGACCAACAACCAACATTATACTTTAAATTCAGTAAAATTTGTTGTGGAGAATATTATATATCCTAATAGATTTCGTGATACTATATTATCCTCCGATGACATAGGGTTAAAGGATTCAGGCTGGTACACAATGGATAGTATTGACACAATTTCAAGTGATAGGGAGTTAATAGTTGTAGGTTTTAAACCATTATCTGATTGGGATAATAGATTAACTGAACAAGATGGTTTTGGTTGGATTGAAGATGTTGGTGAAGGTAAAGTAGATTTAAGAGATTGTAAACCTGGTGATATCATTCATGTATTAAAAGAACATAAAAAAACAATAACTGAGGCAGCAAGAATGGAAGATTTTGATTGGATAACTAATTTTCATTTTACAGAAGATATTATTAAAGAGTTATTATCTGATTGTAAAAATGTACCAATTGCTATATATAACAACAGTACTGATATGCCATATCTAAAAAGAGGAAAAGATGTTACAGTATATTTTTTATCTTTATGTGATTATTGGTGGGAAAATGCTACGCCACACACGTCAGGATGGTTTCCAGCGGCTTATGAGAGGGGTACAATTGCTTTATTAATGCCACATGTGACAAAATTTAAATTAGATTTAAACACCACTGATTTACCGGCAATAACAGTTACAATGAAAAGTGTTTTATCACACCTAAATGGTGACAGCCCAGGGGAATTCTGGTTTTTAGTTAATAAAGATGGGACCCCAAAATATGATTTAGTACCTTTAAAACAGATTGATAAAGCCAAAAATTATGAAAAATACTTAAATAATATGGGTTGGAGTGTTTTAAATGAATCAAAAGACTTAGAGTGGATTGAAGAAATAAGTACTATTCCTACTGGCACATTTTTTATACCTAGTGATGTTTGTTTTGATAATGAGGGGGATTGTTCAGTTAATATTAATGCTGATGAAATTATTTTTTCTATACTCTTTGATGATTGGGAAGAAGAGGTGGATATGGATTATGATGACGCATCTTTTTTAAGACCATATTTGATGTATGGTTGGGATTTTGATGGAAATGAGGATTATTATGATGTTTCCGATGATGAATTTAATTATGTGGAGGGTTATATGAGTGAAGAACAAATAGAAAAATTACAAAAAATATTTGATATTATTACACCAGATTTAGATGTTAGAACATATATTGATGAACAGAAGTTCACAGAATTAAGGTCAGAGTTAACGGATTACGAGGATAATTATACTCCTGCAATAAATATTTTAACTACATTATGGGATGACTTAGAATATAATGTTAAGAAACAAATTGGTTATGCTGTAGCTAAAAATAAATGGTTAGAAGGTGGTTATTATTACAAGGATTTATTAAGTAGACATAATGTTGATTTTGATTTTAAAAATGATTTTCTAGAAATAACCATACCCATTAAAAAATTATCTGATTATTTAAGTAACCCACCAACAATAACACCATCTTTAACTGATTTTATGTATAGAATTTCTAATATATTGACAGATAATAATTGGTATGATGGTTGGCATGAAGACTGGGATATTAGTGGTTCTGAAGATGATATTAGACGGGAATTTGATAGATTTATAGATTCTGTAAATGAATTTTTTAAAAAACAAAATATAAATGAATCTGATATGGATTGGATTGAAGAAGTAGAACCATTTTATGAAGTAAAAGAAGGTGATTATATTAGAGTTATTAACATGGGTTCAAGAGATGAGTTTTTAACTTGGTTGGGTGATTACGCAAACCTTTATTTAATGGGTGAATATGGTACTGAAATAATGGGTTTAGTTTATAGTGTTGGTGACCTCCATTTTGATTTATTGGAGGGGGATATGGATTACCATAGACATGAACCGGAAGTAAAAAATGACCGAATAATTTTCCCATTGGTAGATAAGAATGGGGAACCAATATGGGAAAAGAGTAGGGCTAACGCCAAGTTACATTTGGCTTATAAAAATTTAAAATTTAAATATATGCCAATTAATATAACGTAATGAATATAAAAAGAATCATACGAGAAGAATCTAATGACTTTAAATGGATTGAAGATAGTGAACCATATTTAAACGGTGTTAAGTTTATATATGGGGACAAATTAAAACCTATATACACAATAATATATGATGAACTAATACACCATAATGAAGTTGTTATTAGATGGACAGATAAATTCGGTGTGTCAGAAGTTATGTACAAAATAGGTGAAGTTTATGAAAATATTGAAAGTGGTATATGGAATATAGTAGATGATAGCGGGTGGAGGCTGTTCAGTGGGTTAAATGAGTCTAACGACTTTAAATGGATTGAAGATATTGGTATTGGTGAACCTATAAAAATTGGAGGACCTTTGCCAAATTCCGTTCAGTATGACGACGACGACCCCAAATATCCTGTTGACCATGTTTATATGGGTGATAGGGTAGAATTTGTTGACGGTTATACATTCACAATTGAAGAGATTAAAAAAGACCCTTTGCCACCACATAATATTATAGGTGTGTGGGGTTCGGATATACCAGCACCAAACAAAACCTTTGGGCCGGATAGAAAATTAAATTACCATTTTGTTGAATGGTTAAAAAGAGCCTACCTTAACGAATCAAATGAATTTGATTGGATTGAAGAAATTAAACCAGTTCATTATAAATTTTTCGATGTATATTTTTGTGATGAAATAGAATATAATGATTGGGATGAAGAAGAATGTGTTGGCGATGGTGGTTCTTATTATATAAAAATACCTTTTGAGGATTATAATAAAATTTATCACAACTTTAAAAACTTTGACCAACACTATGAAGTTAAACCGGGTAATGTTGTAAAATGGATGTTGGATAGTGACATGATTGAACATGATGCTGTTGATGAGATTCAAAATGTAGATGAAATAACCAAAGAGGAATTTTGTAGAGTAATTGGTATTGATAACCCAGATATTTGTTATGATACTGGACAGATGGATATGTTTGGTGGAGTTATAAGAGAAGAGGTGAATGATTTCGGGTGGATTGAAGAACATCCTTTAACCGTTGGAGACCTTATAACTGGCACTCTACCTAAAGGGTTTGTTCTTGAGGAAGGTCAAAAAATATATTTAACGGGAGAATTATATATGGATGATTTAGAGAAAGGTATGACTAAAATAGATTTAAAAAACGATACTTTTATTGTCAAAAAGAGGTGGGTTGGTTTCAACTCTACCGACATCACATCCGATAGATATGGTGAACCTCTGAGACCAGCTATTCACCTTATTGCACCAGATAATGTCTATGATACTCAAGCGTGGTATGATTGGTTTAAAGATACAAAATGGGTATCTCTTGGAGAATTAAAACTTGACTACCCAATACAAGTTAATTTCTAATTTCTTTATTTATAAGTTTAAAACTACATCCTAGGTGTTCACAAATGGTAATTACAGGTACATAAGGTTGTTTACCAAACTCTTTAAAATGGACACAGATGTCTCCAACTTGTTCTTTTTCGTATTTGTACTTGACTTTTATTATTGAGATTTCATCTACCGTAAGTTCTCTGGTTCTAAGTGATTTGTTTGGGGGACAGTTTGCTATTACTTTCATCCCAATTTCCAAATCTCTTATATGGACATTATTAGGGTCAACATCTTCAATCCATTCAAATTCTTCAGATTCTATTATAGGATAAAGGGTGCCCAAAATGGTTTCCAATTCTTCCCTTATAATTTTTTTTATGTTCATTTAACCTTTTATTTCACTCCAGTATATAATTTTATCCCTTTTAAACGAGCCCTGCTTGTCTTCTAAGTAATCTTTTGGATATACATCCCTCAATGAACTTGGCCAATAATTAATGAGTGAGTGGGATACAACTCCCTCAACATCTTTTATAATATGTGTTATTGCATATATTTTATATGATTTAATATTTTGTTTTGTTGTGCTGGGCATTATTTCATCACTGAACCATTTATATCCTTTATTAAATAAAAATTGTTGCATTTTTATTCCTTCCCCTATATCATTATGGTCCACATCATTAATTAATATCCATGAGTCATTCATACTTAATGGGTTATCATTAACATCTTCAATCCATTGCAGGTCTGATTGTAGGTCATCCGATTCGTTTAAGTTTTTATTATCCGTATCATAAATGGATATATAATAAGTTGGGGCTTTATCTTCATAGATGTGATAATTTAATACAACCTCATAAAACTCATCTACAATATCGATAATTTTTGCATTAATATGTCCAGAAATTGGTCCGTATTTTTCACTCCAGGGTTGGGTATAATAAAAATATCCATTTATTGGTTCTATTACATCACCTATATTATATTTGATTGGTCTCACATCCCTTATCCATTGCAGGTCATCGGATTCATTTATTTTTTTAATTTTAACAAAAACTTGCGGAGTATCTATATCCTCAATCCAATCCATGTCATCCATTTCTTCCCTTATGATTCTTCTTAGGTTCATAATCATAAATATCTTCCTTGCATAAAAAGACCCTATTGTGGATACCTTATTTCATAGATGAATGTTATCTGGTGTACCTATACAATTTGTAAGACTATAGATTGACGTATGGTTAGTATTTGTAAGACTATAGATTGACGTATGGTTAGTGTTTCTCCCAATTTTCGTCAAACTCTTCTTCTTTATATGATTCAAAGGATTGCAAAATTTCCTCATTCCAATCCATCCAATCTGATTGACCATATTTATCATGAATTTTATCAAACACTGGTTTAAACATACCATAAATATCCTGCATCCCCTCCTCTGTTTTTTTATCTAAGTATTCTTCACTCCAACTTCGCCAATCATATGTCACTACCCCAATCTATCACACTATTTAAAAAATCTTGGGGTGTTATTCGTATGGTTTTGAATCCATCCTCTTCATCCTCACATCCTAACCAACCACCTAGTTCCATAAGGGGTCTAGGCATACTTGGCATTTTTAATAATAGATTAACTCTATGGTTTTGTTTTTTAATATATCCATTATTAAACCAGTTAACTAATAATGATGGTGGTGAAGTGCCCACAATATTGAGGTACTTATTATAAGGTGGAATATCCCCAAATAATTCTATAAATTTATTTAAAAAAATATTTTCATCATAACCTGTTTCACAACAATCAATGATATACCTTTGGTTTTGTTTTAATTCAAATCCTGCAGGTATTTCTCTAATCCAATCCATTTCGTCAGATTCATCTAAACCCATCCAATCATAAGTGGATAACCATTTTACTTGACTGTCGGGGTCAACAACTTTAACCATATCCCCTGATTTTAATTCTTTCCATTCAGGTGTTTTATGTGTGGGTTTAGGTTTAACATCTTCAACCCATTTTATATCATCTATTTCTTCCCTTATGATTTTCTTTAAGTTCATACTAATAAATATGTTCTCAATGTGGATTATGGTTCATAAAAATGCTAGTTTGGTTTTACACTAAAGTTACTGTTACATGACTAAAGTAAGAATTAACTTTAAGGTAATGTTGGTCATAGGCACTTACTTTTTTTAAACTACCCACATATTCTTCTGCTTCACTATGAGAGGTAAAAGATTTAGTGTATTTGTCACTACCATCTTGAGGATGGATTTCGTAAACATATCTGCTCTTTGTTTTCATTTTATTTTAGGATTATAAGTTAAAATCTGGTCACCAGATAACATAATTGTAATGCCACTAGACAACCAGTGGTGAGTGTATTAACCATTTATTATTATTTTTCATTTTAATATTTGTTTAACAACAATTTATTTCATCGGTGGAATCACCAGGAATATACAAAGCTTCTTGAATCAAGACCGCCAATTTTTTTAAAGTTTCCTTATTCATGTTTTTAATATCATTCATTAAAAAATAACAATTTGTATGATATAGATTATTACCATCCCTATACGGTGGTTTATCCCCTATAGGTTTAGTACAAAAATTACATTGTGAATTTTTATATTTCATTATGTTCACAATAATACATAAAATAAATCAAATAGACAACTAAATATATTTATTATAGTAGGTTTTATGGTTTCCATAATACTTGAATAAATAAAATAATACACGATAAAGCTAAACATATAAACGTTTTAGTTGATATCCCCTCTCCTTTGAATAACCATGTAAACAAACTAAAGATAATAATACCACCTGAAAAAGCTAAAAATCTTTGGGGCCATAATAGTCCATCAAACGCGGTGTAACCATAACGTGTGGCTACCAAAAATACCCATGTTATGGGAATTCCAGATAAAATAACTATACTTTCATATTTTTTAAATACATCCCATAAAAATTGTCCATTTAATTGAAACCATACCATAGT
>Ga0209128_1002121_pt1 | contig 13030 bp, 16 predicted proteins | sample ETNvirnome_6_100_FD_184072 | JGI IMG/M metagenome (GOLD analysis project Ga0209128, IMG submission 184072) | Marine viral communities from the Pacific Ocean - ETNP_6_100 (SPAdes) (version 2) | ecosystem: Environmental > Aquatic > Marine > Oceanic | place: Pacific Ocean | collected 2013-06-19 | reverse complement strand
CTTCTCCACCCAGTCTCTGCACTTAAGACCCCACTCACGGCGGCCGTCAGAACCTATCTCATACATCTGCTCCAAGGCAACTATGAAATCATTTTTATTTAATCGATCCTCATAAATATATGGAACTTGTTGAGAGCCAATAATAGCTTTAGATGCCGGCTCAATACCAATACCATACCAATTTTTACCATCCGTAACCTGATCTTGGAGGCCTCCGGTCATCGTCACAATTACCGGGGTGCCACTAGAAAGTGACTCAAGAGCCGATAGGCCGAAGCCTTCGGCGTCCGAAAGGTTTATAGTAACGTCGGCCATATTATACAGCATAGCTAGGCTGGTCGGATCGATCTTCTCTCGAGAAAAAAGAATCTCCCCGTTTGTAAGCCCAAGTTCGTGTATGATGGCTTCTAAATCTTGACCATGAGGATCTTTTACGTCGGTGTGCATAATGAGTGTGGCCTTGTCGTGCCCGACTTTGTCCAAAAATTCTTTGAACCACCAAATTAGTGTTCCCGATTGCTTTCTTCGTGCATTCCGACTGTTCCAAAAGCAAACAAATTTATCAGCCAGACCTTTCTGAGCTTTAAATCCTTTTACTACTTCTTCTTCTAGGGGCTTAAAAATATTAGGCTTTACAGCATGTGGAATATAAGAACAATCGACGTCCGGGGCGACCGTTTGAACGATGTCATAAGTTAATTTAGATATACAAGCTATATGATCATTCGAGCGATATAGCGGGCTATTAAATGTTGGATAAGGATAATTATCCCATACGTGATAATATACCATCGGGACATGAGGGCGTACCTCATTTTCAATCTGCCACAGCCATCCATAAAACCGAGGATCGGTCATAAACCATAAAATATCTGGTTTTTGTTGGTGAATCATGGCTCGGACCATGTCCTGGGTTCCATAACTATCAACGGGCCAAATAACCCAATCGTCGCCCCATTCTTCTAACTTTTGTGGTTTATGATTGGGATGCTTGATAGCACCGCCAAAAGAAACGAATTGATACTTTCCAGTTTTAAGCATCCCCTCAATAATATATCTGGTTTGTGTGCCCACTCCCGAAGGAGAAAGTGGATGATCTCCAATAGTAAAAATTTTTATCTTCTGTGACATGTTACTCCTTTATGAACAGTGCTTTGTTTTGTATAATTTACAAGGAAACGGCTTCATGCAAGCTAGCCGGTTCTTGATATGAAACCTTTTAGAGATATTATAAATTGCTTGGTACAGAAGTTTAAGGGCATTTTCGGTTTTTTTCTTGCCGCTCGTAACTCTAAATATCTCGACCCTGTCTTTTTTAGCTGTTCTTTTCAATAGTGCAAAATGTGTTTCAACATTTTTAGGATCGATTTTGTGCTTTTGACAGAAGAAATGTTTATAGAGCGTTAGCTGGTATGTAACGAGTTTTTCTGCTTTTCTACGTGAATCCCAGCCCCACGAGCAAGTCTTCCAATCGAACAAGTGATATATATCTCCCACTTTAACAACCGCATCTACAAAGCCCTTGAAGTTGATATTGAAGTTCTCAATTGGCACATAAAGCATTTCTTCCGAAGAGAACACTTCATAATCACCGAAATAGTCTTCGAGCGCATCTTCAACTTCTGCTAAGATTGCTGGGCCCGCTGTTCTCATTGTCTCTACGTTTGCTCCATTTACCTCAATATTTTTCTCCATTAGTTCTTGGAGCTTTTTATTAAAACCAATCTGGAACACTTCTGCTTCGTCGATGTTCTCTTTTAGGAGCTTTTTTTCGCATACATCGTGGATGGCGCTTCCAAAAGCGGTGTATTCGTTGCCCTCAAATGGAGCGACCCTTTCAACCCAAGCTTTTTTGTGGTAATACGGGCATTTTGCCCAGTCTTTTAGTTCAGAATACGAGATATGTTCACGTTTCGTCATTTATTATATCTTCAATCTTTCTATACAGAATCGGGCTTATGTCTCGCACCGTTCGTGGATTATCAAGAAAATACTTCTCAAATCCGTTTGCAAAATACTCTTGAATAGAAGTAGCTCCATATGGCGATACAAATAATCCCATGGTTAGAGACAATAGAGTGGGATACCCCACCTCATGAGCTAAAAATTCATCAAATTTCTTATTATATTCAGTAAAATCATAAAGAAGAGGGTTGATTTTATATCCCTCAGCTTCAAGGAGGCCGCGCAGCCGGGTGCGCTTGCCTTTAAATTCTTGGATCAAACTGTCATCATAAATTTGCCATGCATATTGATTCTCTAATGAGTGTGCAGTTTCGTGCACGAAATTTTCTAACATGTCAAACACTGTGGGCTCCGCCGCCGTCATATAGATGCCCCCATTCATAAATGCAGCATTCCGATCACCTAACTCTTTAAAATCTCCGATATACACAACATCTACGCCATTTAAGAGATGGGCCGACATAATTTCCTCAGCTTCCTCACAAAAAGAAGGAACACTCATCTCTTGGGGCGGCTCGTGCATCACAAAAACCGGAGTATTGTGTATATAATACTCCATTATTCTGTAGTGGCGTTGTCCATATCAGCAAATGCTTGTTGATATCCTCTCAAAAAATTCTCTTCTGCAACTGCCAAGAGAAACTCCGGAAAGTCTTCGGCAAACACTTCAACCGCCATCTGAACAGTTACGTCGTCGTCGTCGGGGTTAAGTTTTTCACCGATATAATTAACGATGATATCCTTCAGCTTCGTGTCTTTTTTTACTTGGACCAAAAGGTCTGGGTTTTCCATTTTTTTATCCTCTCATAGATATTTAGCAGCAAATGTAGCCACCTTAGAGCGCTCACCCTTGTGAAGGGTGACATGGGACGCAAGCTCAAATATTTTAAACTTTTCTACCGCATGAGTGAGACCATTAGACGTGGCATCAATATAAACATTATCAATCTGTTCAACATCGCCGGTTAACACAATCTTTGTACCTTCTCCCACTCTTGTTATTATAGTCTTTAATTCGTGAGTTGTCAAGTTTTGTGCTTCATCAATAATAATAAATGCATTCGATATTGAGCGACCGCGAATATAAGTTAACGCTTCCATTTCTATTATACCCTTTTGCATATAAATGTCAAGAGTTGTTTTATCATTTCCCATTAAAAATTGTAAGTTGTCCTGAATGGGCATCAGCCACGGGGACATCTTCTCTTCCATAGTTCCGGGGAGGAACCCTATGTCCTTTCCTAGGGGCTGTACGGGCCGAGAGACGATCACTCTGGAGTACTGAGAGGAAGATTCGTCTATGGTCTGTTCGAGTGCCGCAGCAATCGCACAGAGGGTCTTACCACTACCTGCTTTACCAATGGCAGTAACAATTTGAATACACGGATCCATCAAAGCATCTAGTAGGAATGATTGCTCTTTATTCCGTGGACTAACCCCCCACACTTTAAAGTTGGCACTCAAGAGCTGACGAATGGGAGTTACTTTATTTATAAAACGGCCGAGGGCAGACTTTTTCTCATTCGCATTAGATACGAGCATTACATATTGATTAGGAAAAAGATTTTCATTTTCTAAATATATATTTTTTTTCTCATAAAACTGATCGATAATCTGATCATCTACCATAATGGTGGTGTATCCTTCAAAAATGCTATCACTATTATCAACAACTTGGTTATTCTGAAAGTCTTCAGACGTTAGGCCGACTGCGTCAGCAATAACGCGCATATTAATATCGCGCGAGACTAAAATAACTTTCCGATCTGACTCTTTTTGTATTTTTAGAGCAGTTGCAATAATCATATGATCAGGAACTGCCATGTCCAAATCACAGGGAAGGTCGTCTCGCGATACCAATCCAGCACTAACCGATTTTAGAACTCCGAGGCCTCGGCGGATTCTAACGCCGCGGTGAATTGATCCCTTGAGACGCAATTCGTCCCAAATTCGAATAATTTTACGAGCCTGGGCACCAACAGCATCTTGGCGTTTTTTGTGTTTGTCTATTTCTTCGAAGACTTTTAGGGGTACTTGTATGTCGTGATTCTTAAATGCATATATGCAATCTGCATTGGTTAAGTACACACTGGTATCTAACACATAAATTTTTTTGCGGCTCATGAATGGCTCATTCGGTACCTACTACTAACTAGAATCATAGAACAGAAACTATCTAGTTCTTCGGGATATCGCTACCCTGAAGTATTTCTACCCTCGAAGGGGATAGTTCAATTCCGTCAAATTCCGTCGCAATTGTCCCTAAAATAGGGGCTCCATCAACCAACTCTGACGAACTCTGAATTTTTCTCCCCCCAATGTTCCACAGAAGCCTTATACCATGCTCCGTACAAACTTCCATCTCTGGGGTATTATTCTTTTTTCTATCCCCACCGTTTGCAAAATAGTCAGGCTTGATTCTTTCCAGCGCTTCGCAGACCGTATCATCGATATCATCGACATAGGTAGTACCACTAACGCAGGCAAACCCGCGAATAATTTCACATCTTTCTTGAAAGGGCATGAAAATATAGCCCTTTTTGCGCATAAGCCATTTATCCGAATTAACAATAACCATTACATCCCCATATTCGGCGGCGCTTTGCATCATACGTAAGTGTCCTATATGAACAGGATCAAATCCCCCTGATACACAAATTATTTTTTTCTTACCCATTTTTTATCTCCTCGTTTAACGAAGAATCATAAATCACTAAAGTGTAAAGACCTTCCCAATAGGTGGGCATTCTCGCTCGAAGAGCAGAAGCTATAAGCTTCGTATATGCATTCGCCACCAAAGTACGGCCATGGCCCCCATTCTTAATACTGTATGTATAGTCAGCACCAAATTCGAGAGCTGCTTTTAAAATTAATTCATCTTCTGGGTCTGTCACTTAATCTTTCTTTCTACGGCTCTTCTTGTGTAATTTCTCGAACAAAAGTTTCTTCCAAAGAGTCCCTTCTATTTCCTCTGCTGGCATATTTAACGAGTATAAACCAGCGAGGATAAGACGTATCTCTCGATTCGAAAGATAAACTGTTTTAAGGAAGGACGGTAGTGGCTTTTTATCATTTTTATCAAACATTTTATTTCCAGCTAACAGAATCGTTCCTAAAATAATTAGTTCTGGATGTATATAATTACTGTTGTGAGCCCTCGTACATTTTTCCGTATTGTTTTACTGTTTCATATAACAATATATTAGCCGCTTGTGAAGTATTGAGACAGTACCCCACGCCAGGCATCTCTATATATAATACATCAGAATTCTCTATTATTTCAGAGGGAATTCCGGTTTCTTCGTTACCCACCACCAAACAAAGGTGGCTATTAAAAGAGAAAGTATAAGAAGAGAGGGGCTTTGCCTGCTCCACCAACTCCGCAGCAACGATTTGAATTCCTGTATTTTTTGCATGTTCCACGAAATCTCGTGGTGTTGCAAATTGTATAATTTCCACATAATCAATAAGACTTCCTGAGCGGGCCTTTAACTGGCTCCGCTCAGGAACATGTCCAACAACATAAAGCCGCTCTGCGCCAAAGCAAGCTGCACTCCTAATGAGATAGCCAAGATTGTCATCAACACGAAAATTGATAGCGCAGAGGCTAATCGGATGCTTCGTGGCACTTTTAAGCTTGTTATCATAGCGTTGTCGTCTGGTCTCTTCTCTCACTTCTTGCGGCGCTTTTTATTAAGGCGCGCCTTTCGGCGCTTCTTCTCGGCTCGTTTGACATTAAGAGCTTCCTCTAGAGCGATCGCGGGATTTGCCCGTGTCTTTAACGCAAAATAACGATTATTTTCTGTTCCTTGATAATGTATCTTCACTTGAAGATCCAAATCCTCAGATAATTCAATCCTTTTGGCATCGGCTGCCTCAAATGTTGAAAATTTTCCAACAATTTTCCATGGAGGGCCTTCCTGGTGGGTGCCCTCTGGTTCTTTAGTCCTCATTCGTTTCCTTCCATAAATAAGTAGCAGTCAATGGCCAATAAAGTTCTTCACCAGTGTCTACTACTAGTATTTTACAGACTGTGATAGATTTGTCAAGTACTAATCCAATAAATCTTTTTGGATGTCTCCCGCCCTCCGGCCGAGCGGTGTCGACACAAACAACCAGATCGCCTACCGATGGCTCTTTTCTAATCCGTCCGTTTTCCAGCCGCCCTTAACAAGCATTGAATTCATGAGGTGGTCAAGTTTATCATAGTGTAGATATCCTAAAGCATGGCCTATTTCGTGTTCTAAAACAGTAGCTCGAATATCCTTACGCACATATATAATGGCCCACTCTACAGCATTAGTATCGTTGTCAACGAAAAAATGAGTTTCGGCAGCAGAGGCCGCATGCATAGGGATTCCCAATGTTTCTAAATGTATAATAATATAACCTATCGGGGCGGGGCTTTCGCATTTTGCAAAAGGATCAGATTTATATTGAGTGTTCGAAAATCGATGTCCTAGGTTTTTCCAAAATTTAACTGCGCTCTTAATTTGAGTTTCGCTTACCGGAGCGGACTCACACACTATAACAGTAGGAATTTTTTTCCATGCAGCGGCACGAAGGGGCGCCTTTCGGACAGCCTTAATTGTATCATAGTTGGAAGTATATTCACTAGCATGCGCAGATGGAAGCAACCAGAAGGTAGCTAAAAACCACCCCATTAAGATACAAAAAACACTTTTAATTGTATTTTTCATACATTCTATTTAGTTCTGGACAAGAGTTTTATAGTAAACAGAGCCTAAAACGCGGGGAGAATCGTCTTCTTCTTCCACAAAAAGAGTCAGTACTTTGGACTCCGCTTCTTCAGGGCGCCAGATTAACTGCAGCATTCTGGTGGTATCTTCCCAGAGCCAATCAAATTCATTCCCTAGGCTACGTTCGTAGGAATCAAAGCAATTGTAAGCATACTCTGTCATCCCAGCAATTAAATTATCATGTAAATCATATCCCGTATTAAGGGTTACGTCGCGGCCGCAAATTGACAAAAATCGTTCGCCCTCTAGATCTTCTTCAATTGCTATGCTAACATATCCAGATATTAACTCGGTATTTATATCTTCTGTACACCAAAAGATTGCCGGCTGGAGAGATTCTTGGCTTCCCCACCAGCAAACCATAGTAAAATAAAGATCTCCATATTCCTGAACTCTTACTTCTTCTGTTGTTAGCGGATTAGAAGAGCAAGAACATAATAATATTATTAAACCAAATACCTTATACACCCTATAATAGATATCCCTACAATTAGAATTACAGCCAATAGGGCAAGAATAAACTTAAAGACTGCTCTTACCATATCTCTATATACTGTGATCATAGGTATCATTTTATATGTTTTATTTGTAGGTGTCAAGTAATTTTTAAATTGGTGGAGGCGGTGGGAATCGAACCCACGTCCAAAGCAGTTATAATTTCAAGTCATTCACAGATATAGTCAGTTCTTCGAAACAGACAAAATATTCAATTTGATTTATTCCGCTCATATTGACAAAAGCGCGGTCTTTTGTTATACTCTTCTTGAACACCTGGCGAAGAGCAACCAGGGATCAAGCCGCTAAGGCTAAACCGTAATCTGCGTCGTTGGCAGTTAAGTGTTCCGGAAAAAGATTAACGTGATAATTCCAGCTTGCACGATCTGCACTATTCATCCTCCCTACCCTGTCGAAACCAGGCGCCCCCCTATTTTATTCTTGACACGAGACTTAAAATAAGTTATTCTAAGTCAATGTCATATTCTTCTCTTATCTTGTATTTTCTTTTCAAAGATTTAAATGTTTTCTCATTAATACCTAGCACCCTGCATGCTTCTTTGTTGGTGCTAGTAACACTAATAGTTGCATTATATAGTGCTTCTTTAATGATATTAACTATATTTGACCAAAGATTAAACCCATATAACTTGCCATTAGTAAGACGACTGGAACATTCCAGCTTAAGACCTATAATTTCTTCCAACGTTAATGCTGAAAGCATTATTTCAAATGCTTCGTTGGATTTACCTTCATTTCTCAATTTTCGTGAGAAAGATAAATCGTTACAAAAACCTTGGGAAGCTGACTTCCTTGGTTTCATCTATAATAAATTTTCTACAATATCGTCTATATCGAGATGCTTAATAAGCTCTTGTAATTCAATGTTTGCAACTTCTTCTTCAGCCCCTAGCTCGGAGGATGCTGAGGGCATGTTGGGCTCTGCGTCAGCAGCTATAGCCGGCGCCTCTACCTCGGCATTTAGCTCGTTTTCGAATTTGTCAAAATATAGAGCTAGATTTTTGATGAGATATTCTTCAAACATGGCCATATCTATAGGATTATCTAGATCATCAAATTGGGTTAATATATTTTTTTCAACATCATGGAAATCAGTAAAGGCTCTATTCCGCCCGGTCTTATCTTCCCCGTCTATCCCGAATTCTTCTTTTTCGTCCACCTCGGGCTCTTCCACTTCAGCCGCGGCGCCTGAGTCTTTTGTTACATCAATAAAATCCGGATCATCCTCAGGCTTATCGGTAATGTCTATTTCTACATCCTCGGTTATTTCTACATCTTCTCCGGCTTCTTTGCGAGATTCTTCGGGCGCCAGGGCCAATCCAACGGCACTTAAAATATGGTTTCTGAATGAAATTCTTTGTTGTAGGGCTGTCGTTAGTGACTTATATCCTGTTTCTAGAACTGACAAAAGGTTGGAATTCCGTAAAAGATCTTCAAGCGCATTGATACCCGTACTGTCGTGTTTGGCTGCCGCTGCTACTGCACTCTGTCCCTCTGTTATTAAGTCTCTGATCACGCCCCGAAGCTCAGCTTCTTCGGCCAACATCGCCGTGTCGCGGTCTCTTCGCCGTCGCGACACAACCCCAATGGCCTTGCGTATATTCTCTCGCAATAGAAGTTCTTCTGCTAATTCTTGTCGATCGATCATTTTTAGCCCACCGTTATACCTAATAAATAGTCCATTACTTCGGTTACCAACTCTTCTTCCTCGAGGAAATTCTTTGGATGCCTTTTCTTTTTCTTTTCAGACCCCGCCACTTTGGGAGCACGCATTCCAAGAGGGAGCGAGTAACCAGCAACATTGCCGCCCCCCATAGATGACATTTCTACCAATTTTCCTTGAATCATTTCGTATATGCCTTCATCGAACCAGCCCATCACTGCTTCAAACTCTTCGGGTGTTGCATTGCGCAAACATTGACGTAGAGAGGTTCCGCACATTTCACCAAATCCCGGAATGTCAATCTCTGCATGCGGTGCGACCTCTATTCTCCAGTCGTACCCATCTTTGGTTACGCCACTTGTTTTTTGAAATCGAGGATTGGTTGTCATGTCTTTGGCTCCAACAAAATATACCATTTCTACTTCACCTGGTTCGTATTGGTGAGCCAACTCGACCGCATTATATGGATTTTTTACCTTAAGAATCTGATTCTCGGGAACCCCATGCATTAACATTATACTTTTCTTTTGATCAAAATTTAATGGTGATTTCGGTAATGAGACTTTATCAGATGTCGCGACATAAGTATCATCTATCCCTTCCTGGGTGGCTATTTGTTGATAGGTTTGAAAGTGGTGTCGGCCCATGGGCTGAAAACGTCCGGGATAAACCGCAATAACTTTTTTGCTTTCCTGTTCATAAAGATGGCCTTCTCGAAGTTCATCATCAAACGCAGGAATGCCCTTGCGCCCATATTTGAAGAGACCTAAGATCTGATTAGCCGGCGCAAACCCTCCAGTAAATTTGTAAGTATGGCCATCATAATCGAAAACGATACCTTCCGCTGGTGACGAAATCATACTAAGATCGACGGCGCCAATGGAACCATCATCTTCGAGTCGGCTAAGTTTCTCTACCTGGTTTTTAATAATTTCCATAGCTTCTTCATTTCCGGAAGCCTCAATAGTATCGATTGCTTTCCCTACCTGCGTTTGTAGTCGGGCAATCTCTTTTTCGTTGCCGCCTGCTGCAATAATATAGGCACTTTTAACAGCTCGGAGAATTTCAATTGCAAATCGATGGATTACACTTTCAATAGGAAAAATAAACTCTTTAAAATGACGTGGATAATCCTTGATTAATGCAATAATCGCCTCATTGAGGTCGGGGCGGCCAATCGTCTTGATAATCTGCCGGGACTCTAATCCTCTAGACTTGAGGGGCCCTTCTCCTTCCAACGCACCATAGTAATCAGTCATGACTCGGTCAATAATTAGTTTTTCTTGTTCATCTGTAAGCTCTGGCAACGTGGCTTCCACCAAGGCTTTCCATTGAGCGAAGACATAGTCAGCGATTGTATCATCATCTGACATCCCGGCAGTCGCCATGGCCTTATCAATTCCGCTAATAGCTCGATCTAAAATAGCACCATCCGATAAGGGTTCTAAGTCGCGACGGATCGCATTAACCTGAACCGAAAAATCGGATTTTTCCATTTGATCTTGAGCGCGCTCTAGAGCTGCTTGAAGTACCGCGGCCTTTTGCTCTGAAAAACCTTCCTCAGATTTTACTGGCTTGCCTGTTTCTCTATCAAATGCTGCATGGCCAGCCCGATGGATTAAAAATGTTTTAGTGTCATAATTAATAACATTCGCATTCGCCGGATCCATAACTTCGGCATTATAAAAAATATTTGTGTCCGGGCCAAAGAGTTCAAGTTTTTCTTCATCAGTAAACTGCTGAACAGCCAGATCAAAAGCCCTAAAAGCGTTAACAAAAGCATCAGTTAGAGCCCCCCGGCCACCGAATTTTTCAGCTAAAGCCTCAGCATCCATGCCGCCGCTTTTTAGATTACTTTTGTTCCTCGCCGCCCGGACAGTACCATCTTGCATATTATAAGAAACGAACAGGTTTTGTCCATCTGTTTTTTCAGTTACATTTTCTAGCTTGCCGTCGGCAGCTTTTATCATAATATCCTTAATTTGACCAAAGGTCATACTTGGATTATCATAAATGTGAGACATATGTCCAAAGACACCACCCATTTTCTTACTCCTTAGATTCTTCTAATACTTGTACTTGTTCCTCAAGCACAGTAACGCGCTCTTGCAGACGCCGCATGTGTCGTCGGACTTCTTTAAGATTTGCTCGGGCTACTTCAATTCTACGCTCGTCGGTCCGTGACCGTGGAGAGATTGCTTGAAGAACTTCGGATATAGATTGAATATAACTAGCAATACTGGGAGAATTTCCTTCACCTAGCAAAAACTCACGAGTCATGCGCCGCAAATCAGTCATTTCAATTTTTTAAAAGGTCAACTAACTGAGACTTGGTAAGCCCAGTCGTGATTAGCTCCCTTTCAGTGGCCAAAGCGATAAGCTCTCCTTTTTTCAGTTTTGAGAGCTCCGGTGATCGATCGCTAGCAACTTCAGGGACTTCTTCGGGGGGCTTTACAGCAACTTGCGGTACAGGAGCGACGACGGGTGCTGCCCGGGCAACTTCGGGTATCTCTTTTCTTAATTTATCTTTTTTTTCTTTTCGGATCGCCGCGGCCGCGGCTGCCCTTCTTCTTTTAACATGTGGTGCGACCATAATTATTAGGTCTCCTCTCGTGAAATTTTGTTAGACTCCCGGATTCCTCTTAACCAAGGTCGAATCTCTGGGGCAGGAGTGGGGGACTTAACCAACTTTTCTTTGGTATCATTACGTGTCTGTTGGGCTCCGACAGCTGCAGATTTTTCTGCAGCCTCCCGACGTTTCCTTCTTAAAAGTGCAGACATTAGCTACCTTCCTTTTTAATTCTCTCGATAATTCGTCGAGTGATTTGTTTTGCTTCTCGGACTGAGATTTTGCCTTCTTTGAATTGCCCGGCAAATGCTTTTCTCCACCTACGTCGAGCCGTTCCGAGACCAACTTGGTGGCCGCCAGCGTGAGGCTGTCGCGGATCGCGCCTATCATCGGGGTGCTCGGCCGTGGGATCCCAATCCACAGCTGATCTCACCGTATCCGGAGAAAGGCCCAGCTTTAGAGCCTGATCAGCAGTCATGTGTGCCGCCGGATCTTTCTCATAGTCCAATCTTTTGTCTGAACTAGTCTCGGTATCCTTGTGTCCCTTGGGCGTGAGCTTCATGAGAGGATCGCCCTCTTCGAGGGAGGCCTCGTCTTCGTCGCCACCTTCGCCCATGGTCATAACATTCTTAGACCCAGCCGCAGCAGGCTTGTCACGTTTGCCCTGGATGCCACTTTTTCCTCGAACTTTCTGCCCCCATTCACCGCGCTTCTTCGTCCGGGCCTTCTCGACGCCGGTAGCCGTAGGAACATCCGTCGGATCTTCGGGAGCATCGGCCATGGCCTTCCATTTTGCTTCGCCCTCTTCGATTTCATCATTTTCTTCGAGGTCTTCGGCGCCCTTGGGATGAATCGGAGACTCTAGCTCGTCTTCGTCGCGATAGCCCCATCCTTCGGTAAATAGTTTCTTCTCCGGAGCACCTTTTTGGCGATACCCCCATTTTTCCATTAACAAACGCGTACGTTCATCGTTTTTCCATTCTTTTAATGACATTTTTGGGTCTCCCGATTTAGTAAAGTCAATATCGACATCTTTTTTTCCTGTTTTAATTAGGTCTTCGTAATCCCTAAAGATTAAATTACCTTTGGTATAGGCTTCTCTTTCCATTTTTCGCAGATGGGGATTCTTTTGGGCATAACCTTCTTCAGTGGCGATATCTCCCGTAAAATCCCCTCTACAATTTTGTGCATGATGTACCAATTCATGAGACAATGATCTCATAACATCTTTTGGATGTCTACCGTCCACATATAGAACAACTTGATGATTGTTGGGGTCATAATATGCTGTCTTTCCCAGCATTTTAGAAGAATTACCCTCATCACTCTGAAAGACAACAGTTACGGGCTTATCAAAGCCCAATTGTCTTTGGGAATACGGAAAAAAGTCTCCGACTAATTGTTCCAGATGATATACATTTCCCACCGAGTTATTTACACACTTATGCATCGTTTATTAATTAGTTGCCACCAACAGAAAGAGCAAGCCCCACAGATGGTATACAAAAACCATTATATATATGAGGTTTAAGCCCAACAAAATTTTAAATATTCTAT
>Ga0209128_1002120_pt1 | contig 13037 bp, 18 predicted proteins | sample ETNvirnome_6_100_FD_184072 | JGI IMG/M metagenome (GOLD analysis project Ga0209128, IMG submission 184072) | Marine viral communities from the Pacific Ocean - ETNP_6_100 (SPAdes) (version 2) | ecosystem: Environmental > Aquatic > Marine > Oceanic | place: Pacific Ocean | collected 2013-06-19 | reverse complement strand
GCCTTATTCTTTGGCTCACCTGTACCGGATGTTCAACGCTAAAGAAGTCAGCGATAGTCGCAACAGGGACAGCGATAGGTGCTACTGCGGCATCTGCACTCAGTGGGGGTGCGCTTGCACCAGTGGTGATGGGAGCCACGACCAGTGCCTTTGTGACAGATGCGGTGATAGAGGTGACGGATACGACCCCGACTACACAGGTGATAAACAAGGCTCCTGATAACTTCTTCACTCTTATAGGTAAACTTATAAATCTTGGAGGTTGGGCATTAATATTAGTATTGGTAGTGCCGATGGTTTTAGGTTGGATATTACCCGGTCCTTTAGAAAGAAAGGGAAAGAAAAATGGCTCGTAGCATTAAGTTAGAATATCAGCGCTATGGTTCCAAGCCGGAACAAAAGAAGAATAGGGCTGCCCGTAATACAGCTAGACGAAGGTTAATCAAAGCCGGGTTAAAAAAGAAAGGGGATGGAAAGGATGTTCATCATAAAGATGGAAACCCAAGAAACAATTCTCCAAGTAATTTAACAGTGTCTAGTAGAGCGAGCAATAGAAACAAAAGTCCCGGTAGGCCTAAAGGAAAAAAAGACAGCACACCAAGGAGAAAACGTGGCAAAAAAAAGTAAGTTTGCAACAATCTGGACTGACCTAATGAGTCGTCGAGTCGAGGGTTTGTTTGATCAAGGCGGAACTATCGTGGAAGCGTCTCGTTTAATGGGTATTAATCGGTCCACTTTTCACAGATGGGCAAAGAGCGCAGATAAAGAAAAGCAGAATTTTAGAGAGGTTGTTGAGATCGGAAAGGAAGCGTCAGAAGCTTGGTGGATTCGACAGGGTAGAGAGAATCTTGACACAAGAGGTTTTAATCATGGCCTCTGGTTAATGAATATGGTTAATCGTTTTGGTTGGACTTCTTCTCATAGCCGAAAAGAAGAGAAAAAGGAAATTGCTCATTCGGGAACTGTCGAGGTTAAGAAGAAAGTAGATGTGGACGCTATTCTTGAAAAGGCTATTAACATGGGTATAAAAGAAATGGAAAAGAGCATTCATTAGGGGGCGTAATGATTTCGACAGGAACAAAGGTTAACTCACTTTCTGGACAGGGGTTTGATTCCCCTCGCCTCCACCAAAGGGTTATTATGAATATAGGAGTATGCTGTTATGCCTGAGCAAGGAGATTTTGGGGGCCCATCTTTTGGAGGAAATCAGGGTAGTCAGTCATCCGCTGGTGGCGCTGATCCAACTGTTAGTTTTGATTCTCCAAATGCAATTGATGGAATGGCTAATGCTTTAGATAATGCCGCAAATGCTATTCAAGGTTCAGCTACATCCAACAACCAAGACCCCATGGGCTCCGGCATGGAAGGATGGGGTATGGATACAGACCCTTCAGGCCTTGGCTATGGTGGTTATGGTAGCGGCCTGAACAATGCTTCACCTTCCGTAAGTTTAGATAGTCTTGGCGATCAACCCTCTTTAGGCGAGCTTTCTGCGGCTATAGGAATTGACCCATCTACTCTTAGGTCTGTTAATCCTTTAGATGACCCTTCAGGTCTTAGCTATGGTGGTTACGGCAGTGGCCTGAACCTCGCTACAGTTGAGCAAGAATCCCCGGGTCAAAAGGCTGCCGCCTTTCTTGATGACTTTAATCAAGGAATGCAGTTTGACCCGTCAGCGGCCCCTGTAGGTGTAGGCACAAATCAGAGTGCAGTAGAAGCAGCTTTCAGCGAAGCCCAAAAAGCCGAACAGGAACAGGCGGCCTACGAAGCATGGGTGATGGACACCTATAGTCCCCCCACGGCTGTAGGAGGGCCCCAAGTTGGAGCGTGGAATAACCCAAATACTGCTTGGGAAAACCCTAATAATCCTTTAGATACTGTTGAAAATACAATGCGCTCCCCCGCTCCCGGATTAGCATTTGGTGTTAATTCTGTCGAAGAAGCGATGCGCTCCCCAACACCCGGATTAGCATATGGTGTTAATTCAGTGGAAGAAGCAATGCGATCTCCTGCTCCTGCTTATGCAGCTTGGGAGAATCCCAATAATAATTTGAACTGGACCGATGGGATCGTTGCACCCCAGTTTGATCCGGTCATGGCTCAGAAACAAGAAGAGATGAACACGGCTTATGAGACAGCCAAATATTCCCCTTTAGAAAGTCCTCTAGAATCTATTTATGAACCCGCTCCTAAATACGGGCCCAAGAAGAGTGAAGAAATGTATCCCGATCATGCTAAGAAAGCAGCGATGGCTGGAGTTGCGAGTATTAAATCAATGTTTGATGGATCGTGGCAAGGTTGGATTGATGATATCAATGAGGATATGGAAAACCGTGGTATTGCGTTATCACACACACTAGACGGTAAGGCTCCCAATGGAATCCCGTTTGGTCAGGAGGGAACCAACTTATCAGGCAAGCATTCTGCTGCTGATTGGGCAGAATACAACCCCATGTTTTCTCCTGATGAAAATGGTATTCCAGTAGATGAGAATGGAATTGCTATGCCGGGGACCGAGAAACAGGCTCAAGCAGGATTGGGTGGTGTTCTCCAAGGGTTATGGGGCGGCATGTTAAGCGGGTTAGCCGGATCAACCACAAGTGGTGTGGTAGACCCGACTACTAATGAAAATATACCGGCCAATATAAAACAAGAACCAACTGGCCCGGGAGACGCTGAAGGCCCAGAGTATCCTCTTGACATAATGCGATCTATATATCCTTGGGCTGAGTCATTGCCTGATTCCGTTCTTTTTAATGCCATTAGGTATCCGGATTATTTAAGGCTTCTTATAGAAGCTGACGCATCTGGAACAGAACTTCCATTGGTAGTTCCTAAATGGATATTAGACGGGGAATCCGCTCCAGTAACATCCACTAATACATCTACATCCACGGGTACTAACTGGATTACAAATCATCCTGCTTTGAATATACAAAAACCACCCCCGGGTTGGGGTGTTCCAACTTGGTAATTTAATATGCCTATTAAAAAAGTTAAAGGCGGTTATAGGTGGGGGAGCAAAGGAAAGGTTTATAAATCTAGACAGGGCGCAGAAAGACAGGCTCGCGCAGCTTATGCCTCTGGATACAAGAAAAAGAAGTAGGGTGCTGGTGTGTTGCCTGTTATAGCAAATAGCGTCAGACATAAGAATAATAATGCCGATGCTGCACAAAAATTTGCTGAATGGGCGCACACTGCGCCCTTTGAACTTGTTCTGCTGGCATATGCTGATTGCCATGATGATCCTAATATTGACGATTCTTTCATTAGGACTCTGGGTCAGTTGGACCGTTTTTATCTTGGTGTCTTTTTGTGTAACCGCCATGATATGGTTCATCCGTGGATTTATGAAAGATGCAGGGAAGTAGAGTCTTCCCCAGATAGCCATTTAGATTTATGGGCGCGGTTTCATTATAAAAGTTCAATCATTACTTTTTTGGGCACTATTCAGGAAATCTTGTGTAACCCTGATATAACAATAGGATTGTTATCGTATTCCGCTAGACAGGCAAAACCGTTTTTACGCCAGATAATGCAGGAATTCGATTCTAATGAAAAGCTTAAACAACTCTATCCTGATATCCTCTGGAATAAGCCTAGACTTGAGGCCCCCAAATGGGCTGAGAACGAGGGTATATGTGTTAGGAGATTTGCTAACCCGAAGGAACAAACTATTGAGGCTCACGGACTTGTGGATGGTCAGCCTACTGGACGACATTTTGATCTTATTATTTATGACGACGTAGTTGTTCAAGATGCTGTTAACACGCCAGAACAAATAGCAAAGACAACGCTCTCTTGGGAATTGTCATTAAACTTGGGGTCAACCCATAACCCTCGTTATCAATATGCTGGTACTCGATATTCTTATGGGGACACTTATGGGACCATCCTTCAGAGGGCTGCGGTAAAACCAAGAATACATCCTGCTACTGTAGATGGAAAAATGGAAGGAGAGCCTGTCTTCCTTCAACCCGAGAGATGGGAAGAAATAAAGAAGACAACCTCTACTTATATAGTCGCTTGTCAACAGCTTTTAAATCCTATTGCTGGTTCGGACGTAGTATTCAAAGAAGAGTGGTGGAATGAATGGGAGATTCGTCCTTATACTTTAAATGCTTATATAATGTGTGATCCGGCTCATTCCAGAAAGAAAGGGTCGAACAGAACAGCTATTGCTGTGGTTGGAGTTGACGCGAATTATAATAAGTTTCTTTTGGATGGGGTATGCCATAGATTATCTTTGTCAGAAAGATGGGAGGCTTTGAAGATGCTTAGGACGAAATGGAAGACAGCGCCGGGAATAAGGGAAGTTAAGGTTGGATACGAGAGATACGGGGCGCAGTCGGACATAGAACATTTTAAAGAAATGATGCGTATTGATGGAAGTTCTTTTCCTGTGTATGAATTAAACTGGACAGGAGGGGGTGGGTCACAATCGAAGAGGGACAGAATACAAAGATTAGAGCCTGACTTAAAAGATGGCTCCTTCTTTTTTCCTTTCCCTACAGATCAAGAAAAATTGACTTCTCATCAAAAAGATTATAAAATACAGAAGAAGGAGTTTTTGATTTCTAAAAAAATTCTAAGAAAGAATGAAGAAGGAAAGGTGTATGATTTAACGGATTGGGTTAAAAGAAATGAGTACCTGTTATTTCCCACCATCCATCCTGATTTTTTAGATGCTCTTTCTAGAATATATGATATGGACGCAATGCCTCCAATATCTAGAACAAGGCGCTCATTAGAGCCTGAAGCCGAGGCAAGATATTAATGAGAAAATTTAGAATTGGTGGAAGACGAACGGGGCCACCACGAAGAGTTTCCTACCGTATGACTAATGGGAAGAAGTTCTATGAAAAAAGCCCAAGGACTTTCCCTTATGGGAACATGCCTTATTTTCAGGATTACTATATAACCACAGGATATGTGAGTGACGCATAATGGCAGAAATTACATTAAGAGAAACAAAAGGATCGCCTTTGACATTTGCTGAAGCAGATGGCAATTTTACTAATTTAAATGATGACAAGCAGGAGGCGATTCCTAATTTAGGTGTCGCTTCTTCTGCGGATATGGCGGCAGATAAGATATCTTTTTATGATACATCAGCAGGAGCAACAAGGTCAATTCTGTTTGATAAAATTACCGCTTTTACAGAAAGAACTTTAGTTGTTAAATGTGTTGCTGATACTATTGGTCCAACTGTAGGAAATGGTATTACGCATGTTACAATACCATCTACATTGAATGGGAAGAATTTATATAGCGCTCAGGCGCATGTGTATACTGCTGGGACTGGAAGTTTAACTACAGTTCAATTGCATAATCTAACCGATGGTCAGGATATGCTTTCAACTGCTATAACTATTGATTCAGGGGAGAAAGATTCTTCCACAGCCGCTACCCCATCTGTCGTAGGCAGTTATGGTGGAGTTTCTACTGCCGATGTCATCAGAATAGATGTTGATATTGTGGCTACCAATACTTTGGGTCTAGAGATAAGAATGGTGTTCAGTACATGAGTCTTCAGATAGGAGTGCATTCAGAACCCCCATTGGTTGGTGTTGAAAAATTGCATCCAATACCGGAAATTATTTGCAGCGTTAACGAAGATAAAGATAAAATAAGAGATAATATAAAAAACAATATCAAGAGAGGATTACCTCAAGTCCGTCCTTATGAAACCCAGTGGGATAGGGTGGTTGGAATAGTTCTAGGAGGCTTCACATTGAAGGAAACTTTTCCTGATCTTTTAGAAAAAAGAAAGAGTGGAATGCCTGTAATTACGGTTAATGGTTCTCATAAATATTGTATGGATAATGGTCTTACTCCTTCAGGAATGGTAATGCTGGATAGCAGGGAGTTTAATAACAGATTTGTTTATCCATTAGTTGAAGATTGTAAATATTTTATTTCATCTCAGTGCCATCCTTCTGTATTTGAAAATCTTAAGGATAATAAAGTATGGATATGGCATTGCGCTGGAGATGACAATTTTGATCTTTTAAAAGAAGAGTACGGAAAAGAATACTATCCGATAATGGGGGGCGCTACAGTTGCGTTGAGAGCCGTTCATTTACTAAGGATGTTAGGGTTTCATAAGTTTGAAATGTATGGATTTGATAGTTGTATTATGACAGATCACCATGCTTATGATCAGCCTGAAAATGATGGTGAAGGTGTTATAGATGTCACAGTAGCTGGAAGAGAGTTTACTTGTACTGCGGCGAATTACCATCAGGCAAAAGAGTTCGTTGATATGATTGCTAAAACAGGCGAACATTACGATTTGGCTGTGCATGGAGATGGCCTTATTTCACACATCATTAAAAATCCAAATTCATTAAAAATTAAAGAGGAGGTAAATTAAAATGGCCGCTACTGCTTGGAGTTTTTACAATTCCTTTAGGGAATACATAGGCAACGGTCAGTTCGATCTAGATGGTACAAGTGTTGGTTTCTATATATCACTTCATACTAGCGCAGGAAGCGCTAATGTAAATAATGCAGCTTTATCTACATATGCTTCACTTGCTAGTGAGGTTGCTAGTGGCAATGGTTACACAACTGGAGGCGCATCTGTTACGGCCCGTACATGGGCTTCTGTTGCGACTGATAAGTATCGTTTTGATTCAACTGCTGTTGTATGGACCGCTACTGGCGGAACAATTGCGAATATTAAATACGCTGTTGTTTACCAGTCAGGTGGCAAATTAGTTTGCTTTTCTAAACTGACTACATCTCAGTTTACTTTAGCAGAAGATAACACGCTTACTGTTACTCCAAGCTCCAGTGGCATATTTGAATTAGCATAGGAGGCTATTATGGGACTAGAATCTGCAACATATATTAGCGAATTAGACTCGGCTAATCCTACTGCTACCGACCCGATATCGCAGGGCGACGATCATTTGCGTCTTATAAAGGCTGTTTTGAAGAACCAATTTAGTGGTCTTTCTGGCACTACTGCTGTTACGTCGGATGGTGCAGAGATGAATCTGTTAGACGGATGCACAGCTACTACTACTGAATTGAACTATCTTGATATTACAACGCTAGGTCAATCAGAAGAGTCTAAAGTATTAACAGCAGACGCTAATGGAGATGTTACGATTGAAGATGGAGCGTTTGACTTTGATGTTGCTTCTCATGACGGAACAAATGGGTTGAAGCTTGGTGGTACATTAGTTACCTCATCTGCTGCTGAACTAAATAAATTAGACGGAGTAAACGTTACCAGTACTGAAATAGACTATAATGATGTTACTACTTTAGGAACTGTTCAAACCTCTAAGACGGTTACTGCCAGTGCTGCCGGTCTTGTTAATCACGCTGATTATCAAGTTCAAAGGCCATACTTTTTAGATATTGCTGAGACTGCAAATGCTATCGGGTCAATTGGTGGTGGCACTCAAGATATCGACATTACCGCTGGTAATGTTGTTACTGGAACTGTTGACACAAGCACAACTACATTTACTTTTAGCAATCCATCGGCAACAGGCAGGAGTTGTTCTTTTCTGCTTATTCTAACCAATGGTGGATCACAAACTGTAAACTGGCCCGCCGCAGTTGATTGGCCCGCTGCAACTGCCCCTACATTAACTACTAGCGGAGTAGATGTTATTGTCTTCACTACGTTGGATGCAGGAACTATATGGTACGGATTCTCTGCTGGATTGGCGATGGGTTAAGGAGATAGATTATGCCTATAGGAGGAAGCAAAATTGGATTTTTCGGGGCTGGTGCTGGTGACTTAAATTATTGGGGCGATGGCTCTGATGGCGCTTTTACCAGCGATGGTTCAGATACCCAAACTGTCCAAAATAAAAATGGGTCTTATGATGGAGATATACTTGTTAGAAATTATACTAGCATGAATATTCAATCAGGACACACTTATACTGTAGATCAGCCTTGTAGAGGCATGTTAATATACGTTGATGGTGATTGTACCATAGCAGGAACATTGACCATGAGTGCTATGGGGGGCTTGGCTGACCCAACCGCTTCTGGAGGTTCAGATAGTTCGGCGGCTAACGCTAACGGTCTTCAACTTGGTTTTATAAAAGATGGATCAACTGATACTCTAGCATCTCCTACGTTTGCAGGCGGTGGAAGCCCTGCTGTATCTGCTGTAGCCAATCATCCAGCAGTATCTAGTGATGGTATTAATCTACAGATTTCTCGAATCGGTGGTACGGGAGGTGGTGGAGGAGATGCAAACTCTAGTTGGATGGGAAGGGGTGGGGCAAACGGCTCTACAGGCGGAACCACGCTTTCTACTGGAGGAGGTGGCGGAGGCGACCGGACCGGAGGTGGATGCGGTGGCGGAGGCGGGTCAGGAGGTAAAGGAGGTTGCTTTTCTGGAGGTCCCGGCGGAGGAGGTGGGCAAGGCGATCCCGGCGGAAATCCAGCCCAAAATTTTGGAGGTGGTGCAGGTGGAAATGCTGGTCCAGAAGGAACTGGCGGAGGTGGCGCAGGAAACCCCGGTGGCGCTGGCAACAGTGGTGGCGATGGCGGTGATGGGGTTGGTGGTATAATATATCTTATTGTTAAAGGTGATTTAACCATAACTGGAACAATATCTGCCAATGGAACTGATGGAGGTTCTGGCAACGCAGGTGGCAACGGTTCTGGCGGTGGCGTTATATTTTATGTATATGCCGGAACCCTATCTAATAGCGGAACTATAGAAGCAGAAGGTGGCGATCCGGGAAGAGGGGATAACGCTCGCGGTGGCGGTGGAGAAGGCGGAACTTATGGAGTACAAGTTGACCAGTAAGACTTCTCTTTTTGGGTTTCCTTATTGCGTTAAAGATATTAACATAGATAAAATTAACGCAACCTACACTCCAAATAGAATTTGGTATTCTAATACTTTAAGTTCTTATAGGGGTGTAACAAATACTGACCAAGAAAGTGTTTCTTACATTATGAGTAATGTTAAAGAATTTACTGATAGTGTAATTCCGTTTGAGTATAAATTAAAATTAGTTAGTTTTTGGGCTAATGAGTATTATGAAAAAGATTTTCAGGAAGCCCATTTGCATGGTAATTCTGATTTCTCTTTTGTTATTTTTAAAAAAATAGGGAAAGCAAACGGACTGTTATTCTTTTCTCCAGCATACGACTTACTTCAAACGAGTTCTCTTTGGCAGGATAGGGCTATGAAGTTCAAGGATACTGTCGAATGTGATGCTAAAGAAGGGCAGATCGTTATTTTTCCTTCTATATTAAGACATATGGTTTTACCTAATAAGGAAAAAGAAGTAAGGATAACTTACACAGGTAATGTGCAGATAATATATAAAAACAAAACTGTGAATGGTGTGGAAGAAAATGAGTCTGGTATTGACCTGTCTATTATGAAAGAAGAATACTAATTTTGGATTATATTAATTTTAATTACTTTTAATTATGATTAATAGATCAATCAATATGTTCAATGTTCCGCTCTTTCATTTTTCTCTAGACTGGAACGAAGAGATAAAAGGAAAAATTATTAAGAAGGCTATTTTGGATAGGCCCGATTATCAATGGAAAGACCTTGGCGTATATACAGATTATTCTAATACGTTACCAACATATTGTGAATATGTATTATCTGTTCTAGAAGTCGCATTGGATAAATTTTATAAAGAAATAAATATGCGGCTTAAAGTTAAGGACATGTTTTATCAACTTTACAAAAAAGGTTGTTACCATTTAGTTCACAATCACGGTTCTATAGGGTTTTCAGGGATTCTTTTTGTTTCGTTTAATGAAAATTTGCATACAGCCACTCGTTTTTATTCCCCATTTAATAATTTTATAGACGGCTCAGTTATTGGATATAGGCCAGTTGTAAAAGAGGGTGATTTATTAATATGGCCCTCTAGTATTTTGCATGAGGTTGAAGTCAATCATAGTGAAGAAGAAAGGATTATAATATCCTTTAATTTAATAAACTAGAGGAGAGTAAAATCAAAATAGAATTTATACGTCATATATACGACATGCAGTATGGACTGCAGAGGGGAATGACTGTAGGTAATTTAGTTAGGGGGGCCGCTCCAGAACCAAAACCTGCTACAAAGTTTCTGCCTAAATGGTGGAGAGAGGCAAAGGGAATTTCGGATAGCGAAGGAAGGCCCATGAGCCTTAGTGATAAACCAAGTGGTTCTGAATATACCGCAGGCGCATCGGCGGCTGATTTTAATCTAACCTTTAAAAGGTGTGTTCCATTTATGGAAGCAATGAGTATAGGTTACATTTTACCTTTGCATTTTGATTTAATTATAGATCAGAAAGAAGATGGTAATTATGAATGGGTTTCTAGAGCAGATGAGCAATTAGGAATGAGTTCTCCTAATCAAATAAAAGAGATTCCTGAATGGCCTGATCATACTACTTTAGGATTAAGGATTAATAATCCTTGGGCAGTAAGAACTGAACCCGGAGTTTCTTGTTTATTTATTCAGCCAATGAATAGACCAGACTTAGAATTACAAGTATTCAGCGGAGTTGTCGATACAGATAAGTATACAATTCCTGTTAATTTTCCATTTTCAATAAAGAAAACAGATGGCCCAAGCAGTAGAATAATAGAAATAGGAACTCCATTGGCCCAAATTATCCCATTCAGAAGGGAGGACTGCAAATCAAAGACTTTTGATTTAGACAGTAAAACTGAAAAATCTATGAACAAAGAGTTCGGCGGAATTATGAGCAGAGTTCAAAATTATTACAGGAGTTTATACTCTAGGAAAGAATACAAATGATAACGTATAGATGGTTTAGAAACGCATTACCAGAAGGCGCTTGTGATTTGTTTAGAACTCTTGGAGAAAGTAAGGATTTAGAAGAGGCGCTCACTAAGCAGGGAGTTTCAAAATATAGAAATAGTAAGGTATCGTTTTTCAATAGTGTTGAAACTAAAATTGTTCAAGATAATGTCATGCCTTATCTAAATGATTGCAACGTTAATTGTAAGTGGAATTTTGAATTAGATTTTTTAGAAGACGCGCAATTCACAACTTATTATTCATCTGATAGTCTAAAAAAAATAGATTTAGCATCATCCAAGTTACCATCTGACAATTATAAAGATGGTTATTACGATTGGCATAAAGATTGGTGTTGCCGTGATTGTTCAAGAGACAAGGAAGGAAATGAGTCACCTCTTAAAGGCCCTAGAAAATTAAGTTGTAGTATTTTATTGTCCTCCCCGGATGAATATGAAGGAGGACAATTTAAAATTAATAACGGAGATATTTCTAGGCTTGAGGATGGCGTATTTCTAAAAAGTGATAATGCTAATATAGCAAATAAAGGTGATATGGTTGTTTTTAGATCAGATATTTTTCATAGGGTTTCGCCCGTAACTAAAGGAGTAAGGAAGTCTTTGGTTCTATGGTTTTCTGGGCCTGAGTTTGCTTAAACTTTTGGAGAAAAAAAATGTACGCTAGAGTAGAAAACGGAGAAATAAAGGCCTACCCTTATGGGAGAGGGGATTTACGCCGCGATAATCCAAATGTCTCATTTCCAGAAGATGCTTTCTCTAGAGAGGATATTAGAGATTCATTTGGAGTTGTTGATGTTGTTCAAGTTGATAGACCATATAAAGTTGGTTACAAAGCGGTTGAAGTCACGCCTAAGTTAGTTAACGGCGACTGGATTCAGCAGTGGGATTTAGTATTAAAAGACGCAAATGAAGTTTCTCCCGAAGAAGTTACGGAAACACCCGAACCAAAACAAGACGGAAAAATTGCTGTTATTGGTGATCCTCTTTATGTGTGGGATGGCGATAAATGGACTAACAACTGGGTCCTTGAGGATTGTAATTATAGAGCGTCCAGATTAATTGAATATGGACACGTAGAAGACCAAATAGAGTACATTACGGAGAATGGTTTGGAAGCATGGCAAAGAAATGTCGATGAAATAAAGACTAAATACCCTAAATCATAGGTAATAGATAAATGTCTATTACTTCATGGACAGCTACAGGTGGTGACTGGGAAGACCCAGCATTTGAGCGCGCATGGGATGGCCCTGCTATTGCCCCAGCAAAAGGAGACCTAACTTTAAGTGGTTCTATTCCTGTTGGCAAGAAAGAGTTTTTCACGTTTCCCGGTGTTGCTAATCTTCAAATAGTTCAGTCTTCGCCTCAAATGGCTGTTGGGACAAATACATCTGTTGATAAAGCAGACCTCACATTTACAGCTTACTCTCCAGATATTGGGAGAATGTACAAATTTGTAGTAAGCGCTCCAACTCTTACTCTAACAGGTAAAGTGCCAGCTAATGGGGAAGGGTTTGTAATTACTCCAGACAATGCCACGCTTACTCTTCTACAAACATATTCTTGGGGTGACTACGGAGGAATTTGGTCTGCTGCTGCCACAAATTGGGATGCAACGTTTGCTCCTAGTGCTGTAGAAACCGGACAGAATCAACCAGATGCTGGCTCTTTAACCCTTACAGGTTCAGCGCCCACCTTTAATTTAGCGCAACTTTGGTATGTTCCTTCTGGAAGTATGTCCTTAACTGGGTTTGTTCCGCTATCGGTTTCAGGACACATATTTACGCCCGATTCTGGGAGTCTTTCGGGTTTTGGTGGTGGAACTTTATGGGGTGATGGAACCGGTAATTGGGCAAGTCATACAGAGGTGTGGGGGTATGGCACGCTTACTCCAACCGCTGGTGTTACTTATACATTCACTATAGATGCTGCAGGTAATCTTGTATTTACTCCTTATAAACCCGAATGGCCTTTAGTTGGTGATCCCGATTATATTTCAGAAGTGATAATCTCATGACAAAAAAGAAGGATGGAACAACTGAATGGCAGTGGTCTGAATTAGCTTATAGGATAGACCCAGAATTAAGCGCTCCTGAAAGAGTGTATGAGTTTGATGGCGGCAATAGAGTTTTTTACCAACCAAGGAAGGGAATTAATACCGATCATGCAAGAAATCGAAAAAAATCTTAAGTTCGTAGCGCAAGAGCATACTACAGCTAAGAATGTTGCAGAGCATCTTGAGAAA
>Ga0209128_1002117_pt1 | contig 13045 bp, 16 predicted proteins | sample ETNvirnome_6_100_FD_184072 | JGI IMG/M metagenome (GOLD analysis project Ga0209128, IMG submission 184072) | Marine viral communities from the Pacific Ocean - ETNP_6_100 (SPAdes) (version 2) | ecosystem: Environmental > Aquatic > Marine > Oceanic | place: Pacific Ocean | collected 2013-06-19 | reverse complement strand
AACATGAAGATTACAAAACAACAACTTAAACAGATCATTAAAGAAGAGCTTGAGAATTTAATAGAAGCAGATGAAGCATGGGTTTTAAGAAAGTCCGGCGCCAGTGACGCTAGCTCCTTCCTACATCCAACCCCCGCATCGGATCAGAAAAAGGGAAAATACAAGTGGGGCCCCAAAGAGGGCGCCCGAACTTTTAAAGGCGAAAATGGTAAAGCCCGAGCAGATGATGAGAAAGAAACACTATCAGACAAAGGTATCACCGTTAGTGTAAAGAAGAAATAGAGATACTAAGTATGAATGGATTAGCAACTTAAAAGGAATATTATAATGGCTATAAGAAAAAACACAAGAAGATTTGACCCTCGTTACTTTATGGACGAGAAGACTGATATTATTAAAGAAGAAGTTGAGATTGAAGAAGAAAGGTTTACAGGTGGATCTATCGACATCGATCCACTTTCGGATGAAGAACAAGAATCTTCCACCGACGCATATTATGAGTTGTATGATCACTTGATGAATTCAAATCTCCCCGGCGACAAGCCATCTGAGCAGCTTAAGTATGCTCTCCGTTGGATTGCAAAATTCGAACAAGAAGGGCCGGAAGAAGATGTGCCACCAGAAAAGGTGGTTGATCTTCGCGGTAAGGGCCCCCCAGATATCGGACGTCTAAGGCGCCAGCTAAAACATGGATGGAAGGATTGGAGAAAATGAAAATCACCAAGTCCCAACTTAAACAAATTATTAAAGAAGAGATCTCGTACGTCCCCCAGCTTATGGATGATGTCGCTCTCGACATCGTGAAGGTATTGGGAAAGCCAGAGTATGCTAAGCTGGATTTTGCACATTTCGAGATTGCCGATCAAATTGCAAAGGCGCTTGAACAGGTTGCAAGGGACATAAGAGATAATGCAAGAACGAGATCATGAAACTCACCAAGTCCCAACTTAAGCAGATCATCAAAGAAGAGCTTGAAGAAGCGCTTAATATTGGTGGCGGGTCATTCACCATGGATGACCCGCGCCCAGAGGAAGCAGCATTTGAAAAGCTAAGAAAAGTTATGGGTCTCGTTGAGAAGGCGATGCTTTATATGACAGGCGACGAAGAAGGTGGTCTGAATCCAGTAGAAGTGTTGGACATGGTGCGCACAATTGTTTTGGAGAATTTAGAAGAAAGAGAAAATAATCCTTGGGCAATCTGTACAGCATCAGTTGGGCGAGAAGATAAAGAGAAATATGAGAAATGTATTAAGAGCGTAAAGAAACAAAACAGGAGTAAAGAATGATGGAAACAACAAAAGCATTTGTTGACACATGGCTATCGAAATTAACATCTCGCAAGCTGTTAGTGTGGACAACAGCAACGGCACTCACATTCACGGGACATGTCGTCAGTGAAGATTGGGTAATTATTTCGGCAATTTACATTGGCGGTCAAACAATTATTGACGGTATTGCTAGATTGCGAGGACACAATGATTAAAAAACAAATTTTAGAATTTGTTTTAAAAAACTGGAAAGCAATATTAATCGTATTGCTTCTTCTAGTTGTGGTACTGAAGACCCGATATGACTACCACCTGATGGAAACCGCATATCAGACAAGAATAGAATCCACAGAAGCACAGATCGAAGGATTAAAAGATATCCATGAACAAGAGATGCACGAAAAGCAATTGCTTATGGAGAGCTATCTTGATAGGCTCGCTTCAATAGAGGCAGACTATGAGACCAGTCTTCGAGACTTAGATGAAGAAAGAGAAAGAAAGACGCGAAAATACGGCAGAAAATTCAGCGAAGACAAAGAAGGACTAATTAAAGATATAGAGGCCACGCTTGGATTGAAATATGTTTCTCCTTAATTTGTTATTTGCGCTCACCTTAACGGCAAACGCCGATCGGTCTCAGTTTACTATTCTGGGGCACAAGCAATGCGCACCATTCGAAGGCGTCCTGCTTAGTAAACAAGCCACAGCCGAAGTATTATCAGGGTATGATCGCTTTCTCCCAGCATGCGACAATCGAGTTCGATACGAATTAGGTAAACAAGAAGAGAAACATCGTTTAGTATTAGAAACTCTGAATATAGAACACAAGGCACGCACGGAAGAATATGATTTGTTTATCAAACATAAAGATAGGGAAATTCAAGCACTTGTAAAATCATTAAAAAAGACATCTCCGCGTAATAAAACTTGGTGGTTTATCGGCGGGGTCGTAGTTGGAACTGCGGTCACATATGGAGCATATAAGGCTTTCGATGAAAGATAAAGACACAAATCATATTGCCGCGATAGAGAAGGCAATAGCAGAAAAGTATGGACCCGAAGCAATTGCCAATCCAAAAGCGAATTGGGACGAGACCAAAGAAAAAAAATACCTCAAGCAGATGAGAGAGCTATATCAAAAACATAAGAAAAACGAAGAAGCAAATGAGAAAGTTGATATTAACGGTATAAAGGTATCAAAAAAACTACTTAATAGAGAAATATTATTACACTGTTTTGTTTGTGGGGCTTCTGCAAGGAAAGCAATAGACAATGTTTGTCTTGTTAAGTTTGATTGCTGCAATAATTGTTATGTTAAGTACGTAGAAGGACGAGAAGAGAGATGGCTTGGAGGATGGCGCCCAAATGAAGATTAAAAAAAGTGATATAAAAGAGGCCATCATTGGCGCCCTGAACGAACAAGAAGAGCCGTCACCGGCAACACAAGATAAAACAAAATTTAAACGCAAATCAATGGCAGCATCATCATTTGCAAAAGCCGGCAAGGCACAAAGAACAGAAGCAAATCCTGAATTAACAAATCTAGAAAAGGGAATTGTAGATCAAATAAGTAAATTTCTTTTAGAGCTTGCCGAGATGCCCGGTGTTGATTTAAGTTCAAAAAGAGTGGTACTCCAAAGAGTATTTGATTTACTCAAAAAGCGAGTGGGCGCCCCAGAAGCAGGAGAACAACAGAGCGTTACAGAAATGTGCGGCCCTGCGCCGTCACAAGAGACACCGACGCATTCAGCTTCTGTGGATGGCCATGGCGAAGGCCGCATGGCAAAATCACAATTATATCGCGCCGCAGAGTATGCAACAGAATTAGAACAGATGATAGAGGATGGAGAAGAGCTAGATGCGTGGGTACAGGCAAAGATCACTAAGGCATCTGATTACCTTTCTTCTGTTAAACACTATTTAGAGTATAAGAAAATGAGAGGAGACCAGTAATGGCAACCGTATACGAAATTGTACAAGGGCTTTCGCAGGCCGCAGCTAATGCCTATGATGGAGCATTAGATGAAAGTGGAGAGCCTTTGCTCGCAGGGCTCCAAAGAGAAGAGGGCAATCCGCTTCTTGATAAGAGAGTGATGGATGGATTTAATGTTGTGTTTTATGGGAACATGATGTGCATAGGATATCATTCTGAAATTCAACTTAAGGAAGTTTATACTAAGGGTTTTGAATCTGATGTAGAGCAGCGCGTAGCCGACGTAGCTTCTTTTCTTCGAAAAGAGTATCGCAAAATTACCGGCAACACTGTTTCATTAACCAAGAAAGGCGAAATTGACATCCGTGTTGAAAATTCTTCCCGGGTACGCTCTTGGGTAACAGCCAAGATGCACTATAAGGTCGGTGGCCTATCCGAGGATATGCAGAACTATCCCGAATCAGGACCCAGTGTTGAGCGTAGTTGGGTAACGTTTCTCAATCAAGGCGGCTGGAAGGGCAAACGCCCGAAGAATGATACTCGCCCTAAAAATAGCGGAGAATAATCAGAATGAATATTTCTCGTAACGATCTTTATCGCATTATTCTAGAAGAATATCTGAAAGAAGAAGGGGTCACAGAGTCAAAGGCTGCCCTGGATCTGTTGCGAAAGATAAAAGGTGATCCAGACTATGATCCTCGCAAAGACCCCGGCGCCCCCTCATACAATCCCGACTTTAAAGGAGGCGATGAAACCGTTGCTGACGAGCCACCGACGGCCGACAAAACCTATCCTATGGAAAAGCCATTCCGCGCCGAAATGAGTCAAGATGAACTTGTTGTCACAATTGGGGAACTGATTCAGGGAAAGGGTCCCGAAGAAGTATCAGAGATATTTGAACTGGTTTTTGAAAAGCTTCCCGGCGTCGATCTCGGCGAACCAGAAGAGGAGGAGCCCGAATCGCTTTACACCCCCGGCGCCGAAGGGCGCCCAGTGGCAGGCTTCCAACTTGAGGAGCTTTTGTCTTTAATTAAAGAGGTGCTGGCAGAAGGCCACTATTTCGACATGGGCGCCCCAGATGAGTTATACGACGTATCAGATCCAGAGGGTCTTAATCAAAAATCTGACGATGAATTAATTCAAATGATGCATGTCGAGGGCATGGAGAAAATGATTGTTTTAGATGGAGAAGGCAATCTCGCCAACAGGGATGAGGTTGTTGCGGCACTGAAAGATGTATGAGTTTTCAATTAGACAAAAAAGCGCAGGTCAAGGAAATATTAAAGTGCGGTAAAGATCCAATTTATTTTCTCAATACATATGCCCGCATATCACATCCGATGCGCGGCCTTATTTTATTTAACACCTTTGATTACCAAGACGATTTGTTAAAATATTTTAATGATTATCGTTTTAATGTGATAAACAAAGGCCGCCAACTTGGCATTTCAACACTTACAGCCGGTTATATTGTTTGGATGATGTTGTTTCATCGCGACAAATCTATTCTTGTTATGGCAACCAAATTTGAAACTGCTGGCAACTTGGTGCGCAAAGTTAAAAGTATTATGAAATACTTGCCTGATTGGGTTCGTATCGCAAAGATCTCAATTGACAACAGAACGTCCTTCGAGCTTTCAAATGGATCTACTATTAAGGCTGCCTCAACCTCGGGCGATGCCGGCCGCTCCGAAGCATTGTCGCTTTTAGTGCTTGATGAGGCTGCTCACATCGATGGGCTAGAAGAGTTGTGGACCGGTTTATATCCCACGTTATCAACTGGTGGTCGGTGTATCGCCATTTCAACCCCAAATGGCGTTGGGAATTGGTTTCATAAAATTTGTGTTGGCGCCGAATCTGCCGAAAATAATTTTAAATTAACAACTTTTATGTGGGATGTGCACCCCGAGAGAGATGAAGAGTGGTTTAAGAAAGAGACAAAAAACATGTCCAAGCGCCAGATTGCACAAGAGCTTGAATGTAATTTCAATACTTCTGGCGAGACCGTCATTGATTCAGATGCCATGGAATGGATAATGTCTAATATTCGCGAGCCGAAATATCGAACAGGCTTTGACCGCAACTTCTGGATTTGGGAAGAGTACGATCCTGCGTACAATTATTTACTAGTTGCAGATGTTGCTAGAGGCGACGGCGCAGATTATTCCACATTTCATATTGTAAAAGTAGAGACACTAGAAGTTATTGGAGAATACCAAGGAAAGGCGGCACCCGATTTATATGCTAATATGTTAAATCAGGTAGGCAGAGAGTTTGGAAATGCGATGGTCGTCGTAGAGAATAATAGTATCGGTTATACGGTTCTTGATAAATTAGTTGAGTTTGCATATCCGAATATATATTATTCTGTTAAATCAACCCATGAGTATATTGAACAGCATATGGCAGAACACAGTAATTCAGCTATAGCAGGCTTCACAACGTCCTCCAAGACGCGCCCTCTTGTGGTGGCGAAACTAGAAGAGTTTATCAGAAACAAACTAATTACAACATATTCTTCTCGTTTGGCTAATGAATTGAGAACATTTATTTGGACAAATGGAAAACCACAGGCACTAAAAGGATATAATGATGACTTAGTTATGGCATTAGCAATTGCGTGTTGGGTAAGAGACACTGCCCTCCAATCAAATCAGCGCGATTTAAATTATCAAAAAGCCTTTGTTGATGCTATCATAACATCTAGAACAACTTTCGATACTAAAATAAAAGGACAAATAGGCTACAAAAAAGACAACGCTCTTGATAAGATAACAGAAGCACAAGATCTCTATAGTGAGTATATGTGGATTATAAAGTGAGAAAATAAATGGCACCAAGAAACCCAAAACAAGGCAAAAACCCAGTCAATAGACAATCGACATTGTTTAAGAAATTAACGAGATTGTTTTCAGGCCCTATTATCAATTACCGATCTCAGTCGGGTCGAAGAATCAGAAGACAACATCTGGATAAATTTTCCTCTAGATTCAGAAGCGCCTCCGGTCAGCAGTTTAAGAGGCAGGAATATAATCCGCTAGATACTATTGCAGCGAATGCGATCACAAATCAGCGTCGTTCCGAACGATATATTGATTTTGATCAAATGGAGTACATGCCAGAAATAGCATCTTCTATGGACATCTATGCTGATGAAATGACAACATTTTCTAATTTGCGACCAATGCTAAATATCAATTGTTCAAATGAAGAGATTAAGGCAGTTCTTGATATTCTTTATCGCAACGTTATGAATGTTGAATACAATCTATTTGGTTGGTGCCGCACAATGTGCAAATATGGTGACTTCATGCTATATTTGGACATCGACGACAAACATGGTGTCCAATCTACTATCTCGCTACCATTACAAGAAATGGAAAGACTTGAAGGCTTGGACGCAACAAACCCAAATTATGTCCAATATCAGTGGAACTCTGCTGGAATGACCTTTGAGAATTGGCAGATAGCTCACTTTCGAATTCTTGGAAATGATAAGTATTCACCCTATGGCACTTCTGTATTAGAACCGGCCCGCCGAATATGGCGCCAGCTTGTGCTCATGGAAGACGCCATGATGGCATATCGTATCGTGCGCTCCTCCGAACGTCGTGTGTTTAAAATTGATGTGGGGGCGATCCCCCCACAGGACGTTGAGCAGTATATGCAGAAAATTGTGTCACAACTTAAAAGGCATTCAATTGTCGATAAAGATACTGGTCGAGTTGATTTGCGCTACAACCCCCTCTCTATTGAGGAAGATTATTACATTCCAGTCCGCGCAGGCTCTGCTACAGATATAACAAATATTGCCGGCGGCTCAAACACAACTGAAATTGATGATATCAAATATCTTCGTGATAAACTCTTTTCGGCATTAAAAGTTCCTCAATCATATCTTACGATGGGAGAAGGGGCCACTGAGGATAAAACCACACTAGCCCAAAAAGATATTCGTTTTGCGAGAACAGTACAGCGATTACAAAGAACCGTTATCCACGAGCTAGAGAAAATTGGTATCATTCACTTGTATACTTTAGGCTTTAGAGGAGACGATTTAATCAACTTTACGCTATCGCTTAACAACCCATCTAAGATAGCAGAGTTGCAAGAATTAGAGCATTGGAAGATGAAGTTTGATATTGCTGGCTCTGCCACCGAGGGCTATTTCTCGCGCCGTTGGGTCACAGAGCATATTTTCAATATGTCACATGAGGAGTTTGTCCGCTGCCAGCGAGAAATGTATTATGATCGTAAGCAAGACGCGTCTTTGCAGGCGGTAGCTGAAGCGACGGCCGCTGGAGGGCCCGGCGCCCTCGGCGGAGAAGCCGGCGGCGAACTCGGCGGGGACCTCGGTGGGGAACTCGGCGGAGAAGCTGGCGGCCCTGAACTTGATCTTGGCGCCGAAGAGGGGGGTGAGCCCGGTGGCGAAGAGTCCGCCCTTTTGGCAGCACCTCCGGGTCACCGTGACGCCCCACGCCTGACGCCAGGAGCAAAAGGAAAAACATATTATCCCGTTAAAACAGATTCTCGCCCAGCCGGCGCTCGAACCAGAAATTATTCTAAGATTGCTACGCCGGAAATTAATACCTATAGAACAAATAATTTAGGGGCTTCAGAGCTAAGATCTTTAGCAAGGGGTATTTATGAGCAAGAAGAGCCTATTTATTCATTGAGAGAACAGAACGAAGAGAGGCAAGTTTTGCAGCTAAACAGCTCAGTAAAAATTCTTATTGAAGAATTAGAAGCCAAGAAAGAAACAATAATGGAGCAACAAGATGAGAGCTAAACATAATAAAAAACGAAACACTGCTTTTGTTTATGAGGCGCTGATTAAAGAAGCAACAATAGCTATCCTTAAAAAAGAACAAGATAAGCACAAAGAGGCAATTCGAATCATCAGAGAGCATTTCGGCCCAGATTCGTTATTAAAAAGAGATTTGGAATGCTATCGTTCTCTTTATGAAAATCAAGACTTAGATAGAGAGACAAGTGAAAAGATTTTAAAAGAAGCAACAACCTCTAAGCGCTTGCTGGATCCGAACTCGCTATTCACCCAGCAAACAAAAATGATTAATGATGTTAACAAAAATTTGTCGCCTTCCGTGTTTAATAATTTTGTTCCAAACTATAAAGTGCTGGCGACCATTAGTAAAATGTTCAACACTTCTTCGCCAAAAGAAAAAGTTATTCTAGAAAACAAGATAGTGGAAGACATGTCCAATGAAGTAGAAACGGCGGGAGATCTCCAGCCGATTGATAATCTTGTTTATACGACCTTTGTAAATAAATTTAATAAAAAATATTGTGATGATTTGTTAGAAGAACAAAAATATCTTTTGACACATTATATCACTTCCTTCGTAGATAATTCCTTAGAATTAAAAATATTCTTAAACGAAGAGATCGGCAGGCTTAAGGTAAAACTCTACGAAGCCAAAAAGGTTGATGAGATTCGAGGCGACGACGCAATGCTTGCAAAAACTGACAAGATCGCAGATCGATTAAGCGAGTACATCAATGAGCCGGTAAGCGAAAAGGTCATACTAACAGTTTTAAAAACTCAACAACTTGTAAAGGAAATCTACGAAGATGGCAGTAGTAGTTAATATAGTTCCGATCCCAGAGCCGATTAAAATAAAAGTCGGTGATGCTGCAATAAAGCCCACACCATCAATTCGGCTGGAGCTTAATATTCGCAAGAGCCTTAGTGGCGATCTGATGATATTCGATCATGCAGATATTGACATTGTTTTGTCCGGAAAAAACAACAAGATTACAGCCTTCCCAAAAGAAACCATGAACGATTTAGTATATGGGGCTCAGAATAGACTATTTGCTTTTCTTCGCAAGAAAGGAATTGTGTTGGCGGAATCAGTTCAAGGCGGCTCTTTTTATGGCGCAATTGAGGGCGTCTTGGAAGCCCCCTATGATGATAAAATAAATGCAGCTAAAATGGCATTGATAAATATTAGTAAGTTTATTGATGAAGAGCGTCCTTATTTCGAAAGCGTAGAGGCTCAAATCGCAGGCTTCGACGATGAAGTGACAGAGCCTGATAAGACAGACTCCACGGAGCTTGGCGAAGTGCCCCAGAAGGACAGGCAAGGCTCAATTCGCCCGGGCTTTGTTAGAGACCCATATTCGTTCTCTTATATGTATACAGTTTAAGGAGCACCCTCGTGTCCGAAATGAAAATGATAATGGAGAACTGGGGCAAGTTTATTATTAACGAACAAGAGCAAACCATTGGCCAAAAGGCCGTCGCCGGCCTAAGCAAAGTTAGTTCTGTTATAGCCACTGGTTTTGGGAAAATGGACAATTATCTACAAAAAGATTACTGTGAAAAAAAGTTTCCATTACATCTAAAGGGGCAAGGAGACATCCAGACATGGGGCGATCTGTCTGCATTATTAAAGTGTGGAATTGAATATAAGGATAAAAAGAAAGTTTTATCGACTCTCGCCTCATTCATACCAGGCGTATCAGCAGCGATGGAAGTTATACAACAATCAAGCGATATAAGTCAATTTATTTTGGATATGTATCAAATCGAAGACGACGAAAGGCCAGAAGGAAATTTAGGCAAACTAGACATGGATGACGACGTAGCTGATATTATTGATGATAGAATTGAGAAAGCATTTCTTCAATTTTTAGTAAAAGACCTCACTGCCACAAAAAATTTAGAACAAGACATTGATCCAAATTGGGATATAACTACTGCGTTAAAGACTCATTTAGAGAAAGAAAAGAACAGCCGGACGATAACTGGCTTCGAGAAGAAATAATAATGGAATTAATAACCTTTATATTATGTGCCTACGGGCTCACACAAATCATAGTTTATGGCACGGTCTTTGATCGCATAAGGCCGAAGAAAGGGAAGTTGGGAAAACTATTCAAATGCCCAATGTGCATGGGTTTTCATGTTGGATGGTTTTTAATGCTACTTTCTCCGTTAACAGAACTATTTAGTTTTGACGTTTCTGCAGTCAATTTCTTCCTATTGGGTTGGCTGTCTTCAGGAACATCATATGTATTGAACATGATTTTTGGAGACAACGGAGTTAAACATGAACACAAACATTTGGACAGCAAAGTGGATGCTGCAGCCAGTAAGACATTGTTGCAAGGGTAGTTAGCTATGGGTAAAGTGCTATTACGTGAATATTACGAGCTTTGCGAGGGCGGCGTCTGCCAAGACCTCCTGACTGAAGATGAAAAAAGATTTGTAACCAATGGCGGCATGATTTTATCAGGCGTTATGCAAAAATCAGACACTGTTAATGGCAATGGTAGGGTTTACCCACACAAAGTTCTTATGAAGGAAGTGGAAAACTATCAGAAGCTTGTAAAAGAAAGAAGAGCCTTGGGAGAATTAGACCACCCAGAAGATTCAGTGATCAACCTCAAGAACGCATCGCACCTTGTCACAGAAATTTGGTGGAATGGTAAAGATGTGATGGGCAAAGTCAAAGTGCTCGACACGCCATCAGGCAAGGTGCTACAAGAACTAGTAAAATCTGGCGTTAGCCTAGGCATCTCGTCGCGAGGCATGGGCTCCGTTAGTGAAAATCAGGATCGCACCATCGTCGAAGATGATTTCCAGCTTATCTGCTTTGATTTCGTTTCGGAGCCTTCCACCCCCGGGGCTTTTATGATGAAAGAAGCAAAAGAATACAATAATCAAGTTTTTACTAAAGCAGATAGAATAAACAGATTATTAAACGAGGTATTAGAAAATGAACAATTGGTCTAGTTTTGAAAATGATAAACTAATAATGGAAGCGTGGCGGCGGCATCTTAATGAAGACATTGAGATACAGCGCCTCACAGAAGATTTAGATAGAGAACTGGAAAAACTAGATGAGCTTTTTGGTTTCGGCAAATCAAGAGAAGATAAGTGGAAAGCAATCGCTGCAGGCGAAGACGAAGAAGAGCCGGAAGCCGGCGAAGAAGGCGAGAAGGAAGAGAAGCGCGGCTTTTTTGGAAAGATGGCCGACTACGCCAAAGGTGTTAAGGACATTTCCGGCTTCTTTGGAAAAGGCGCTGGTACATTGTTGGCCGGCGAAGAAACGTTTGATATTAAAAAGAGAAACCAACTAAAAGATAATGCCAAAGCAGAAATTGAAAAGTGGCTTACTAACTTAAACTATCCTCCTCTTAAGGTAATATATGAAAAATTAACATCTGTTCAGTTCCCCAATAACGATAAAGCCGATTTCGGCAATCAAGTCAAATTAGTACAAACAGCTTACGACACAGTGGTATCCGAACACAAAGCCAAAAAAATCCCCACCGAGCAGGCCAATTTAATTATTGCCGTGATGCGTGGCATGGTCATTTATTTCCAGGACTTTGCGATTGCAGACCGGTACATGTACGTTAATGAGCAAGAAGAGGGTGAAGATGAAGAAGGAACAGAGGAAGAGGAAGAGACTATGGGCGCAAAGGAAGGCGCCGTTGCAAAAAATGTTGCGTCTGCATACAGCGCCAAACTTCCCCTCGGTCTCGCTGCAGGAGGTGCCGCGGCCCTCGGCGCGGGCTTTGCCGCCGACAGCCAGTGGTTTCAAGACTTCTTACTCTCTCTCAGAGACATGAAAGAAACCATTGAAACCGTAGATATTACAAAACATGCAACCGAAACGTTGGATCTGGGCGAAGTTAAGCCCGGTGAAGGTGTGATTAAGGTTATCAGAAGACTGGTGCCCGGTAAAGAGAACTTCGCAAGAGGGGCAGCTGGTTCAGATCTTGGATTCTTAAGTGATCCTAAACACAAAGCAGTTTACAGTCTGCTTAAAGCCGCCATGGGTGCTGAGCCCGGCACAGACGTTGGGGCATTTGAGACATTAGTAAACTCGGATGGCAACGCATTTACCACTTTTGTTTCGGGCCCCATGTCGGGCCGCGGCGGCACCATGTTCGCCATCAATAAAGGCAAATTCCAGGGACAGTTTAACAAGCTAATGACAAAACAAATCGAGCGTGTTAAAAAGCAGCCAGCTAAAACTATTAAGAACTGGTTTATTAAATCAGCCGGCATATATCTTGGTCCTGTTTTGAAAGCACTTGGCCTCGGAGCAATTGTGGCCGCCGGCGTCTCCGCCGCCATGCGCTTCAAGGGCAAACGCTCATCTCGTATGGCTCAGCTTACAAGTCTTGTCGATTCAATGCTTGATGTGAAGGACGCCGATGAAGAAGATACAAGCGACGAACCAACAGAAAAGGGCGATAGCCCAACCCCAGCCGACCTTGACGGTGATGGCACTCCAGATGCGGAACAAGGACCGGCAGGTTCTTCATCTGCAAGAGCCAAACAAGAATGGGAGAGCACCGGAGAAATTAAGACTGTTAATGGCAACAACATGGCTACCAGAGAAAGTGATCACTTTGTTCCGCAGAGCGATGGCAAAGCGCTCAAGCCCGACGCCCTAGCCTTTGCTAAGGCCCAGCTAGAGTGGGTAAAAAAACGAGCAGCAGAACTGGCTGCTATGACTAAAGATCCAAATGCTCCCGCGCGCAAAAGAAAAAATGCTGAAAGGTCAATTGGTACTCTTAGCGCAATAGCCAAACAATTAGCTGGCTACATTAAATCGACCGAACAGACGACAGGGCCCGGTGGCGTTCCCCCTGCCCCCGGCGCGCCAGAAACAGCCCGGGCCACAACCCCAGCCGCCGGCGAGCCAGCCGCGACAGCTGCAGCGGGGGCAGAATGGGATCCAAAATGGGGCCCCCAACCGACCAAAAAAGCCGGTGAGAGCGACGAAGATTATGCCGCCCGTTTGAAGAGAGCAGCCTGGGCAGCAAAATCAAGACTATCAGAATTAAAGAGATGGCAACAA
>Ga0209128_1002114_pt1 | contig 13059 bp, 17 predicted proteins | sample ETNvirnome_6_100_FD_184072 | JGI IMG/M metagenome (GOLD analysis project Ga0209128, IMG submission 184072) | Marine viral communities from the Pacific Ocean - ETNP_6_100 (SPAdes) (version 2) | ecosystem: Environmental > Aquatic > Marine > Oceanic | place: Pacific Ocean | collected 2013-06-19 | reverse complement strand
TGCACCACATTAGTTCCCTACCAGTAGGGATCTGAATAGTGTATACCGAAAAAGATTTTTATATACATTTTCGATTGATTAGTATTATTTAGGTAATGATCAAACGCCGGATTTCTCCCAGAATGAATGAGAAAATCGAAAGAATACCAGCCGGACTATTAATTGCAAACGGAGATGCTAACAAGGTATCTCTTAGTTCCCAGCCGGACGCCCGTTTGCGCCTGCCTTGGCCCCGCCCAGAAAAAAATGTGCCCTGCCTGATATATATATATATGAACAGGAGAAAAATTTACCAAAATTTACGGGGATATTAGGGCGGGTACTATTTAGTACCTACATAGTAACTTAATAGCCTATTCTATATATTTTTTTTATAATATATAAAATAAAACTTGTAGAATTACTAATTATAGTGTATAATATATACTATGGAAAAATTAAATAGTAATTATCTAGAGTCCTTCATCAATCTTAAAGGGCTTCTCAGCCAAAATGTTAACATAGCATCTGAATCGGACTTTCTTACATTTGTCCGTCTAATGGCTCCCTCCATTGTGTCTGACTTTAGAATGGGAAGACACATAGAAGTTATATCAAATAAATTAAAACAGTTGGAGGAAGGAGAAATAAAAAGACTTATGGTCTTTCTCCCACCCCGTTCCAGCAAGTCTGTAATTTGTTCAAAGCTGTTTCCAGCATGGTATATAGGAAGAAATCCAGAACATGAAATTCTCACTGTTTCTCATAGTGATCAGCTTTCTTCTGACTTTGGTCGTTCTGTCAGAGACATTGTTAACACTGAAGAGTTTCAGAATATCTTCCTGGGTGTCAAACTCAGAAGCGATGTCAGGGCTGCTGGCAAGTGGAAGACTAACCAGGGGGGTACTTACTATGCAGCGGGAGTTAGATCCCAGATAGCAGGTAGGGGCGCACACATAGCCATACTGGATGATGTGATGTCTGAAGAGGATTCCTACTCAGATGCTGGCAGAAGATATGTTAAGGAGTGGTATCCGGCAGGACTTAGAACTCGTATCATGCCCAATGGAGCCATAGTCATTATCAATACCAGATTTCATTATGATGATCTTTGTGGCTGGCTTCTCAAACAACAGGAAGAAATGTCTGAGTATGAAACCACTCCTTGGGAGGTAATCAAGATCCCTGCATGGCTGGACGAGGAAGCTTCGGATTTGCTTGATCTGCCTGTAGGTTCCAGTTATTTTCCAGAATGGAAGCCGGAACATATCCTGCAACTGGATGAGAACGAGATCAAGGCTAGTAATGGAAGCAGGTACTGGAACTCTCTCTACATGCAAGATCCTACTCCAGAAGAGGGGGGATTAATTAAAAAAAGATGGCTTCAGTCTTGGACAGAGAACGAGCCTCCTTCTTGTGAATTTCTGGTGCAGACCTACGACACGGCTTTCTCCACCAAAACTACAGCAGACTTCAGTGTGATCCAGACCTGGGGTATTTTCTATCTCTACGATCAGGATGATCAGGGCTATGAAAGCTTTACTTCCAATCTAATTCTGCTAGGCAATATCAAAGGCAGGTTTGAATACCCGGAACTTAGAAAACTGGCGCAGAAGCTTTACACTAAACACAGACCGGATGTGTGTATGATAGAAAAGAAAGCCAGCGGTCAGTCTCTCATACAGGATATGCGTAGGGCTGGGTTGCCGGTCATGGAATATAACCCAGACAGGGATAAGGTATCCAGAGTTTATGCGGCTTCGCCTATCATGGAAGCTGGCAGACTGTGGATACCCAAAGGTAAGAAATGGGCTGATGATCTTATAGAAGAATTAATAAGGTTCCCTAATGCGGCTCATGATGATCAGGTGGATGCTCTGACAATGGCGGTACACTATATGAAAGAGTCCTGGCACCTCACCCACCCTGATGATCCTGAGTTTGAAGATGAACCCAGATCAGAAAAGAGTACTTATTGGACATTTTAATTTGCGAAACAGCTAATTCTGTGTTATAATATAATAGATGAAAAGTCTTTTGGGGAGATAAATTAAATGTCAACACCGTTTAAAGCAGCATATAATTCCGCTAACCAGGTATTAAATGGACCTGGTTTGTCTTCTGTTGTCTATAGAAAAAAGGGCGGCAGAGGGTATCCCCAACAAGGAGATTTCGTAAACTTTCTGCTAGGGTTGTTGGAAAATAAAAAGAAGCGTGGTAAGAAAGACTTCCAAGACTCTCTGGACGCTGAGACTGTAGAAGTTCCTGGGAAGAAGAGGATTCCCCAGCCAGAAGGTAGGGGGTTTTACCAACAAGGAGATTTTACAAAGGAATGGATTAAAAACATGTTTTCAGAACGGAAAGCTGGTGGCGGCTTATCAAATCTAAGAGAATCTATTGACATAAACGGACAGCCTCATAAGCTTGCCTATATCAATCCTGATGAAGCTTCATTACTCAAGGCTATGGGTGGTAGTGGTAGGAAAGTGAATGGTGTTCCTGCTTATGATGCAGACGATGCTTGGGGTGATATGGGTGATTGGGGAATAAGTGAGGCTGCTTCAGATACTGCTGCGTCTGCTGGGAATACAGGAACTGCTGGTGGTAATGTTGGGTCTGATGGTGGCTGGGATCCGGAATTTGATTATGATGCTTATTATGCCGACCAAGCAGCGCAGGCTGCTTCACAAACTGCTGGTGGTGAGCCAGGGCATAAAGAAGGAATGGGTTATTCCGTTCTTGGCTATTACGCACCAACACCTGAAGGACACAAAGGTTTAGTTAAAAGTTATGAAGACCTGGGTACTTGGGCGGCGAAGAATGCGGAGCATGGCCTGACCCACGGACAGTGGCAGAAAAAACTTACCGACGAAGGTTTCGACCCTTGGCAAACTGCTTATCTAAATGCACAAATTGCCCAGGGAAAGTCTGTTGCTGAAGCACAGAGTGCATTATCATCAGCACTTGCGAGTGGTAAAGGTATGGCTTTAGAAGAGGCTTTCAATACAGGCTATTCATATGGTGGTCCTGCTGGAACTTTGCAAGGTATGTTTGAAGATATTGCCTTGGGATACAGCAACCAATTAAAGAAAGTTCTTAACCCGCTGACTAAAGATAGAAAAGAAGGAATCGAAGGACTACTTGACAATCTGAAAGGCAAGGGTAAAGAGGAAATGCAAGAGGCTATTGGAAAGTGGGCCGATGAGAAAGGATATAACTTTAATCCATACACAGGCGATATGCATAATATAATTGGTGGGCTTGTGGGTCTACTCATGCCAGGAACAGGATTGCCCCAAATGGTTGCAAGAGGTCTGGGACAAAATCCTATAGGTACAATAACAATAGATGGAAAAGAGTATACAGTAACTGCCAGCGGCGATATCGTAGCTGAAACGGGGCCAGTTAATACAGCAGGGCCATTTGAGAACAGGAGAACAAGAAGACTCCCAACAATTATGAAAGATGTAATAAAGAAAGATGAAGAGGAAGAGGAAGAGAAGAAGTCGATAGCTGATCTGGTAGGTCCAGGAGACGATTTGGTTGGAAGCCTATCTCTGGAAAATCTAAGAAATCTCCTTCAAAATATTTATGGACCGAATTATGAACCGTTTGGGGAAGAAGCATAAAATGGCAACTGAAAAAAACCCATATGATAGAATACCAGAAGAACTATCCAATGTAGTTCCTATGGTTTCAGAAACAGATCTGGATGCTACCTTTGAAGTAGCCGATGATGGGGGTGTTATTGTAGATTTTGCTGATGAAACGGAAGCCAGCATGGAGCCTTCAGAAGAGATTTCCGAATGGTATGGGGATCTGTGCGGAACTTTGGAAGAGCAAGATCTTTTTGATATTGCCATTGATGTAATTGAGAATTATCAGGCTGATAAAGATTCCAGAGGCGAGTGGGAATCCATGTTTGAAAGAGGATTTGAACTTCTAGGACTCAAGCTTGAGCCTGGATCGGAACCTTTTGAAGGAGCTTGTACAGCAGTCCATCCGCTTCTCATTGAGTCTGCCGTTAAGTTTCAGTCCAAGGCTTCCGGTGAACTCTTCCCATCTTCAGGGCCGGTAAAGACAAACATACTGGGTAAGCACACACCTGATAAAGAACTCCAGGCTAACCGTGTTCAGAACTTTATGAACTATCAGGTTACTGAGCAGATGCCGGAATACTTTGATGAGTTTGAAAGAATGCTGTTTCATTTGCCCATAATTGGGTCAGCTTTCAAAAAGATTTATTATAACGCAACTCTTAAACGTCCTGTCTCTGAATTTATTCCCATAGATCAGTTTTATGTGTCTTACTTTGCCACTGATCTTAGAAACGCTGACAGATATACTCATGTTATTTATCGCAGTCCAGTGGAGATTGCACGGGATATCAAAGCTGGCATCTACCAAGATGCGGAACTCCCTGAACCTGGACAGGTAAATCTGTCTTCATTTACCGAAAAGATGGACACGATTCTTGGGCTTTCTCCAAGTTCCGATAAAGATCCCCAGTATATTCTATTGGAACAGCACTGTTATCTGGATATTGAAAACAAAGAACAGTCTCTTCCCTATATCGTAACAGTAGAAGAGAAGAGCAGACAAGTACTTAGTATTCGCAGAAACTATGAACAAGACGACCCCAGCATGGAGAAACGCAGTCATTTTGTTCACTACAGGTTTGTTCCTGGTTTTGGTTTCTACGGTCTAGGTCTAATACACTTCCTTGGTAATCTTACCATGAGTGCAACAGCAGCCATGCGATCTCTTATTGATGCTGGTCAGTTTGCTAATTTACCAGGAGGTTTCAAGGCCAAGGGATTGAGAATCGTTGGTGACAACGAACCTATTTCCCCTGGCGAGTTCAAGGAGGTGGAAGCAACTGGAGTAGATTTGTCAAAGGCTATTATTCCTCTCCCCTATAAGGAGCCTTCCTCTACTCTATTCCAAATGCTTACATTTGTAGCTTCTGCTGGTCAGAAGTTTGCAGACAGCACAGAGCAGGTTATCTCTGATGCTGCCTCCTATGGACCCGTAGGAACGACAATGGCTCTTCTGGAAGCCAGTAGTAAGTTCTTTACGGCAATTCACAAACGAGTACACAAGTCACAGAAAGATGAATTTAGAATCCTTGCCAAGATTAATTATGATTATCTTCCCAATGAATATCCCTATGATGTTCCTTTTGAAGATAGAAGTATATTTAAAGGTGATTTTGATGGGCGCATAGATATTATTCCTGTGTCTGATCCTAATATTCCCAGCAATGCTCATCGTATGATGATGGCTAATATGGCATTGCAGATGGCACAGCAATCTCCTCCAGGCATGTTCAATATGGAAGCCTTGAACAGGACAATCCTTCATGCAGCCAACATGCCTAACCTTGAAGAGATTCTTCCTGCCAAGATTGAACCAAAACCGCTTGATCCGGTATCGGATATTATGGCGGCAACCAAGGGAGTTCCTATTGGAGCCTTTCCGGGCCAGAACCATGATGCTCATATCCAGGTAAAGATGGCTTATCTACAAGATCCTGCCAATGGTGCCAATCCCGTCATGCAGAGAATACAGCCGATACTCCAGGCTAATATTCAAGAGCATTCGGTACTCAAGTACCAGGAACAGATGAATGGAATGACAGAACAGTTAATGTCACAGCTTCCACCGGAACAGGCGCAAAATCCTGCCAGTATAGAAATGATAATGGGACAAGCGGCTCAACAGGTTATGAATGCAAATCAGGCAATGGGCCAAGCGCAATCTCCAGAACAGCAGCTTGTATCTCTAGAACAAGCCAAGGTGGAATTGCAAAAACAGAAGGTACAGTCTGATACTATGGTTCAGGCGGCAGAGATGGAACTGAAGAACAAGAAGCTTGAACTGGATGAGAACGAACAGATCATAGATATTCTAAAGGCTAATGCAACGGATAACTTCAAGCAGGAGAAGTCTGAGAAAGACAGAGAATCCAAGAAAGAACTTAAAACTATGGAGTTAAGAACAGATGTTGAAATTGAAGAAAAGAAACTTGAAGTTGAACGTGAAAGACTTTTAAAAGACTTGATGGATAAAATACAGAAGAATGAAACTGATCTTGATACTAAAGGCTTGGATGCTCTTGTCAAGATGGCGATTGAACAATCTAAAAAGGAGACTACAAATGGCAGAAATGAAGAAGGGTAAAGGTTATCTTGACCATGTAAAGCCTTCTGGAAAATCTTTTGGCGATCCATCCAAAAAGGATGCTGTAAGCCAGTGGGAAAGAACGGCTTCGCTAAATGAATGGAATGGCGGCAAGTGGGATTTTCCAAAACCCAAGAAAGGCAAATCTTAATTTATGGAAATTTGGGATGAGGTTATTATTGAGTTCAATAAGGAAATTGATAAATTAAGAATAATGCTGGGTAATGGTAGTGCTGAAGATTACCCCCATTACCGGCAAACCGTAGGATCAATACAGGGTCTGGAATGGGCCAGAACAAATCTTACTGATATTCTTAAAAAACGAGCTTATGGAGATGATGAAGACTAATGCAACAAGTAGATTTAGGAAAAGCCGTTAAAAACGATCTCTGGATTAGTGATTCAGAGGAAATTGAAGATCCGAAAGTATTGCCCCATCTACCAGGATTCCATGTTTTGGTGCGTCCTGTTTCAGTTAAGAGTGTAACTAAGGGCGGTATTTTTATTCCTGATTCAACCAAAGATGACATGGCGTATCTTACCACGGTAGGCAAGGTCTTGGTTCTTGGTGATCTGGCATATATGGATAAAGAGAAATTTCCTGGTGGAGCATGGTGCAGTGTGGAAGATCATGTATGCTACGGCAAGCATACGGGAACTAAGTTATTTTATAAAGGAGTAAGATTAATTCTACTCTTTGATGATCAAATTATAATGAAAGTAGATGATCCAAAAGATCTAGATCCTACATTTAATTTAGGAATTGGGTCAAATTAATTTGTGAAATAGCTAATTCTATGTTATAATATAGTTACGTTAAATCGTTTGTTTCGTAAACAACGGAGGAAATTATGAATAAAGAAGATAAATGGGATGAAATAGAAGTCCCGAATGAAGAGCAGTCGGAGAAGGTTGGGTTTGAAATCGAAGAAGAAGAAGAAGAACAGCAGCCTTCCAAAGAAGAAGAAACTCCTAAAGAAGAAAACCCTCCTGAATTAGAAGGGATTGAAACCAAGGGAGCAGAGAAAAGAATAAGGCAGCTTATTCGCCAAAGAAAAGAACGTGATGAACAGATTACTGCTCTCATCCAAAAAAATGAGGAACTGAACACCAACCTCAGAACGAAAAGTAATGAAGTAACTCAAGTAAATAAATTAAGTCTTGATGCTTCGGAAAAACAATTGAATGATAAACTTGAGCTTGCCAGATCAGTGTATATGGAAGCTTTTGAAGAAGGAGATAAAGAAAGAGTTCTAAAAGCACAGGAGATGTTGAATGAGGCTCAAACTGATCTGAAGGCAGTGTCTTCTGCAAAGTATCAATATGAACAGAGGCCAGAACAAGAATTTGTTCAGCCGCAACAACAGTACGCTTCCCCCCCTCCTTCCCAGCATGATCCAATGGCTGAAAACTGGGCTAGTAAGAATTCTTGGTTTGGGCAGGATAATGTTAAAACTGCTGCTGCTCTGGCAATAGATGCGGAACTCAAAGGAGAAGGTTATGATCCGAATGATCAAGAATTTTATCAGGAAATTGATAACAGGCTTAAAAAGGCTTTTTCTAAAGATTTGGAAGAAAGCCAAGACCGTGTGCAGGAAAATACGTCAACACCTGCTCAAGTAGTATCGGGGCCGTCACGTTTGGCTCCATCCGGGTCTAGTAAAGTTAAACTATCTAAAGAAGATGTTAGGCTTGCTCAGAAATGGAATATACCGCTTGAACAATATGCTGCTGAAAAGCTTAAAGTCAGTGATGCTGACGGCAATTATACCAATATAACTTAAACGTGGGAGAAAATAAATGACACGAAATCAATTACGTAGTAACGAAACTAGGGAAACTAATACTAGAGAAGTTGAAAAGGAATATGTCTTTGAGGAGCCAGATGCCCTCAGTATACCGGATTCGGTACAAGCAAGATTCGACAGTGAGGGAGTTGGCCTCCGTTGGATACGCATATCTGTAAAAGGTGAAGATGATATCTTGAATGTTGGCAAAAGACAACAGGAAGGATGGACCTTTGTAACTTCGGATGAAGTCCCTGAAATGGCTGTTACATCCTTCGTAAGGGAAGAAGGCCGGTATCTTGGTACAGTCTGTCGTGGAGATGTGGCGTTGGCTAAGAAACCAATTGAAAAGATAGCGGCTAGAAGGAAATTTTACGAGAAGAAGGCCAATGATATGATGGATGCAGTGAATGCTCAACTTATGAAAAGCTCTGATTCTCGTATGCCAATTTCCAATACAAGTAAATCTGTAACAACCAAGGGGCGACATCCTTCTTTTCAGGATTAGTCTCCTCTTATAATAAAGGAGTGTAAACTATGTCTACTACTAAAGCATTTCGTGGCTTTACTCCTGCTCGTAAAATTGGTGGTGGTTACAACAATGAAGCGGTAACTGATGTTATTGCTTTGTCGTCTACCGGCCTTGCAGGCTCACCCACCAATAATATTTTTACTGGTGATCCAGTAGTACTTCCTGGTGCTAACTTTGCAACGATATCTCCGTATATCGCTACAACTTTAAAACCTTCAGGAGTATTTATGGGTTGTCAATACGTTGAAAATGGTGAGCAGAAGTTCTCCCGTTGGTGGAACGGAAGTACTAGTGCTACGGATATTAAATTCTTTGTGATTACTGATCCTGATCAGACTTATCACATTCAATGTTCACTTACTATTTCGGCTGCTGAAATGTTAATCGTAAAGAACTACAATGTTACGGTTAGCTCTACAGCGTCTTCGGGAAATACCACAACGGGGCAGTCCAGTTATTACCTGGATGGTGCTTCCGGTCTTGAAAGTGTGTTACCTGTGCGTGGTGTTGGTCGGGCTAAATTCCCTGATGAGGGGGATGGCGATGCCTATCCGATTGTCGAAGTATATCTGAATACCCACCGTGACCGTTATGTAACGGCTACGGCATCAACGGCTTAATAGGAGAAAATAATCATGGCTATAAATAGAGCTAGTATTAGCAAAGAACTCCTTCCTGGCCTTAATGCGGTATTTGGAATGGAGTACGGAGAGGTCAACAATGAACTTGATTCTCTCTATGAAGTAGAAAACTCAGATCGTGCGTTTGAAGAAGAAGTACTTTTCACTGGTTTTGGGTCTGCCCCAACTAAAGGTGAAGGTGCTGCTGTTACTTATGACGATGCCCAGGAAAGTTATACAGCCCGTTATACGGCTGAAACTATAGCCTTGGCATTTGCCATTACTGAAGAAGCAATGGAAGACAATCTTTATGATACGTTTGCCAAGCTTCGTGCAAAGGGTCTAGCCCGTGCAATGGCTAATACGAAACAGGTAAAAGCTGCGAATACATTCAACAATGGTTTCTCTGATACCATTGGTGATGGTGTGGCTTTCTTCGCCAGCACACATCCAACTGTAGGTAATGGTAATCAGTCCAACTTAATTGCTGCGTCTGATCTATCAGAATCTACTCTTGAAACTGCTCTTACCAATGTTCAGAAGATCAAAGATGATCGTGGTATTCTGATTGGTGCGAGTGCTGTTTCCTTGCATATCCCAGTTGATTCTTGGGCAATTGCAGATAGGGTCTTGTCGAGTCCTGGCAATACTCAGGCTAGTGGTGGTCAAGCTGCTAATCCTAATATCAATGCAATCAATGCTACTCGTCATCTAGGTATGCTGCCTGAAGGTTATCATATTAATCGACGGTTCACGGATACAACTTCCTGGTTTATTAAAACCGATGTTCCTAATGGAACAAAGATGTTTGTCCGTACTTCTCTTCAAACGAAGATGGAGCCTGACTTTGATACTGGTAATCTGCGCTTCAAAGCCCGTGAGCGGTATAGCTTCGGTGTTTCTGATTGGCGTGGTTTCTTTGGAAGCCAAGGCTCGTAAAGCTAACTGTGGGGAAGTAGTCTTAGGCTGCTTCCCTGCTACTTGTAAGGAGATACTATGAGTACAAATGTTAAGGTAGCACAAAATGTAAGTAGTGATGGGGCAATCATAACAGGTTTTCGTTATGTTGATACTAATACCAGTTTAGGAGATGAAGGGACAGGTTCTAGTCCTACTCCCTCAACAACAAGAATTCTTGCTATACATACCTATTCAACTCTTGCAGGTGAAATTGTTCTTTCAGGATCAAAGCAAATTACAAATAGATCAGCTAAAGGAACAGCTATTCGTTATCGTGTGGGAGCATTAGATTCTAATGATCAATATGTAGGCGATATGGGGGTAGGTGTTGTTGGTATTGTAAGTGTTGCAACTTCTGGAACAGGTACAATGGCTCCTACAATTACATTATATCTAGGCTAGTTATGCCTAACTATGCTTATCTAAAAACAGATTTAATCAATACAACAGAAAACGATTCAACTGAGTTTTCTACCCAAGTCTCTGCCTTTGTAAAGAAGACAGAGTTTCGTATGATTAAAGACCTAGATGATTTCGGCCTGGATGAATATACAAATATATCTGTATCATCCGGTAATGCCGGAACTGTGTCTTTAGGCGACAGGGTTCGTATTGTTCGCAATGTAAATTATATAGTAAGTACAGGAACAACCGTAACAAATCTATTACCCAGGACAGTAGAATATGTCAATGACTACTGGCCTGTTAGTGCGTCTACAGGTACGCCAAGGTACTATACCAGAAAAAATAATTCAAGTATAAAAATTGTGCCAACGCCGGTATCGGCATTAACTGTGGAAATTCAATCACAATCCCAACCACTATACCTGTCTTCTGCCACATCTACCAGCATGACAACTCAGAACTATTTTAGTGATTATTGTTATAAGGCTCTTTTTTCAGGGTGTATGGTGGAAGCAACAATGTATATGAAAGATTGGGCTACTCTTCCAGTATGGGAGTCTACTTATCAGGAAGCAGTAGCTAAATTAAACAACCAAGCCAGGAGAACTAGACAGGATAATATGGCAGTTGCTGCCTCACCTGCCGGTGGTCCAGACACTATAGCACAAGGAGCAAGTTAATGGGAATAGAAGTTACAAAGAAGGATTTACCTCCAAAGAAAGTTAAACCTAAGAAAAAAGATCCATTTGCAGAAGGAACTGGAATCCCAAAAGGTCAAAAAGGTACTCCTCCTCCTTCTATTTTTGAACAGAAAAATAAAAAGAAAAAGAAAAAAGGTGGAGGTAAGATTACCTACAGAATGACAGGTGGTCAGGTAGTGGCCTCTAGTTATGATTAAAAAATATAAACCTAGAAAGAAAAAAATAGTTCGCCGTAGTGCTGGTGGAAAGCTTCTTAGTAGTGCTATAGCTGGTGGTGGTGGTTTTAAGCTAGGTAAAGAAACTAGAGATGTTGATTTCTGGCCTGAAGATACAAATGTTCCTCTTGCAGCACAAGTGGCTACAGAAATAGGTGCAGCAAGTGCTGGAGCAAAAGCTCTTCAAAAAGTAGCAGGAAATAAAAAGCTTCAAAGTCAGGCAAAAAAGTTACTCAACAAGCTTGGATCTACTGCTGCTAAACGGATAGTAATGGGATCTATAGTAGGAGGTCCAGTAGGGACTGCTGCTGGTCTAGGATTTACTGTTGGAAATATAGGGCCAGAACTTGCCCCACTTTTTCCAGAAATAAGTGGTAATAAAAAATGGGAAGACGATTATAATAGTCCAGGAGAATATCGGGAAGCTATGCTGGAAGCTATACTCAGTCTAGCAAAAAAGTCAAGAGACAAAACACATAAAGAGGGTAATCAAAGATATAGAGAAAAAAATCCTCATTTGTTTGATTCTAAAGGAAAATTTAAAGGTATGTTGGCAGGAAGAAAAAAAAAGAAGTATGGGGGAAAAATAGGCAAACCCAAAGGTGTGGGGGCAGCTAAAAGAGGATTTGGGAAGGCTATGAAACGTGGTTAACAGAGCAAGCACAAGACAACAGATTATGAAGCCTGGAAGAAAAAAGAAAAAGAAATTAGATATTAAGAAGGCTATTAAAAAACCTGGAGCATTACGTAAATCTCTTGGTATTAAAAAGGGAAAGACTATTCCTGCATCAGTTTTAAATCGGGTAGCAAAGGCTCCTGGTAAATTAGGTCAACAAGCTAGATTTGCTAAAATATTAAAGAAATTGCCAAAGAAAAGGAGAAGTTAAAATGGGGGTAGGACCGCATACATTATTGGAACGTCCAGCAAAGTTGGATAAGATACTAGGAAAACCTACAGGACAGGGTTTTGGCGCTGCCAGGAAAGGTCCATCTATTGTAGGAAAGCCACAAGATGTTGTTGTAGATGAAGATTACCAGCAAGGTAAATCTTTTAAAGTGGAGGATTAATTATGTCAGGTAAAAGAAAAGCTATTAAAGCTGGTATGTCAGCTATAGAGCAAGAAGCAGCGGCATTGAAAAAAGCAGCAGCATTGAAAAAAGCAGCAGCATTGAAAAAAGCAGCAGCATTGAAAAAAGCAGCAGCATTGAAAAAAGCAGCGGCATTGAAAAAAGCAGCAACCAAGGCAAAGAAACGGAAAAAAGCAGATGACTCCCAATTAGGTCCAGTAGTACCAACAAAACCTGGGTCTGTGGATGATACTCTAGGTAAAGCCTGGACAAACAAAGCAAGTGTAAAACCAGTTACGCCTAAGCAAGTAACAGGTGGGACACCTAAGAAAAGGTCAACTAAGAAAAAAGCAAGTAAGAAAGTAGCACCAGTATTAACTAATAAGGAAAAAGCGGCAATAGCCCTTGGTCTAATAGGAACGGCTGGTACGGGATATGGGCTATATCAGTTAAATACTAAGTCGCATTCAGTTAAATCTGGGGATACTCTTTCTCAGTTAGCTAAAAAAAATAATATAACTTTAAAAAAATTATTAGAAGCTAATCCAGATATTAAAGATCCTAATAAAATAAGAGTAGGTCAGAAAATTAACGTACCTTTTGGAATGA
>Ga0209128_1002107_pt1 | contig 13101 bp, 16 predicted proteins | sample ETNvirnome_6_100_FD_184072 | JGI IMG/M metagenome (GOLD analysis project Ga0209128, IMG submission 184072) | Marine viral communities from the Pacific Ocean - ETNP_6_100 (SPAdes) (version 2) | ecosystem: Environmental > Aquatic > Marine > Oceanic | place: Pacific Ocean | collected 2013-06-19 | reverse complement strand
TCTCCAGAAGGTTATAATCGGTTTATGTCTCTTTTAACAAATATTAGCAGTGATCCTAATCACGAACATTGGAACGAAGCAATGGAAATCTTAAAGTATACAAAAAAGAGGCAAGGCGGAACTCCGGGCAAAGGGCTCCAAAAATATTTAAACAAAGAACTTGAAAAGGTGGGATACGGAAAAGATGCAATTAAAACTATGTACGGAAAAGGCGGAAAAGAAAAAACTGCTTTAAATTATTCTCTTATATTGAACAATAGATATGTTTTATCTCTTTATACAAAAGCGCCTGCAGACGCAGTAAAGCTTGCTGACTGGAGAAAAGGCATGCATGAAATAACTCTTGATACAATTATGAACAATCTTACGCCAGATAATCTTAATGTGCCAACTGTAGAAATGCCGGACGAAGACATTCACATAGAGCCGCCAACACCTTTACTGGATGAAATTCCGTTTGAACATGGTCACGATGAACTGCCCGAACCTTACGCACCTCTTGCACCCCTTAAATAAATTTGTCATAAAGTTCTTTACAAACCCTTTAAAATCTGTTATATTTAATAAAGCAATATGAGGGTACTCATTGTTTGGTAGAATAAAAGAGCACGTAAAAATGCTAGAGATAAAACTTGGACTAGCTATGAATGAGCGAAATAACGCCGAAAGAAAAAATCTCAAATTAAGAGAAGAGGTTGAAAAGCTAAAACATGAAAACCAACAATTAAAAAAACAAATAGCAAAAAAGGAAAAAAATGAGCTACCGAGCACCACATAGAAAATTTAGACGCCGACGAAAACTCGGCTCGACGAAACGTAAAAAGCGTCGATTACGACGAAAGAATAAATAATGAGACCCAAACGAATAATGGTGATTGACGCTCTTAATCAATTTTTAAGAGCATACATTGTAAATCCAACTTTATCACCAAACGGTGATCCAATTGGCGGCACAGTTGGATTTTTAAAAATATTACAAAAACTATGTCGAGAGATTAAGCCAGATAGAATTATCATGTGCTGGGACGGCCAAGGCGGAAGCCAAAAGCGAAAGCGTGTAAACAAAAACTATAAAGAAGGCAGAAACCCTCTCCGACTTAATCGTAACATAAAAAACTTAACAGAAGAAGAAGAGCTTCAAAATAAAATTTGGCAACAGATACGATTAGTTGATTATTTGAATAATTTTCCGATGACACAACTAATATTTAAAAGCGTAGAAGCTGATGACATTATTTCCTTTGTCTGTCAATTGCCAGAATATAAAGGGTGGCAAAAAGTAGTTATCTCAAGTGACAAAGATTTTTTTCAAATCTTAGATGATGAAACTGTAGTATATCGACCAATTCAAAATGAAGTATTAAATAAAAAAGCCATCGTAGAAAAATTTGGCATTCATCCTACAAATTTTGCTTTGGCCCGTGCTATTGTTGGTGACAAAAGCGACAACCTTGAGGGGATAAAAGGAGTAGGTCTTCCAACTGTTGCAAAGCGTTTACCTTTTTTGGCTGAAGAGAAAGCCTATACAATTACAGAGGTATTGGAGCATTGCAAAAAAGCACCACTAGATTTAAAAGCGTACACGAATATTGCTGAAAGCCCGGAAACAATCCAACAAAACTATAAATTAATGCAGTTATATAGCCCAATGCTTTCAGTCCAAAATAAAAATAAAATTAGATATATTACAAAAAATACAGATTTAACATTTAATAAGACCAACACGAATGCCATGATGTATGAAGATGGGATTGGTGATACAAATTGGTCAGATTTATTTGTAACTTTTAAAAAAATAACCCTAGATGGAAAGGAAGTGAAAAAATGAAAAAAGTATTAATATTCTTATTTGCACTAATCTGCATAGGATGTGAAATTTATACACCAGCAGGCTCGGTTACGACGGGGCCCTACGTTGAGGTACACGAAATTTGCATCGATTACACACCATATTATTATGAGGACGCATGGTCATGCTGGAATGGTTGCTGCACGTGGCTAGTTGATTATCCTTATTATTATATGACATGCGAAGAAACTTGGTGCTACTACGATGCGTATTGCGGGTGGGAACTGGTAGATGAATACTGTTATTAAAAAAATGCCTTCGTAGCTCAGTTGGTTAGAGCAAGCGGCCTATAAGAAGAAAAATGAATAGTAAAGAAACAATCGTTTATTTTGGACAAAAGGTTGACATTTAAATTTAAGTGAGGTATAATTGTTACATGATAGGCCCCTATAGTCTAGTGGAAAGGCAACGGTCTTCTAAACCGTTATACGCTGGTTCAAATCCAGCTAGGGGTTCTAATATATATCGCTGGAGATGCTAAAATGCCCGTTCATAAAATAAAATTATGCAAAAGGTGTGATGAGACAAGAACAAAAGATGAATTTTATCGCAGACGATCTGGAAATGATTTGTCGCCTTATTGTAGAAGATGTACGAATCAACAAACCGTAGAAAGACAAAGAAAGTTTAAACAAAAATGTGTTGAATACAAAGGTGGCAAATGTGAGCGATGCGGTTATAATAAATATTATGGGGTGTTAGAATTTCACCATAAGGACACGGATAAAAAAGATTTTGCTATTTCTAAAGCAAGGTTAACCGCTTTTAATGAAAATGTAAAAAAAGAACTAGATAAGTGTTTATGTTTGTGTGCAAATTGCCACAGGGAAGAGCATGCCATAACAAAAGGAATATTATAGCCCGAGAGTCACAGGTTCGAATCCTGTCGAGGGTACTAAGCGAGAAAGAAGGATAAATGGCAACAAAATTGGTGGCTGAATGCACCGAGTGCAATGCTGTATTCAGGATGCAAGATTTCAAGGAAGATAGCCCAAGCGATTTCTGTAAGTGCGAAAACATAGAAGTCGGCACTAAGAAGATGAAAAATAGCCGCTATTCTTTTTACTTTGCTGTCACCTACTCAAAAACAAGACCAAAAATTTATGAATTAAATGATTAAATTAGTTGACAAAGGATTAGAAATAATCTATACTGTGGTTATGTTTTGGGAGGGTGGTGGAATGGTAGACACAACGGACTTAAAATCCGTTGCTCATAAGGGCGTGAGGGTTCGAATCCCTCCCTTCCTACCAATGAAAGGTATATAAATATATGATCGATCCAAAAGAGAACTTAAAGTACATTAATGCTACGACAATTATTCAGGGACTTCTTTCTGGAGACGAAAACAATTCAGTGATTCAAGGCATTAAAGAATTTAACTCCGCTGGTAAAAATGCTGCTGAAATTAAAGCATGGGTTGAAGAAAAAGGCGATAAAAAATTATTGGATCGTTTGAAAAAAGTTCAAGAATTGATGCCTGGTATGATCCCTTTAAAAACTGAAATGCCGGCTTTAGATTACGATAATGCTGCTAGGGTTGAGAGTGCGCTAGATGAGATAGAAAATAAATATGGAATTGATTTTAGCGAACTCCATCTCCAGGCAAAAAAAGGCCTAGAAATAACCGAAAAAGATATCAAGCCTAACTTTAAAGATCCCAGATTTCCAATGGGAATTGCGGGCGGATTGCTGCGCTACCGCCGGGCCAAAGGAGAAGATTATTTCATAACAGGCCTAAAAGATAAAAAACAGAATGGTGATAAAACTATTGTATCACCCGGTCAATCTTTAAGTGTTGGCCAAATACTCCCGACTCAATCAGATATTTTATTTGGAAAATCACTTTGGTTCGCAATCAATCTTGTTGATACGGGCAAATTGGATGCTCTAAAAGTATATGCTACTCCTAACGGAGAGATTTTGGACGGACACCACCGGTGGTCAGCGCAATATATTGCAGCAGGCCCCGATAAATGTTTAACAGACTTTACATTTATTGATGCACCAATTAACATCATTGTGGATCTCATGACGGTTTTCGCTCATCGCATGCTAAGACCAATCTGGGAGAATGAAATATAAAATTTTTTACTTGACTTTTGAGGAAGGGTAGAATAGAATGTAGTCATGTTGGGCGTGAGGGTTCGAATCCCTCCCTTCCTACCGTAATTAAAAAGGAGATTATTATGGACATTTTTATTCCTGTTACATTGGCTGTTTTAGGCTTGGGCTTTTATATATATGGGCTTTTTAGGCGCGAAGAGCGCTTGCAAGCAATTGAGCGAAAAATTTCAGAAGCCAACGACAGATATTTGGTGGGCGAAGAAAATAAGCGATGAATAGTTTGTTATACAAAGCTGGCAGGGCATATCTAATTGGCCACGCTCTCGCCTGTTCTTTGTTTGTGCTCCCGCTAGTAGGAACGGCAGGTCAAATTTTATTTGGATTGTCGGCTGGGATTGTAGGGGGCACCTGGTTAATGAAAAAAGCAAAATGATTTTGTGCGCCCGTAACTCAGTAGGTTAGAGTGCCACTCTTATAAGGTGGATGGCCCTGGTTCAAGTCCAGGCGGGCGTACTGAATATAACGATACTCCCGTAGCTCAGTTGGTCAGAGCAAGCGGCTCATAACCGCCAGGTCGTAGGTTCAAGTCCTACCGGGAGTACTTTAAATGCAAATTCTTTGTGTTATAATGGTTCGTAGAATTTAGAGGGATGAATGAATATAGACGAAAAAGCTAATTTTTCAAAATTTGGTAAACTTTTCCAAGAGAACTTATGTCAACTTATTCTTTATGATCGCATATTTGCTGATCAAATGAGAGAAGTTTTGAACATTAATTTCTTGGAGCTGAAGTATTTACAAACATTCGTTAAGAAAATCTTTAATTACAAAGAAAAATATGGGACCCACCCCTCAGATAAGATCATGCTAACAGTTCTTAGGACTGAGATTGAAAATGAAAATGAATTAGTCCAAAAGCAAGTACGCGACTTCTTCGCAAGAATGATGAAGACCGACGTTCAAGACGCAGAATACATCAAGGATGTAGCACTTGATTTCTGTAAAAAACAAATACTCAAAGAGGCGATATTAAAATCAGTTCCACTATTAGAGCGCTCATCCTTTGAGGATATTCAAGCCTTGATAGATAACGCAATGAAGCTGGGGCTGGATAATGACTACGGCTATGATTATATAAAAGACTTTGAAGAACGCTTTGAAATCCAAGCTAGAAATCCAGTCACAACTGGTTGGAGCATCGTTGATAGCCTCTGTAAAGGTGGCCTTGGACGAGGAGAGCTTGGTATTGTTATTGCCCCAACGGGCGTAGGAAAATCTATGGCTCTTGTACACTTGGGCGCTGAAGCAATTAAAGAAGAGAAAACAGTAATTCATTATACACTTGAACTTCAAGACACCGTTGTTGCATGTAGATATGATAGTTGTATTACTGGCCTAGGTTTGATGGAAATATTTTCTAAAAAAGATGAAGTTTATGACGAGATCAAAGATCTAAAAGGAAAATTAGTAATTAAAGAATACCCAACCAAATCTGCTTCTACAGCAACTATTCATAATCATCTTGAAAAGTTACGGCAACGCGACATATCAGTTGATATGGTCATTGTAGATTATGCAGATTTATTAAGCTCAAAAGCAAATATTTCTGAGAAAAGACACCAGTTGGAATCTATTTATGAAGAGCTTCGTGGAATTGGACAAGAGTTCGAATGTCCAATTTGGACGGCATCTCAAACTAACAGATCAGGCTTAAGTGAAGAAGTTATAACGATGGAAAAAATATCTGAAGCGTTTAATAAGTGCTTTGTTGCAGACTTTATTTTTTCTTTAGCTAGAACGGCTGACGATAAAATCACAAATGGCGGTAGAATGTACATAGCAAAAAATAGAAACGGTCCGGACGGTATGGTATATCCTATTTTTATGGACACCAGCAATGTAAATATTAAAGTTTTACCATCAACTGGCCAGTCTGTTGGGGAGATTAATAAAGGCGCCGTAAAGCGACAGCAAGAGCGAATTAAAGAAATATACAAAGATAACAGAAAAAAACATAAGGAAACATAAAAATGATGGAAGTGGCAACACAAATTTTATCCGATATTACCGTTCACATGAAATATGCACGTTATCTCCCTAAGAAGGAGAGGCGTGAAACTTGGCAAGAATTAGTTACTCGTAACAAGAAGATGCATATCAAAACTTATCCTCAATTAAAAGAAGAGATTAAAGAAGTTTATGAATATGTGTATGGCAAAAAAGTATTACCGTCAATGCGATCAATGCAATTTGGCGGGAAACCAATTGAAGTAGCGCCAAATAGAATATTTAATTGCGCGTACTTGCCAATCGACGATTGGCGAGCGTTTAGTGAGACAATGTTTTTGCTATTAGGCGGAACAGGGGTTGGCTACAGTGTTCAACAACATCATGCTGAGCAGCTTCCCGAAATTCAAAGACCCAATGAAAAGCGCACCCGGAGATTTTTAATTGCAGATTCAATAGAAGGCTGGGCAGACGCAGTTAAAGCGCTGACTAAAAGCTATTTCAAAGGCGGCTCTAAGATTCGTTTTGACTATAGCGACATTAGACCAAAAGGCGCACGTTTACTCACTTCCGGAGGCAAAGCACCAGGACCACAACCTCTTCGTGAATGTATCGTTAAGATAGAGGGCATCTTTCGTCAAAAAGAAAATGGCGATAAACTAGAGCCAATTGAAGTTCATGATATAATTTGTCATATTGCCGATGCGGTCCTCACTGGCGGGATTCGCAGAGCCGCTTTAATCGCCCTGTTTAGCGCTGCCGACGATGAAATGATTGCAGCGAAAACAGGAAATTGGTGGGAGAAAAACCCTCAACGCGGCCGCGCCAACAATTCTGTGGTTTTAATGCGTCACCGAATTACAAAGAGGTACTTTAAAGAACTGTGGGAGCGCGTTAAAGCTAGCGGCTCAGGAGAGCCAGGGTTTTATTTTACAAACGATAAAGATTGGGGCACAAACCCTTGTTGTGAAATCGGGCTAAGGCCATTCCAATTCTGCAACCTAACAGAGATTAATGCAAGCGACATTTCTTCACAGGAAGAATATGAAAATAGAGCAAAAGCTGCAGCATTTATTGGAACACTTCAGGCTGGCTACACGGATTTTCATTATCTTCGCGATATATGGCGCAGGAGCACCGAAAGGGATTCTTTAATTGGTGTTAGCATGACGGGAATCGCATCCGGCAAAGTTTTGAAACTTGATATGGAACAAGCCTCAAAGGTAGTTAAAGAAGAAAATAAACGAATCGCTAATTTAATTGGGATTAGACCAGCCGCGAGAACAACGTGTGTGAAGCCGGCCGGCACCACATCTTTAACTTTAGGAACTTCCAGCGGAATTCATGCTTGGCACAATAAATATTATCTTCGAAGATTGCGTGTTGGAAAAAATGAAGCTATTTATACTTATTTACAAGTACATCATCCTGATTTAATAGAAGATGAGTTTTTTAGACCACACGATACTGCTGTTATTTCCGTGCCACAAAAAAGTCCGCACGGCGCAATCACACGTCATGAAAATGCAACTGATTTATTGGAGAGGGTTAAAAAAGTGAGCGATGAATGGGTTCTGCCCGGGCACAAAAAAGGTCAAAATACTCACAACGTTTCTGCTACAATTAGTGTTAAGGAAAAAGAATGGGAAAACGTTGGAGAGTGGATGTGGAAAAACCGTGATTGTTACAATGGACTAACTGTGCTACCATACGATGGGGGCAACTACAAACAAGCCCCATTTGAAGATTGCACGAGAGAAGAATACGAACGATTAATTGAGACTTTGCAAGAAGTTGATTTAACGAAAGTTATCGAATTAGACGATAACACAAATTTAACTGGCGAACTCGCATGTGCCGGTGGTGCATGCGAAATTACATAGGAGGAAATTATGTCTGCCGAATTACAATTAGTAAATGAAGAAAAGGAAGAAGTAAGCAAGGAACAGCGCGCCGTTGATTACTTGAAGTCAATGGTTTCCATTGAAAAAGCAATGGAGCCCTACAAAGAGCAAAAAAAGGATTTGCGAAAAAACTATATGGAAAATGGGTGGTTAACCCGTCAAGATATCTGGAACGCAGTAAAGGCTTTTCGCTTGTATGAGCAAGATGCCGATATGGATGATTTAAATGATATGTTTGAAACCGTAGAGCAACAATTTGGAGAGAAGGATAATGCTTGAGCCGCTTAACAGGCATGTTTTACTTGAGCCAATCGAGAGTGAAGAAGCAGAAGAAAAGTCTACAATTTTAGTACCAGATGATTATTCTGTTCCCACCTCTCGACATGGCTTGTGTAAAGTTTTAGCCGTTGCAAGAGACTGTGATAAATTTAACGACACGGATGTTAATAAAACAGTCTTAGTTAACAACTCAATGATAGAAGAAATTAAAGTTGAGGAAACAGTTTACTATTTAATGTTAGAAAACCATGCTTATGGTTTATTTAATGAAGGTTAAAATAACATGAAAATACTTATCGAAAGTTGGCGAAAATTTCTTGCCGAATCAAAAGAAGATATGTCTGATAAAATAAAAGAAGTTAAGTTTAATTCAACTCTCGCGTTATCCGTTTTCAGAGATGAAGGTACTTTAACTGAGGTGGAAGCTGGCGCACTTGAATATGAAATGAGCTTAGCAGAGAATCCAGATGAAGAAGTTGTAAGGGGGTTTCAGGAATCATTATACAGCGGAGGTCGAACTGGATTTTTATCTCCTTATTCTTTTGACGAATTGAGGATGATGGATTTGTATAAATTAAGAGGCCGCAATGCGGGATTCGCCATTAAAGATGGCGATGATATTGTTAGTGTGCACAATAATTCTAATTTATCTGGGCTGGCAAATGAGTTTATGAGAAAAGCTAAAGAAGTCGGCGGTGCAAGGCTGGATCATTTTGATGGCTTTTTGAGCGGCTTGTACAGAAAGCATGGATTCACAGACGTGTACGAGGTTTATCAATGGGATGAACAATATGCTCCCGAAGAATGGAGCTTCGAAAAAGTAGATATCATGAATCCATCAACCAGTGTATATGCAGAAGCTTTAAGTTCGCTTACTCATGAAGATCCAAATGCCTTGCCTAATGAATCAGTAGAAGTTGAAGCTGAAGATGATTTAAAACTTGACATCAATCCAAATTTAAAATATAATAATTACAAATATGGTCGCCCCGACGTGATCATGAGAAAATTAGCTTAAATTTGGAGGTGCGATGCACAAAGTACACGAAGGGTGTTTTTTTAAATTAGAAGAACTAATTGCAATTTGGTCAGAGAAATATAGTGATCCGAAATTGGACCAAGAGTGCTACTTGGTTAGAGCGTTTTTTAAAAACAATTCTACGATATTGACCATTGCAAATTTTTCTTGCAAAGATGAAGCGGATGATTTGATTCGCAAATTAATTAATAAAATAAAACAAAAATGTTATAATAGTGTCAACTTATAAAACAAAAACAACAGGAGAGATATATGACGACCGCAGAAATTTTATGTTTAGCAATACTTAACATCGGCATGCCAAAGGCGCACTTTGCATGCGATCAAACGGAATTAATAGCCCAAGCCTCGGAACAGAATGATATTCCGGCAGAAATTATTATAGCGCTAATTCATTACGAGAGCAATTGGAACCCCGTTGTTGTGAGCAGTTCCAATGCTTGCGGCTTAATGCAGGTGATCCCGCGATATATGAAAAAGCCTGGAAAAACTTGCAAGCAATTAAAAAACCCCGAGACAAATATTGAATTCGGTACAGCAATTTTACGCAGATGGGTTGAAAAGTACGCTAAAGGAAAAATCGGCCGCGGCCTATGTGGATATAGTTCGGGGTATAAATGTGGAAAAAAATATAATCGGAAGCATGCCGGCTGGAGGTATTCGTGGAAAATTCGTAAATTCGCGAAACGCCTGATGAAAGAAGTCAATTACATAGAAGATTGCCTTGAGTATAGACTTAAAGATGAGAACGACGAATATGAAGAGTCAGGATGCAGTTGCTAGCGTTAAAAAATATAAATATAACCAAATAATAATTGGCGGAAATTTAAGCGCATTAATCTATTCTTATTTAAACGACACCCCTTGTATAATAAATAAATTATCCGTCCCCCACCAGTTTGAAAAAGTTAACAACGAAAGCCAATTAAAATTATGGAAAAAATTATACTTTCTACTTTCATTGGCCGGCCTAAATTTGTTTGGGGATCAAGTAAATCATGTGAGAATAAACAAAAATGAGGCTGCAACCACAACTTTAAATTCAAAAGTGACTAAATTAAATTTTGAAAAAGCAATTGTGTTTGATGATGAAAATGTAACAGGGCTTCCAATGTCAATTGAAGAATTATATAAAACCACAAGTAAATTTATCGTATTGGATTGGATGACTGCTCGCTCATGCATGGTTCATGATTTTGAGCACTTTTGCACAGAAGATGATTTTGTTAAGGACATTTACTTCTATCCCACCGAGCGCGTTGCCGGAAATCACCCAACCCAAAGAGACCTTGTTGCAGTATCTCACCTAACAACAGAACAGCTACAAGATTTTGATTATTCAGATACATATGCACGATTTAAAGTGATTAAGCTATTGAAAGAAGAAGGATTCAATGGCCGAAAAAATGGCTTTTTAAATGAAGAAAGAATTTATTATCCTCTGGATTTAAAAGTTGAAAAGAGAGAAGTCAAAAAATTTAGAATGAATTTATACGATGATAGCGACAAGATTGAATTTAATTATTCAAGCCCGCAAGAATTATTAATTCAAGAAAATAAAGGCGGTTATCAAAATAAGTTGAATGATTTATTGAAAATATTATGATTGAAAATGGTCCACAAAATATAAATTCTTTTCATTTAGCAGGGATTATACCAGTCGCTAGCCAGCCCAAAGATTTTAATTTTCCATGGCATGATTGCTTGCAACCAATTGGAAAAAATTATTTAGCAGTTGAGCGAGCAGTGTGGGAATGTGCATGCGCTGGCAGTGAAACTATATGGATTATTTGTCACGATGATATGCAGCCGCTAATTAGATATCGCTTGGGAGATTACATTCAAGATCCTCTTTTTGTCAATAAAACAAGAAGTTCTATGCCGGATGAGCTTAAAAGACCAATCCCCATTTATTATGTTCCAATTCACCCGAGAGACCGCGACAGAAGAGATTGTTTGGGCTGGAACGCGCTATACGGAGCTTTAACCGCATATTGGCTCAGCCGCACAATTAGCCAATGGGTCGTACCAGATAAATATTATGTGGCATTTCCATATGGAGTGTACGACCCAGAATATCTGAAATCACATAGAAAACAAATATCTAATAAAAAGCCGTTTTTTGTTTCACACAACGGAAAAACCGTGAAAGATAATGAATACCTTGGATTTACTTTCGATGCAGAAGATTTTAAAGCGTGCCGAAGGCTGGTAAGAAAAGAAGGCACAGGACAAAGTTTGGGCTTTGGCAAGGACCGAATACCTTTTGAAAAAAGATGGTCTGCTAGGTTTTTTTCTCTTGACAAAGTTTTCAACTCTGTTAAAATGAAAGGTGCAAATATGTTAGACATTCCTTGGTATCATAATATTGACAGTTGGGACAATCTTCGAACCTTTCTAGGCTCAGAGAATTGTACAGCATTAGTTAAACCCCCCAAAGAAATATTAGGATATCATGAATGGAACCCAATAGGAGTAGACAATGAAGAAGAATAACATTCCATTTGCTGGTTTGCACGCACACAGCGTAGCCGGCAGCGTTTTTGATGGCTTAGGTTATCCGCAAGAACATATGGATTTTGCTTTCGAAAATGGCAGCGATGCACTAGCTCTCACAGATCACGGCAATATGAATGGGATGGCTTATCAAGTTCTCCACGCTAAGAAGATGTTAGAAGAAGGGAAAAGCTTCAAGCCAATATTTGGAATAGAGGCATATTTCCTACCCAACCTGGCAAAGTGGAGGGGAGAATATGAAAAAGTCAAAGCAGACAAAAAAGCAAAGTCTTCACTCGACGACTCGCGCTCAGGAACAACAATTGAAGATGAATCTACATCTAAACGCGCAGTTAAGAACATCTTAAACAAACGACGCCATTTAATTTTGCTGGCGCAGAATCAGACGGGATTAAATAATATATTTGAAATGATTTCTAAATCATTTTCTAAAGAAAACTTCTATCGCTTTCCTCGTATCGACTATAAGATGTTAAAAAAATATAACGAAGGCGTAATTTCCGCTAGCGCATGCTTAGGTGGCGTTTATGCGGGAGATTTTTGGGAGAACAGAGAGCACGGCGAAGATGCAGTAATGGATGCAATGCGCCATACAACAATGGAGATGATGGATATATTTGGAGATCGTTGGTATGGCGAACTGCAGTGGAGCAAAACACCAGAACAGCATATATTAAATAAAAATATTATACAACTACACAGAGAATTTGGCATCAAACTAATCTCCACAGCAGATAGCCACTACCCAAATCCTGATGCTTGGAAAGATCGCGAGCTATATAAAAGATTGGGCTGGCTAGGCAAATCTATGTCTAAACCAAGCTATTGTTCAGACGTTTTACCTTCCAGTGTTGATGAGATTGGCTACGAGTTATATCCAAAAAACGGACAACAAATGTGGGACGCTTACAAATACTATTCAGATTGCTGCGGAGTTGAATATGATGATGACTTAATTCGCCAATCAATTGAAGAAACACATAGCATAGCCCATAATCGGATTGAGAGCTTTATTCCAGACAACACTGTACATCTGCCAGATTTTGTTGTTCCACCCGAACTTACAGCAGAGCAAACTTTAAAAGGGCTGTGCATCGACAGGGCACGTCACATGAATCTACATCATGATAAAGAATACGTTAATCGTTTGCGTGAAGAATTAGAAGTTATTAGCGAACGCGGCTTTAGTAAGTATTTTTTAACTATGAATGCGGTTGCCTCAAAAGCAAATGAAATTCAATTAACTGGGCCCGGACGTGGCTCAGCAGCAGGTTCATTGGTTGCTTATGTCCTTGGAATTACTCAAGTTGATCCCATTAAATATAAGCTTTTGTTTTCTCGATTTCTAAGACGAGACGCGAAAGACTATCCAGATATTGATTATGATGTTTCGGATCCGATGGAGCTGAAAGAATTACTAATTGAAGAATGGGGCAGCA
>Ga0209128_1002104_pt1 | contig 13126 bp, 16 predicted proteins | sample ETNvirnome_6_100_FD_184072 | JGI IMG/M metagenome (GOLD analysis project Ga0209128, IMG submission 184072) | Marine viral communities from the Pacific Ocean - ETNP_6_100 (SPAdes) (version 2) | ecosystem: Environmental > Aquatic > Marine > Oceanic | place: Pacific Ocean | collected 2013-06-19 | reverse complement strand
CCTTTGTCAATTTAACTTTTCTATCCGACGCAAGTAATTCATCCAATGGTTTTCTATATTTACCATAACCTTTTTTAATTCCGACACCTGATGGATTTAGGTGACTCTCAAATAACCCATATACTTTTGCATATTTTCGATATGTCAAATAGTTAATTCCCAACCAACGAGAAGCTGCCATGTTAGATTTGGTATTTAATTGAGCATCTTCAATCATTTTTTCAGTAATAACTTTTCTCCTACCTTGTATTTTTATAGGTTTTTCAAAGTTACGACTTGACATACACTTTTTCGTTAAAATCGAATTGTATCTCAACTTGTTCTTTTACATCAAATGCAAAGTTGTCATTCGACTTACGATACATTTTAGCGTCATCATTAGCTAATAATCTAAATAATTCACCAGGATTTATCTCTGAAAATTTATCCTCTTCAAACTCACTACCAACTTTTGGCGGGTCGTATCTATCCTGTGCATGGTCATTTGCCATCACTCTTCTCCCGCCACAATACTGCCTTCTATTTCAGTCAGTCGGTCTGCAATATAATTAAAATTATCTGAAACCAAATCAAATGGTTTCACTTCTCTATATGTAGTTTTCACAGCCAAATCTTTCTCAAAAAAAGTCACATTCAACTTATCATACATATCATTTAATGCATTTCTAATATTACGTAACTCGGCTGATACATCTTCAGTCATCTTCATGTTTTTCTCCAAACTCTATTAATAATTGTCTTGTATTCTTTTCTTTTAATTCATCTGGTATTTCATTAAATTCATCAATATACCTAGCCAAAAAACTAGACATATCCGATTTCAATTTATTTAACTCTTCAAATGAAAGTTTTCTTAAAAAAAACTTTTCTTCCTTATCTACTACTGTTGTCATTAAATTGTTAATATATAAACCTAATTTATCCACGTATAACTCCTATTACACTTATAAATATAACTATCTTTCACAAACAATCAAATTATTTTCATGTGATTCTAAAGACTTTATATGAAACTTAAATATATCATATTCCATCTCACCAATCTCACCACTGTCACGCAGCATATCTGATAGGTTAACTATCGTCTGAAAATTTTCTTGTGTAAGTTTTTGTGCATCAAACTCTACTACGATGTCATGATACCCCGTGATATCAGCATTTCCATACATCTTAATCCTCTCATCCAAATTGAATAATGTATTTGGTTGTTCCTCTTTTCTATATTCATATGCATACTTTCCAACTGATCCATAATCCAAATAAATACAACTACACCACGGCTCTAATTCTCTTAATAAATTGATATCAGTATTATAAACCTTAAATCCTACGTCATACTTCGGTGGTATGATAGGTTTCATGTATTCATCATGTTGTACCATATGACCCCATTTACGGATGAAATTACGTGTGCTACGGAGGTTTTGTTCTAACCACTCAGTACTCTCCCTACCTTTCATAAACACTTGTCCCGCTGGATTTCTAAGAGCACCATCCTTGAATCTACTTCCCCTACAAGTCATATGATATACAAACCCTTGCCAAGTCTGAAGTAATTTATATCCAGCCAACACAAACCGGTTAAATATATCAGAGTCCTCTTTAGATTGTGGAGCGTACAATGGATCATGCCCACCTATAGCAAGAAAATCATCTTTGTACATTGCCCACGGTGCAAATATACCTCTGGTGTATTTCTCTGCTCGTTCTTCATTTATCCAAGCTAATAGTCCTTGTTCTTCGAACTCCTCTGGCTCAATACCAAAGTCTTTCAATACCTTTTCGGGTCCATCGGGATGAAGTGGTGGTTCTATTCTCGTAGCACTAACTACACTACCTCGTGTTAGTTTATCCAAAACAGCATCATCCATACCAGGACAAGCATACATATCAGCGTGGTATATCATCACAATATCATTTGACGCCATATCGACTAATGTATCATATAGAATTGTATGTCCTAACCTCGTAGGTCCTTCGTTACGATGTATCTTCACATTCTTATCTTTCTTTACTATCTCATTCATCCATTCCCAAGTTCCATCATCAGAGAAATCATCAGCCCAACATATCTCATGTCTATATCCTAAATTCTTACGAATACTATTATAAGACCATTTAAGATACTTTAAATTATTTCGTGATGGTTGGATGAAACTTATTACTTTATCCATTGTTCAAACCCTCAAATATATCTGTTATATATGGAACAAAATTTTTCTCTGTATATAATGAATTTTCATAGTTACTTCTACAAACTACACTACAATCTTCGTAGAAAGCATCATCCCTTAGTCTTCTGGCCAATCTTTTTGCCCCCTCAATATCCCCATCATCCACTGATAATTGTGGATGAAGTTCTTCTTGTGTATCCAATCCTTTATATCCAATACAAGGTATTCCGTAAAATGCACAATTCAATGTGAATGTACCAGCTGCGTGTGTTGGCATCATGTGAACACCAACATGATACTGACTCAAATTGTTCATCCACTCTACCCAAGTCATATATGGCAAATGGGTTATATCCATTTCTTCTTCTCTATCTATCTTTCTACCCATTGATGGAGCAACTATCGGCATATCAAATTGTTGAGCCACTACATAAGAATCAAACCCACCATACCACCTAACCATATTACCACCTATTACTACAACATCACTCCATTCATTTCTTTGAATAATTCCTAACCTCTCTGCTAACATTAATGTTGGCATTTTATGTACAGGTTTATTTGTAAGTCCTTTATAATACTTCACATCCTTACGGTTGTGTGCAAATAACATATCAAATTCTGTAAGTGAGTTATACCACCAAATTTGTTCTTCCATAGTATAGTCTTGGAAATACCAATGTGGACCTTCTTGCATCGATATAGTTTTTCTACATAATTTTTTCAAATCACCCATCATATCAAACTTTAATAAGTGTTCTGTATTGGTCTTGGGTAAGGTTACTATACCAAAATCAAAATGATTCTCACCAAAATGTTTAAGTACCTGTGGTAATTGAAAGATAGGAAAATGTTCAGCACCCAAAACATATTTGGTAGATACATCATTCCTCATATTAGGATTATCTAATGATACTTTACCTTGCCACCCACCTTCTGTGAACCAGGCTATCTTATAATCCCTTAACCCCACACTAGCTCCTTCATTTCTTCTTCTGTCATCATGTCAGCCGACTTTGAATTATAAGGTTCTGTTAATTTATTATCATCTTCGTTTTCTTCCATACGAATATGAATATCATCACCATAAAGAAAAGTTCTATTCACTTCATTTTCAGATACTAAATCCTCATCAGTTTTTTCACCTGGTCTTTTACCAACTACTTCTATTTTATCTGATATAGTCATGGCCAAATCCATCATATTAACACATTTCATCTTAAATGACTTTACAAATCCACCACCATGTTGTTCTGTCCATTTGATAGTTCTCTTAATTAACTGAGCTGCTTCAAACTGCGTAAATATCAATCTATTCATATCTGGATCTGTAAGTTTAAGATATTCACCTTCTTCTGCCAGTTTCAACCAAAATGGTAGTACTGAACCTGTACTGTGAGCTACATTAGCAAATCGAGTCAAAGAAAATCTATTGTTATCATTATTACTATTCATAAAAACTCTTTCCATCAGATATTTTGAAGCGCCATAAACACTCTCTGCCAAACAAGCCTTATCTGTACTTATCCCTACTGTGATTGGAACATCATTAATAATACTGGCTTCCACCACATTCAAACTACCCATCACATTTATATTACAGCCCGCAATAGGATTCTTCTCCATCAAATCAATATGTTTCATCGCGGCCGCATGAACTACTACATCTGGTTTGACATCCTTAAATACTCTAAGTAACAATCCTTTATCTTCTATGTTACCTACGTAAGACTTCACTTCTGGATGTTCTCGTCTTAATTCAGCTATCTTCTCTTCATTTCTACTGACATTGATATATTCATTGTCATTTAATTTGATAAGAGCTTTACCTACAGTTCCCGTTCCACCAGTTATCAATATTCTCATGTGACTGCTCTTCCTTTTAATTCCCTCCAATCTTCTTCTGGTCTAACATTTAAATTAGTGTCCCAAGCCCCAGAAAGAACATTTGATTCAACACCTATCGTTTCAGCAAAATGTATCATGGCTTGTATATCTTTTGGGAAACAACTACCGCCAAATCCAAACTTACCATCATGACCAGGTACATTCAAATGTGAATGTCCTATCCTACCATCTCTTACAAACCCCTCTACGGCATCTTCCCAAATAGCACCACATTTATCAGCTATTTGATACATCTCGTTTAAAAATGATATCTTGGTACAGAAGAACGTGTTAGTCATGTATTTGATAAGTTCTGCAGTTTCATAATTAGTCTCTATTATCGATATAGACTCTCCAAACCTGTCCCTAAATAAATCAGCTACTTTTTCAGCATTATATTGTTGCATAAAACTGTCACCACCACCTATTATAAACCGTGTTTGATTTATAAAATCAAAGAGAGCACTTCTCTCCGTTAAAAATTCTGGATTGAATACTATATTTAAGTTAGGATATTTCTCTTGTAATCTTCGGGTAGTTCCTGGAACTACTGTAGACCTTAGTAAGATAATAGGACTACTTTCTTGTTCCCTCTCGTTAACAAGAGAAATATTTGATAACACCTCTTCAACCATCGTAGTATTCATTGAGCCATCATCATTTGCTGGCGTTGGAACAGATAAAAATATAAAGTTAGACTCATTGACAGTTTCATCTAGAGTATGAGTAGATTTATTTGGATCTTTATCATATATCTTGATGTCAGCATCACACCCAACGTTAGGAGAAAATCCAAATTGTACTGCTGTACCAACAAACCCTTTCCCCACTATCCCTATTTTTTGTTTTAATTTCATTATATGTCCTCTAAAAATCTTCTTGCTAATTTATTAAAAGGCGTATCTATATTTCTTATGTTATCTACTGTCATCCAATCTTCCATAGGATTATCAGGAAAATCTTTTATGAATTCATTAGTTACCGCCTTACCTGCCCACAAATGAATTGCATACGACTCACTAAAATCCTCATGAGTAGTAAGTAGTCCACCCATCCTACTGACAACAAAATTGGAATAATTACATTCGGCGTAAGAGACTCCATTTCTAAAAAACCATCTCAGATGTTCTGAATGATATAAAGGCCAAGTAAATTTTTTATACTCCAATATATTAATTAAATCTGGATATTTTGTTGATAAAAAATAAGGTAACATGATAGAATGGTCTACCCACTTTGAATCATCAAAAGTATCATACTGACTTAGCCAAATTTGTGGAAATTCTGCCCCCTTTTCTGATAACATAATACAATTACCTAATTTTCCAGGTTGGTCGCCCTCTTGGCCCATTATAAAAGGACCAGAATCTAATAATGGCTCAAATGATTTCAAACATAAAACATCAGAATCTATATAAATTCCACCCTCTTCAATCAATATCTGTAATCTTATTATATCTGCCTGGTGAGCATAATTTTCAACTGGATTACCAAAAATTTCTGTTGGCGGTTCTACCTTTACTGGAGTTATATATTTTTGTGCTCTATCCCACCATTCACCATGTGGTTCATGTTTATAATAAAAAAATATATTATCTAGATTATTTACATCATGAGCCGATTTAATTGCCAAATATCTAATAATGTTAAATGAATCTGCTTTCGGTCTTTTCATAACCCTATCAACTTCACCAACATAATGTTCATATTCATCCCAACCAAAATTTTCAGCCAATCCATAAATTATATGAATGTTATTAGGAATCTTACCCATCATTATCCTCCAAAAAATTATTAATATATTCTTCTAAATTTCTATCAGGTCTCCAATTCAACAATTCATATGCATTCATATCAGTACATAATGTTTTGTCATATTCACCTTTCCGTTTAGGTAAATATTCCCTCGGATAATCTTTACCAAACATATCTGCAACTTCATTTATAGAATAATTTACACCACTACCCAACTCAAACTCTTGTCCAGATATCACCGAGTTACCTTCACCCAACAATGCCATTCCACTTTTAACTAAACCATCCACTATATCATCAACATGAGTAAAATCTCGTCTCTGTTTCCCATCTGATGTTATTGTCAATGTTTCATTATTTTTATATTGTCTTTCAAAAATACCAAGTACTGTTGCATATGCCCCATCCAGTAGTTGATAAGGTCCATATACATTATAGAATCTACATATTACCGTTGGTAAATCATAGCACTCATTATATAATTGACATAATTGTTCACCACTCCATTTTGACCAAGCATAAGCACTACCATAAGGTGCGTGATGTTTAGATGATGAACCAGCATACACAATAGGAATATTTTTACTTCTACCATACTCTAACATATGTAATGTTGATAAAACATTATTTTTTATATTGTCCATCGGGTCAAGTAATGACGGTTGAATTCTAGCTAAAGCAGCAATATGAAATATAACATCATATCTATCACCGTCATCTCTAACATAGTTATAGGATAAATCATAATCATAATAAAGACATCCATCTTGATGATTTTCTTTTTTCCCCGTGGAATAATTATCAATTGATACTACATCATAGTCATCACTTAATAATCTTTTTATTAAGTTAGTACCAATAAAACCAGCACCACCAGTTACTAAACATTTCATTCTGTTTTCTCCCAGACATCATTCCAATTATAAATTTTATTTTGATTAAACATATTATGAGCATTGTGTTCTGATAATTTATTTGCCCTATCATACCAATCATGTTTTTTCCTAGCTGAACCAACATCACCCGCGCTCACATCATCCTCACCCAGAATATAATTTCTTTTCTGAACATGTTTTCTATTGTGAACAAGTAACACATTTTTAATAATATACTGTGGCAATTGTCCTTTAAACATAACTAAACAATTATTCATAAATGCGGTATCTTCATGTACAAAAAAACTACCCATCGGAATATTGACACCAGACTTAACCACATCGGAAGATATCACTAATCCACAACCATTAAATTTTAATTGATTAGTAGTTCTAATATCTAATTGTTCAACTTTATCATTAAAACTATTCATCTCATCGATATTCATATTATATCTCAAACTCCACCAATTATCCGTGTCACCTTCTAAAAATGGCTTATCAGTAAACTCAGGATGTTCTAATATCTCCCAGCTCTTGTCCCACATTTTACATGTACTAAAAAACCCAACATACTTTGGCGTTGTATCTTTTACTCCATCATGTAAAGTGTCAAGTATTTGAAATGTTTGTCTTGGAATCAATGAATCTGTTTCACCCCACATCAATACATCTACTTCTCTACAATACTTGTTATTAAAATCTCTACGATAATCTGCTATAGTATAAATTTTATCACTATATTCATTCATATAAAGCTTAATATTATAATTTCCATATAGATAATCTTCATCATAATCAAATATACTTTTTAATAAACTATTATACTTATTTTTTATTTCAGTAATGTCAGTTTGATTTTTGTCTAACTTCTCTAATGACTGATCACAATTAAAATATAAATCAATAACTACATTTTCTTTGTTGTCAATAACATCTAACGAATTTTTAACACTCTGTAAATATTCACCAACCAATTCAATTTCATACCACTGAATCAAACAACCTATCGCAAATGTATTATTTAATTTCATTTTAACGCTCCATAAAAATGTTCATATGTTTTTTTCAAAAAATAATTAGTTATGTTATGGTCTTGTTGATTAGGTATACAATTAAACTGATATATCCATCCAACTTTTGTAAATAACATATCATCTGCTAACAACTCCTTTCTCAACAAATCACACATATTAAACTCATAAGGTAATAATTTTAAATCAATATTTTCAAGGTGTAATAAAAAATTCAATGGAGTTTGGTCTGTCCCTGTATGAAATGTTTCTTGTAATTTAACTAAATTATCTTGATTTGTAAAGTAAAAATTTACAATATTTCTAAAAAATTGTTTATGACTTTTATTGATAATTTGAAATCCACCGTTTATATACTTCCACCAATCAATCATTTTACCGTCAAAAATATATTTTGAATAATTCTCAATACTTCTAAAAATCCAATCATAGCTACCTTCGTTATGTACCCCAATATATTTATTGTCACTCATTTCAAAAAAATTTGGACAATCTGGATGAACTATAGTATCTGCATCAACCATAAGAATTTGATCGTATTCTATCTGATTTCCATCTAACACATCAAATAAATAATATCTTTGCCAGCATATAGCCATTTTTTCATGTTCCAAAACCAAGTCATTTAAAACAAATAATTCACTATTATTTTTTTCACACCACCTCTCCCAACTAGCTATTGAATATTTGTAAGCAGCTCTCCTATTAGTAGAATATCTACCCTCACCCTTTAAGTCAATATCCATCATAAACACTAAATTTTTCATGAATTTTCAACCATCTTGTCTTGCCATTCATCCCACCTATCGTGAAAAAACTCTCGACTCCTATTTACATGTTGAAGAAATTCATGATGATTTTCTCTGACCTTCCCATCAAATCCAGAAGTCTCGTGAGTCTGATCCATATGTATCCGATAATTTTTATATCCAGCATCTTTAACTTTATAACAAAAATCTTGACTCTCACAATCTCCAAAATAGTTTTCATCAAAAATACCAACTTCTCCAAAAAGTTTAGTAGAAAAAAACATAACACCGTCTGACCACAAAAGTTCATCTATTCGATATGGATAATCACCATTAACTGGTTTACAATAAATTTTACTTGTTGTATGTGGCCTCGTACCAATGACACCACAATTTAACAAATCGTTTTCATACAAATCAATAAAATTACCAATCCAATTATCATCATGTATAAACATATCATCTTGTAAAAATACAAAATAATCAGAATCGTATTTATCGATAGAAACATTAAGTGCCTTTGAAATACTGTAATTCAATCCAGATACAATCTTCTCTACTTCATCAATTCCAGGATCCCATTGTGAAAATAATTCGTCTTCAACGTTGCTCACCACAAAAATTTTATACTCTATATCATTCTTTTCACACTGGTTTAATAAATTTTGTACACATCTAACTGTTTTTTTAGGATTGTTAAACAGTGTTGGTAAGCAAAATAAAATTCTATTCATTCAATTCCCTCTCCATTTTTGAAATATCCATAATTAAATTGGTAGGTGTTGTTTTATCTGACAATTTATATTCAGGTACGACATCGTAATTTGTTCTCTTGGCCAAATCATACATAGTTTTTACCTCAGTACCTACATTGAAAATACCATAAGAATTTCCATTGACAAGTTTTACAATTAATTTGGAAATTTCAGTGACATAATCAAAATTTCCAATTTGGTTGACCCAAGCCTTTTCATACTTAAATGGTTTTGGTTTATGAGTTGATCTTATCAATAAGTGATTATCACTCTTTAACTGTACATAAGCATCACCAAGTAACTTCGTATAACCATACCAATTACCACAATGAACGGGTACCCCATCTTCATCAACACCAACTTCGGAATTGGCATAAATATAATCCGTGATAATTTGGACTAACTTCTTGTCAGCCATATTACACCAATCAACCAAATCCACAACACCTTTGTAATTAACGTCCCAGTGTTCATCTCTTTCATCCGAATATGTATCAGTATGTGCTATGCAATTTATTATTTCATCATACTCAAACAAATAATCTTTATATGAATCTATTTCTACAAAATCAATGCCATCTTTCTTTCTACTGACATAATCCCACCCCGTTTGTTTATGAAGTTCTGAACCCAATAGTCCATCACCTAAGATAAGTCTACTAGACATCTTGATATTCATCCTCTATAAATTTATTAACCCAATATACTACATAATCAATATCACCATCAGTCATATTATTAAAACAAGGTAATGTTATTAACTTCTCCCATTCCACATCCGCTACTGGATACTCTCTATTTTGTTTTAATAAACTATAATGATGTAACGGTTTAAAATGAACTGAAGTATGTATTTTCTTATCAGCTAAATAATCTATTAATTGATCCCTACCAATTACTGAACATCCAGAACTATCGGGTGCGAAGTTATACATTTTTCTATCTAATCTAGATCCATAATATTGAACGGTTTCTGAATGGGGTGGTCTTTCAAATACATCGGGTAATTCTTCATTATATCGTTTTTGAACATGTCGTCTAACTTTCAAAAATCCATCTAACCTTTTCATTTGTGACAAACCAAGTGTTGCAATCAAATCAGTCATATAATATTTATATCCAAGTTGATCTACTTGATAATCCCAAGCATATCCAGGCCTCGTTCCACTTTCATCTGATGCTCTACTCCAAGTTGATGCGACACCAAACCATAACATTTCTCTAATCTTATTTGCTAACTTATCATCATCAAGTGTAATCATTCCACCATCACCAATTGGTAATGTCTTTACTGCCTGAAATGACCATACTGCTACATCACCTTTTAATCCAGCTCCATCTGTATAACAACTATGTGCACAATCTTCAATAATAAACCCACCAAATACTTTTCGTATCTCATCAATAGGTGCTGGTACACCTGACATATTCACTGCTATCAAAACTTCTGAATTTGGTTTCTTCCACTTCTCTACTTCTTCTGCAGTTATATTGAGATTAACTCTATCCACATCTACTATATTAGAAGCACAATCATTCCAAAGTGGTATCTCCGCAGTTGCTACAAAAGACATTGTTGGATTAATAACATCAACTCCCTTAAACCCCATTGCCTTCATTACCAAATCTTGACCATGAGAATTACTCGTAACTGCTATTGCATGTTTTGCACCCACGAGTTTTGCAAATTCTTCTTCAAACTCTTGAACCTTAGGTCCCTTTCCCCACCATCCACTTAATATAACTTCTCTAATTGCCTGAACATCTGATTCATCGCCACATGGTCCCAACACCTTTAAAGGCTTTTCTCTAATTTCCATAGTTATCCTTGATTATATCCCAAGTTTGTTTCATTATATTATTTCTTTGATCTTTAGGCATTCCATTAAAACTACAATTATACCCATACTTTATAAAAAATGGAGTTTTATCTTCATTCAATTGCCAATTATGATGAAACATATCTTTCCTATGTAAATGAGTCAACTTGAATGCTATAGGTAAATCTAAATTCATATCTATATTATTCACTTGTAACCAATAATTCATAGGTGTTTGTTCATTTCCCCTTTTAACTTTTTTATCCTGTAAAGAAATAATCTCATCTATATTTTCATAATAAAATTCTTTGAATGATATAAATAACTCTTTATGTTCTTCATTAAAAACTATAAAACCAGAATTCACATATTTAGATTGATCTAATACAAAACCATCAAATATTTCTTTATATCCTTGAATACTTTCATATATCCATCTCATATTATCAGTATCTCGCCATGCAGTAAATCTTCTATCGGTCATATCAAAAAAATTGGGAGCATCCCATTTAATCATAAATGAACTGTCAACCAATGCTACTTGATCATAATTGATATTCATTCGTTCTAATTCATCAAAAACAAAAATAGCTTTCTGCCAATTAATTCGAAATCTAAATAAATCCTTTTCCACTGGAACTTCGAATGGTATAAATAAAACATCATTTTTTCTACACCAATACTCCCAAGTGTTTCTTGAATATTGAAAATATTCATAGCCTCCAAATTTTTCATCGTGGTCTGGATTTTTTACAGCAGGCCACCAAACTACATTTTTTTTATCCAAGAATACTCTCCAAATTCAATTGATTAACTGTATTATTATAATAAACAGATTGTGGTGTTGCCATATTAGATAGTAAACCTCTCTCCCCCTCTATACAGTAGTTACTAACTCTATAAACTGGTGATAAATACCTAATCGTATTTAACAATTCATTATCATACATAAATCCAAAAAACTTATTAAGTGGTTTTTCCCAATCTTTCATACTCAATCCACCACTTGGTTTTTTATTCCCATAGTATTCCATATCCATGTTATCAGTTTCTCCGGTTCTATCTAACTCAACCCCATCAAGACTAAATTTACCACCCATTTTTTCTATTAAGGATGTCTTAAAAAAATCAAAAGAACCTCTCAAACCACCTGTATTATTGACTATCCCATTAGATAATACATTCCACTCATCCACAGGCAATTGTGAATAATCATTGGGACCATAATTCTTATCTAAAAATTCTGACATGTGATTTACTGAATAATCATTTCTAATTAATGTATCAAGTCTATTGTCTAAAACATCTAAAAATAACTCATCACCAATTAAAAAATTATCATCATGTGTTAATAATAATGTCTCATAATCTCTGTAATTAGGATATCTATCTAACCATTGATTTGTTACAACCCAATCCCCACATGTATTTGGTTCCAAATAATATTTCCATCCAAGTTGTTTCAAGTCATCAACAGTTGCTATCTTTTCATATAAAATTCTATCTAAATCACACAAACGACTGTCTTCAAGTTGAGAAATGTTATTTAATTTTTCAGAAATAGCATATAATGGATCTCTATGTGACACACAGAAATATTCTATATCCCAACCATCAGGTACTTTTTGTTGAACCACTTGTTCATAAAACTTTAATGGGAAATGCCAACCACTAACGATAACCGCAAATTTATTTTTCATTTTACCTACTTATATTTTTTAATTGTTTCAATTATATACCCAACTTCATCATCAGTTAAATTTTGATGTAATGGTATATTAATAGTTCTATCATTAATCCATTCTGTATTTGGAAGTTGATTATGCCAAGAGTCGTAATGTTTAATCAAATGTAAAGGATAATATCTAAACGTGACATATATTTCATTATCTACCATATATTTAGCAAAATTATCTCTATCTTCCATCTGTAACCAAAATAAGTAATAACTAGTTGTACAACCATCAAGTGGTTCTGGAGGTAAAGTAATCCAATCAACATCACTAAGTTCCGACTTATAGATATTCCAAATATCTTTTCGTCTTTGTATGAAACCACTTAATTTTTTAAGTTGTTC
>Ga0209128_1002100_pt1 | contig 13142 bp, 10 predicted proteins | sample ETNvirnome_6_100_FD_184072 | JGI IMG/M metagenome (GOLD analysis project Ga0209128, IMG submission 184072) | Marine viral communities from the Pacific Ocean - ETNP_6_100 (SPAdes) (version 2) | ecosystem: Environmental > Aquatic > Marine > Oceanic | place: Pacific Ocean | collected 2013-06-19 | reverse complement strand
CGTAGGATTGGAAGTAGATTTGTTGAAATAGATTCAAATGGTAAATTGACATATAAAGGTGATTGGCCCAATATGAGTAAACATATTCGTGTTGGTGATTTTGCAGATGTTGAATCAATGCCAAAGACGGTTGTTCCAATGGGACACGCAGCAGTAATAAATCCAGTCCAAAGACGGTTGTTCCAATGGGACACGCAGCAGTAATAAATCCAGTATTAGGTACGGCATCTCAAGTTCCTACTGCATCTTTCCAAAAAATACAGGAAAATGCACAAGGAAGTTTTGATGGTAATATTTACTATGGATTTAAGTTCGGTTCTTCAGAATATGATAACCATCAGTATTTATCACCTATACCTCTTAATGCAGCAGCAGGTAACAATGTTAGTATGAGTCTTGAAGACATGTACGGACATGCATCAGCAGCTGATTTAGGTGGTTCGACATATGCAGATGGAACAGAAAAAATTAGTTTATCTAATTCACATCTTAAACAACGTAAATTTGTTGTTCCTTTCCAATGGGGATTTGATGGAGCTAATCCAGCAACACCAAAGAATACAGCTAATGATATATCAGCTACAAATACAATGGGATTCGATTGTTCAAACAATGAGGCTAGTGGAACTATTGCTTATAAAAGAGCAATTAACGCTATAAGTAATCCTGATGAATTTGATATTAATCTTTTGGTAATGCCTGGAATTATCCATCAATATCATCCAAAATTAACAAATCATGCCATTGAAAAAATGGAAGATAGAGGTGATGCTCTTTTTGTTATGGATGGTTCTTCTTGGTCTAGAGGTATAACTAATGCGTGTTCTGATATCAGTACATTAGATACTAATTATGCAGCTACATATTATCCGTGGGTTAAAATCTTAGATGATGGTAATAACCTACCGGTATGGGTGCCGCCTTCAGTAGTACTTCCAGGTGTAATCGCTTACACCGACAGAGTAGCACATGAATGGTTTGCGCCAGCTGGATTGAACCGAGGTGGTCTGACAACAGTACTTGAAGCAAAAACGAGATTAACACATGCGGAACGTGATGAATTGTATGAAGGTAGACTTAATCCAATAGCATCATTTCCAGGTCAAGGTGTGGTTGTTTGGGGTCAGAAGACTCTACAAAGCAAACCATCAGCACTTGACAGAGTTAATGTTCGAAGATTGTTGATTAAATTGAAGAAGTTTATTGCAAGTTCAAGTAGATATTTAGTGTTTGAGCAAAATGATGCAACGACACGAAATAGATTCATGAATATTGTGAATCCTTTCTTAGAATCAGTACAGGCTAACAGTGGACTTTCCGCTTTTAAAGTAGTAATGGATGACAGTAATAATCCACCTGATGTTGTGGATAGAAACCAATTAGTTGGTCAAATCTTCATTCAACCTACAAGAACAGCAGAGTTCATCGTATTAGATTTCGTTATACTACCTACTGGAGCAACATTTCCAGAGTAATTTGATTTATAATAGAGTATAACATATAATCGTAGTCATACGAAAGTAAAAAGCCCCTCTTATGAGGGGTTTTTTATTGTATAAAATAAAACTTCTAAAAAACTGTTAAGAATGTATAGTTTTTTTAATGATAAGATGATGATGGATTTTTTAGGTTTGTTATATTTATATATGAAAGTAAAGTGATAATTAAATAATCGGAGAAACAGAATGCCTGAATTACTTGATCCTTCTGAGATAATGTTTACACCATTTGAACCGAAGACTAAAAATCGTTACATCATGTATATGGAAGGGATTCCTGCATACCTTGTTAAGACAGCAAACAGACCAACAATTGCATTTGAAGAGATTGAATTAAATCATATTAATGTAAAAAGGTGGGTTAAAGGTAAAGGAACTTGGGAAACTTTAGAATGTACTTTGTATGATCCAGTTGTACCTTCTGCAGCACAAGCAGTTATGGAATGGGTTAGATTATCCCATGAATCTGTAACAGGTAGAGATGGATATTCTGATTTCTATAAGAAAGATATTACTTTGAATGTTTTAGGACCTGTTGGTGATATAGTAGAAGAGTGGACAATGAAAGGTGCTTGGATTCAAACAGCAACTTTTAATGATTTAGATTGGGCCACAAATGATCCAGTAGAAGTAACCCTAACATTAAGGTATGATTACGCAATATTACAATTCTAATTTTTATAGGTTATTTTTTATTAACTTCGATATATATAATTAAAGAAATGGAGATATACTATGTCAGTTATCGCAGATAAATCTTGGTATAAGTCAAAAACAATTTGGACAGCAGTTGTTGTTTGTGCAGCTAGTATTGCTGGTGAGTTTGGGATTGAAATTCCTGAATCAGTTTTTGGTGTTCTTGCAGCATTAGGTCTGTACGGAGTTCGTGACGCTGTAGGGAAATCAAGTTAAGTAAAACAAAATTTTAAAGGTTATGGAATGGTTATAAAGTCTATTCCAGATTTTACATCAAATATTAATAAAGGAGATTCAGCATGCCTGAAACTAAATTTCCTACAGAGGTAGTTAGTTTGCCTTCTAAGGGACATTATTATTCAAAAGACGATCCATTGTCAAGTGGTGAAATTGAAATTAAATATATGACAGCAAAAGAAGAAGATATTCTTACTTCTCAGAATTTAATTCGTAGAGGAGTTGTAATTGATAAATTACTTGAGGCTCTTGTAGTAGACGAAAAAGTTAACTTAAATACTATGTTAATTGGTGATAAGAATGCAGTTATGATTGCTTCGAGAATTCTTGGTTATGGAAAAAGTTATGATTTTGAAATAGATTGTCCTGCTTGTGCAGAACATAATAAAGATTCTGTTGATTTAACTACTTTTCCTGATAAAAAAATTAATTTTTCAAAGCACGATAAAGGTCAAAATGAATTTAATTTTAAACTTCCATCTACTAAGGTTGAACTTATTTTCAAAATTCTTACACAAAAAGATGAACGTGATATAGATGAAGAATTGAAAGCAATGAAAAAGATTACAAAAGGTAGTGGAATTGATCCAGAAGTTACTACTCGTATGAAAAAAATTATTTTAGCAGTAGATGGAGAGCGTAGTCGAGCTAAAGTTAATAAGTTTATAGATGAACAATTTTTATCAAGAGATTCATTAGAATTTCGCAAATACCTTCAAACCATCACTCCTGATGTTGATATGACTTATAATTTCGAATGTTCGTTATGTACATACATAGAGGAGATGACGGTCCCGATGACCGTCCAGTTTCTTTGGCCTGCCGCCAGAGTATAAACCTCAAATACACGAACAAATATTCAATCTAATCTTCTATAGTAAAGGTGGTTTTTCCTTTACAGAAGCTTACAATTTACCTATATATCTTCGCTCATTTTACTTAAAACGTCTTCAAAAAGCTTACGAGGATGAGAAAAAAGAAATGGACAAAGGTACTAAAAAATCTAAAGGGATTAGTAGACCTGCAGTTCCTCGTCGAAAGTAACATTTTCCTCAGTTGTTATATTTATTATTGAATCATTCCATTCGTTATTGAAAATTCAAGGAGTATAAAAATGGCAACAGAAAAGCAAATGCGAGAATCTATTTTAGGAAAACTAAAAGATTTACTTAAAAAAGGTAAAAAACCACCAAAGAGTGTTGAAAAAGAAATAAATAAAGATCCAAAGCTTAAAGCTAAATGGGAAAAAGCTCAAGAAGATGCTGCACGAGCAGATAAATCTATGGATGATCTTTTGGCTATGTATTAAATAAAAAGTAAATAGATTATGGCAGACGAATCCCTCAAAACTATAAAACAAAAACTTACAGAGTTTAATAAATTAGTAAAGCAAGGTAAGGAATTAACAGCAGTTCAAGAACAAGAGCTTAGGACTTTACGCGCTCAAAAGAAAGAATTATCTGAACGTTCTAAATGGCAAAGAAAGATTTTAGATAATCAAATGTCAAGTGTTAAACAGAATGAAAATCTTGCAAAACTAATAGAATTACAAAAAAAGAAAGAACAACAATTAAAAAAAATTGTAGAGAAAAAGAACGCAATAGGAACGGAATATCAAGCTTCGATTGATGATCTTACTAAACAATTGGGAACTATGGTTGAAGATTCTGAAGAGTTTAAGAATAAACAACAAGAAATATTAGACTTAACTGAAGAACAAGCTAAGGCTGTTAAACAAGGGGAAGAACGATGGAGTAGGGCTGAAAAGTATCTTAATGCACAAATAGGGTTAAGCGAAAGTTTAGCTAAAATTCAACAAGATCAAATAGATAATAATATGAAAGCAGTTCAAGGAGAACTTACAGAAGCAGATGTTGCTCAACAATTAGTTGATATAGCTGCTGCTGAAAAAGTATTAGATGAAAATAAAGAAAATTTATCAAAAAAACAAATAGCTGTTGGGAAACAAAATTTAAAACAAATGAAGGATAAACTTAGGTCACAAGAATCTATGAATGATTACGCAAAAGTAAGAGGTGATATGGAAAGTAAACTTGATGATATATCTGGTGGTCTTATAGGAAAATATAAAAGTATGAAACAGATGCATGCTATGATAAATAAAGTAGCTGGGGGTCATCCTTATATTAAACTTGCGATAGTTTTACTTGGAATTTTAGCACTTGGAGCTAAGTTACTTAAACAGACAATGGAACTTAAAAAAGAGTTTGGTTTAAGTGTTGGTGAGACTATGAAGTTGCAAGGAGCTATGATAGGTGCTACAGCACAATTATATTTGTTGGGAGTTAGTGCAGAAGAAGTTAAGGCAACTGCGGGAGCATTAATAGATGAGTTTGGTAGTGTTAATAATGTTACAAAAGATACTTTGGTTTCTTTAGGTAAAATGCATGCAACACTTGGTATTGCTGGTGCAGATGCAGTAAAATTATTAGGTGCTTTAGAAGGAGTATCAGGTGCAAGTAGAGAAACTTTAATGGCTCAAATGAAAGTTACTGGAGAACTTGCTCAAGCAGCTGGAGTTGCACCAGCAAAAGTAATGAAAGATTTAGCAGATAATACTGAAACGTTTGCAGACTTCGCAATGGACGGTGGAGAAAATTTACAGGCAGCAGCAATACAGGCTGCTAAACTTGGTATTAGTTTAAGTGTAGTATCAAAAATGGCAAATAGTTTGTTAGATTTTGAAAGTTCTATTGCAAATCAAATGGAAGCTTCAATGATGTTAGGTAGACAAATTAATACTGATAAAGCTAGACAGTTAGCATTAGCTGGTGATTTAGAAGGACTGCAAAAAGAGGTTATGAATCAAATTGGAACTGAAGCTGAATTTAATAAAATGAATGTGTTACAAAGAAGGTCATTAGCTAAAGCGTTCGGATTGAGTACAGAAGAGTTAGGTAAAATGGTAAGAGATCAAGAAAAAATAAATAATATGTCAGCTGAAGAACTTGCAGCACAAAAGAAGAGACAAGAACTTTTAGCGTTGATGAGTCAAACATGGACTACAATAGTTACAGCAATTAAAGATGGTCTTATGCCAGTACTTTCAGTTCTTGGAACTATTTTAGCACCCTTTCTTGCAGGACTTAAATTGATAGCTCCAATTTTAGGTCCAATTGTTAAAGTCTTAGGTATTATTGCAATAGTTATAGGTGTTATTGCTGCTGTAAGTTGGTTGGCACAAGCTCCTTGGATATGGATACCACTTGCTATAATGGGTGTTGTTGGTATAGTTTCACTTTTGATGAAAAAGTTTAAATCATTTGGTGAATTTGTTAAGTTTGCATTAAAAATGGCATTTGCACCATTATTTTTAGCTTGGGAAGCTATGAAAGCCGTTGGTAACTTTATTGGTGGACTTTTTGGTGGTGGTGGTGATAAATCTAAAGCTGCAGCACCAGCAGGTGAAGAAGCTAAAGACTTTATTTCAAGACCTGGAACAGGAATGGAAAAATTTAGTCCAAAGGATACCGTTGTTGGAGTACAGGATCCAGGAGCATTAGGTGGTGGTGGTGGTGCAGATATGTCAGTAACAAATGAAAAGTTGCAAGAAATGATAAATGAAATTATTGCACTAAGAACATCAATGGATACGGGTCAAAAGAAATTAACTAAAAAAGTCGGTGATATAGGAGTAGCAGGATAATGGCATTAGTTGAATTAACAAGTGAATTAGCAATAGGTGCAGGAACATCAGTAGGTTCGCCTGAAGGTAGGCATACCGCTGGTCCTGATTTAGGTGTGGTGAATGTAATGGCAGATGTAGATGCTACAGGCTTTACCCTTGATGTTAGTTCATTTCCAACTCAATTTACTTATGCTAATCTTCCACAAATAGGATTGATGGAAGCATTTTCAGCAAAAGAGCCAGTAAATATGGTAATCCCACAAGAGTTTACAGTTAGAGGATATACAGTTACAGGTGATAGAGCAGATAGAAATATAGGTGGTATTGATGTTGATGAATTTTCTACAAAGCGTCTTAGTAATTTTAATATAGAAAAACGACATGATTTTAGAACACCAAGTGAATTTAGACGTGATGCAGATCCAGGACTTCAATTAGCATCTAGACAACCCTTTGTGTTGAGAGGTATAGGTTCTAATTGGGGTCCTAATGATATTGGTAGTATTACTACTGCTGGATTAGGGGAAGCAATAACTGGAAATATTGGAGCTATGGATGCAGTTAAAGCTGGAGTAGCAGGTGGTCCTTCAGGTGCTGTAACTGCAGTTGGTGGTGGTATAACTTCAGATATGCTTAAACTCGCAGATAGAATTACTGAAGGACTTTTTATTAGAGGTGGAATAGTTACGGTAGCATCAAGAACAGCGGCAGATGAAGCAAGAGTAATTAAATATCTGTTGAGTCCTCGTGGACTTATATTCATCGGTAAACAATATCTGTTACAATCTATGAATGCAATGCAAGCACCATTGGATAAGAAAGGTGCACCAATAAAAGCAGGAAATACTCGGTTATATTTTCCAGGTTCAATTTTAGCTTCTTTACCTCCCGGATCTCATATGGTTAGACATTGGGGTGAAGATGCTGTAGCTATGATGGCAAATATTGATCTTGGTATAAGTAAATTTGTTGATGCAGCAGGAAAAATGAGTGATTTTATGGAGAAAAATTTCCCTGATTTAACAGCAAGTATTAGGGGAGCCACAATTACAATTGGTAAAACAATAAAAAGTGTTCTTGCACCACTTGGTGAAAAGTTAGATTCTATAGCAGCAGGTATATCTCAAAGTAAATTAGGACAAATACTTGGAAAGGCAGGAAAAACAGCTGGGTCTATTATAGGAGATTTTTCAGATTCAATTTCTGGAAGAATTTTTCCAATGGGTCCACCTAAAAGGGCAGGCGATAGTGCAAGAGATATTATTAATATATATAATCCTGAATTTAGATATGGACACAACAAATATGATACTTTTCTTGGAATTCCTGTAGGTTTAGTTGCACAACCAGTATCAGATGCGGATGGAAGTATGACTACTATTTTACAACCTACAGTTACAAGACTATTTGGTGATGCTAGTGATACAACTTCATATCAAAGAGGTGCAGTAAATACTATGTGGCAATCATCTTATATTTACGATGGAGAACCTTTTGGACAAGGTTATGCTCATATAGGTGAAGAGAAAAGAACCAGTAAGATATATCAAACATTAGCATATGAAGAACTTGGTGTAAAAGGAAAGAAATATGTTCCAGATAGTATAGAGGATGTACAAAGACGACGCGCAGGTAAAGAATTAGAAGATTCTGGTGGTGTATGGCCATACGATCCTGATAGACATGAATTTTCTCATAATACTGGAAAAGCATATAGAGAACTTGATGATGAAGAAAAAATAACAGCAGCAGTTACTAAAAAGTTAGATGACTTAACGCCTACAATACCTGAAATACCTAAACCACCAAGCTCTCCAGCTGAATTAGCTTCTATGCTTAAAAAGAAAAAGTCTGCAGATAAGGTTGCAACTAAATTAAAACAAAAAATAGATGATGAACATGATTCTAAAGTATCTACTTATGAAAAAAAGGCGAAAGATTGGGCAGCAACAGATTTAGTAACAAAGGAATTGAAAGAAAGAACATCAGATGCAAAGCATCCACAACATCAAAATCTTAATACATCAACAAATGTGAGTGCAATAGATAGGTATTCTACTTTATCTTATGGTCATTTGAATGGAGATAATGCATATCTTAAAACATTAAAATCAGCAAGTGAAATTATAAGTGTAGATCCGAAAGAGTCAGATGGTTCTGTAAAACCATTGGTTATACAATCTCTAGAACCATCAAAAGCAGATGATGTCGCAACTGTATTACAAGAAAAAAGAGATAAGGCAAAGGATGCACATAAAGGTATTGGTGGATGGACAAATAGACACCATGATGGAATAAAAATTGAGGTAGATGATGGATTGGGTGTTGTTAAAAAACAATCTGGTAAATTTGATACAGATTTAGCAGATAAAGCTAATTTACATCCTTATGGTTCTGAAGAATATAATGAAGATTTTATACCATTTAAATTTAAAGATGTGGTAAATAATAAATATATTATTTTTAGAGCAATACTTGGTGGTATAAGTGATTCTATATCTCCAGATTGGTCTGATGAAAGATTTATTGGCAGACCTGATAAAGTATTTGTATATAAAGGTGTAGATAGAACAATAAGTTTTGATTTTAGTGCAGATAGAACAATAAGTTTTGATTTTAATGTATATCCAAAGACAAAACAAGAGTTACCTGTTTTATGGGATAAATTAAATTATCTTGTTGGACTTTGTTATCCAGCATGGAATACAAATAGAATGGTTGCTCCGTTTATTGAATTGTCACTTGGAGATATGTATAAATCAACTCCAGGATTTCTTGCGAGTTTATCAATTTCAAGTCAGTCTGAATCAACGTGGGAATTAGATAAAGGTTTAAGAGTTCCTAAGTATCTTACGTGTTCTTGTTCTTTTAGATATATTGGAAAGTATAGACCTTCAATGATAGGTAAACACTTTGATTTTGATTGGATATCTAGTGATTTTGATTTTGATTCATTTAAAAAGGATCCAGCAACAACTACTGATATGACATCACCAGAACGAACTAACTATGAAGGTTTATTTCCTATATCACCAAATCCAGCTACAGAAACTAGTGGAATTAGTGATGACAAGAAAAATGAACAATCGGTGAAGGGTTAAATTATGCCAAGTAGATATGAATTTACAAAAGTAATGAGAAACAAAAAAGGACAAAGAGTTTATAAACCAACTTTATATCCTAATATTCCCCTAGACGATAATGATATTTTTTTATGGACAACTGATGGTGATAGATTGGATAATTTAGCTTTTAAATATTACAAAGATACTACCTTATGGTGGATTATATCTAAAGCAAATGATAATATATCATATGGTAGAGTTGCTTTGGAAGCAGGAATACAAATTAGAATTCCTATGAATATAGAAAAGGCATTAAAAGATCTTGAGTTATTGAATAATAAATAAGGATGAAACATGCTTCAGTTAAATCCTATAGATAGTGCGATAAGAAAAGAGTTACATTTCAGAGAAGCTTCAATTGCTAAAACAGTTTTACATTCTGCAAAAGATCCTCAAACTGGAAAATCTAATGAACTTGCAGCTTCTTTTTATCCTCTTGGAACAATATGGATTAAAATGACTTCTCCAGTTAAAGATAAGAAAGCCGGAACACAAGGAGTTGTTATGTTAGGTGGTGAAATGTTAGATCCTGATGGTGATAGAACCTTTTCAAAGATGAGGCATGGTTTTGATGAAGTGTATACTCAACCAATCACAGATGGTGAAGGTGAAATACAATCTTCTTATTTTCGACCGCTGGCTGGTGTTAAAGGTTTAAGTTCTACTTATGATGGTGGAATGAAAGCAATTAGAAATGCAACAGTAACTTGGTCATGTTTTAGTTTAAAAGAATTAGATCGACTTACTCCTTATTTTTTATCTCATGGAACAAGTATTCTTTTAGAGTGGGGTTGGACTTCCAGTAAGATTGAAGGTAAAACTTTTACTATGGATGAAATTGAACAAGGTGAATGTTATACTGATATTCAGAATAAGATTTTAAAAAATGGTGGAAATTATGATGCAATGTGTGGAGTTATAAAAAACTTTGCTTGGTCTCTTAGAGAAGATGGTGGATTTGATTGTACTACTGATATAACTTCTTTGGGTGTAAGTATGATTGATAATAGAGTTAAGCAACCTGTTGACCTTAAATATACTATAAGAGAAGAAGTAGAAGAAGATGGTACTAAAAAAACATATCAAATGATTCCAAAGGTTACAATGCCAGCATATATAAAAGATTTATCTAAACAATTAAGAGAATTTGCAGAGAAAAAGGGTGCTGGTGTATTATTTATGGAAAAGGAAGGTGGTTGGTTGCATTTTGATGTAGATATAGGTCCTTATGTTACATGGGGTTGGATGGAAGATAATATTATAAGTAAATTTCTCTCAAAGGTTAATATAAGTACTAATTTAATTTTATCTGATATGAGAAGTATAATTAAAGGTAAAAGTACAATAATTCAGAATCATGAACGATTATTAACAACTGATAGAAATTCTTTTATAATACCTGGACAGTGGCCAGCAGAAAGTTTAAAAGATACCAGTTTAGGTGATGTAGTAGATAGTGTACAAGAAGATGCAACGGAATTGATTGCAGAGGCTTATAAACCTGAAGAGCCAGAGGCAACTTCAGGTTGGAGATCATGGGGTGTGGTACAATTTCTTCAAATTGATCATGTAGTAGATGCAATCCAGGCCGCACCTGGTATTATTGCAGGTTTACCGGCGCTTATTGGGTCTGCTATAAGCGCAGTTCTTGACAGTGTAGGTGATGATTTTCATGAGGAAGTTACAAGAACAATAGCTAAAAGGGTTAATGATGAATTTGATAAGTTTGCAGTTTCAGAAAACTTAGAAGATGGTGGTTATTTAAGAAATTTACTTATTCATTGGAAAACTATTGAAAGAGCATTTGGTGAGGTTGCAACTGTAGAAGCTGGGTTAAAAAATTTATTTGAGGAACTAAATAAGGATTGTGGTCTTTGGGATCTTTCAATAACATCTGATCAAAATAATACTGGTAGAATGATGGTTATTGATTTAAATTGGGTTAATAATTCAATAGAAAGTTTAATAGAAGATGAAAGTAGATTTGAAGATGGTGAGGTACATGGAAGATTGTTTAAGTTTAAAACTTGGAGAGAAGAATCATTAGTAAAAACTCAGACGATGGACGGTAAATTACCTTCATCTATGGCAATGGCTGCTATGTATGGTAGAAATACAAGTGATGAAACAGTAGGAGAAGAAGATCCGCAAGGAGAGGGTGCAGGAGCTTTATTTAAGGATAAACAAGATCCAATTTTAGGTCCAATGAAGCAAGGGTGGAGATATCCGAGTTTTGGTCTTTTGGATCCAAATCCAGATGGTGATGTAAGAATACCACCTTTAACATTAGAAAAAGGTCCAACTTTAGGTGAATTAACACCAGATGATGAGGATGAAGTATTAATGAAAACAGAAGGTGGAAGTAGTGCACAAAAAGGTGGTGCTGGTTCTGCAGATGATGATAAAATAGATACTACAGATTATGTGGCAGTGATGGATACTATTAATGCTTTAAAAAACAAAGATCCAAAAACATTACCTGCAGCGCAACATGTATATAATCAATATGGTGGTATGAAAAGTCATTATATAGACCAGATGAAGTGTTTAATTAATTCTGCACCTGGAGGTACAAATAAAGCTACCGCTGACATATTAGTTCCTATAGATTTATCTTTAACGTTAGATGGAATTGGAGGGATTTATCCAGGAAATGTATTTTCTTCTGATTATATACCTGCCGAATATAAAAGTACTTGTGTATTTCAAGTAAAGTCAATATCACATGAAGTAAATGATTCGGGATGGGACGTTACTCTTGAAGGACAAATAAGAATATCAATGAGTAGGGTTGCAAATAAAGTAAAAATAGCAAAAGCGGGATAATAAGATATGCCAACAATAAAAAAAATAATTGAAACAACAGAGAGAACTGTAGAAAATCTTATTACTAAAGAAGGCGAATTTCAGTTTCTAAATGGTGGATTTGTACGAGAAGGTGTTCCATATCATATTCATTATACAATAAATAAAAAAGAATATTATATGACTGGACCTGAACATCATCCACTTTTATCTAAGTTAATGATTAGAAGAAAAAATGATTCTATATTTTCACAGTATATAAATGTTTTTCCTGCTAAACGTGAAAAGTATTTAGATGCACATTCTTTTGAATTAACTGAAGGTGATTTAGAAACAGGTTATACTCGAAGGTATTTTGCTAAATTAAAATCTAATCCTATGTCAACACCTATAGAGATAAAAGAAAAAACCTTTAATGGTAAACATAAGAATTATGCTAAAACATCAATAAAGTGGAGATTGAGTGGAACAAAAGATGAAATAGAAAAAAGTAATTTAGCAGCATTTAAATTGGCATCAGAAGATATTCCTAATATAGCTACTAATTTAGATCCTTTAGAATTTTGGGAAAGTGATGCTCCAAGCCAGAATAGTGTAGTTAGTGAAAGATTAGAAAAACTTAAAGTATTTAAAGCACCACCAATTGTTAAAGCTCCTAAACCAAAACCACCAGCAGATATACCACCATTACCATCAATGCCTTTGGTTAGGTTATCAAAACCTAAAGGGTTTAAAGTTAGAAATCCTCGATTGCCAGCAAAAAAGAAAATATTAGCACCAACAATTTCAGCACCAGCAGAAACCCGTAATACTGTAAGTATACGGAGAAAAAAGTTATCAACTCAAACTGGTAGAGGAAGACCGAAGGATAGAATGGAAAAGTCATTAAGTCCATTTAAGTCAGTTAACAGAGGATTAAAGGATAAAACTTCAAAGAGTAGAATTAGAAGTACTCCAAAGAGACAACCTACATCAAAAGGAAGAAGCTTACGGGAGTAAAAAATAATGACTGTTTAACATAATTTAGTATACTATATATTATAAAGGTTATAATGATAATAGAGACAGTAAATCAGTTTCGCAGGTTTCATAGTAAATTCAAGTCAGAGGATTGTATAGTAATACCAATCT
>Ga0209128_1002099_pt1 | contig 13143 bp, 18 predicted proteins | sample ETNvirnome_6_100_FD_184072 | JGI IMG/M metagenome (GOLD analysis project Ga0209128, IMG submission 184072) | Marine viral communities from the Pacific Ocean - ETNP_6_100 (SPAdes) (version 2) | ecosystem: Environmental > Aquatic > Marine > Oceanic | place: Pacific Ocean | collected 2013-06-19 | reverse complement strand
TGCACAAGAATAACGAATATGCTCTGCGACTTCAGAAGGAGTACGCGGTCATTAAAGATCGCGGGTTCGCAAAGTACTTCCTTACAATGAAGGCTATCTCCGACAAGGCGCAGTCGTGTCAGTTGGTAGGCAGTGGTAGAGGCAGCGCGGCTGGCTCTCTCATTGCATACGTGCTGGATATTACACAAGTTGATCCGATTAAGTTTGGGCTTCTGTTTGAGAGATTCTTAACGAAGGACGGCAGCGGCTATCCCGATATTGATTACGATGTTTCAGACCCGATGGAATTGAAGGATATGTTTATCAACGAGTGGGGCAAGAACAATGTTGTGCCTATTTCAAATTATAACACATTGCAGTTCCGCTCCTTAATCAAAGACATCAGTAAATTCTACGGCATACCTTTCACCGAAGCGAATACGGTAACGAGCCAGATGCTTGACGAGGCAACACCAATTGCGAAGAAGGCACACGGCATTAAGGCTGGTGTGTATGTTCCGACGTTTGAAGAGCTAATGGAATATAGTTATACTTTGAAGGCATACTTTAATAAGTATCCGCACATCAAAGAACACGTATTGAACCTTAAAGGACAAATCCGTTCTGTTTCGCGGCATGCCGGCGGTGTTTTGGTTGCTGATGATTTAAATAAGAAGATGCCGCTAATTAATAGTGGGGGAGTTATACAAACCCCTTGGAGTGAAGGACAAAATGTTAGACATCTTGAGCCTCTTGGCTTTATTAAGTTTGATATACTCGGACTTGCATCATTACGAATGGTTGAGGGTTGCATCAAGCACATCCTTCGCCGGCATCTTGGCGTGGAAACACCATCTTTTTCAGATGTTAAGGAATGGTACGACAAACATCTGCACCCCGATGTAATTGACTTTAATGATCAAAAGGTATATAAAAATATATTCCATAAAGGTAAGTGGGCTGGCGTATTTCAGTTTGCAAACAATGGCGCGCAGAATTTCTGCAGGAAATCAAAACCAAAGAGTATCATTGATATTTCAGCGATTACTTCGATTTATCGGCCCGGGCCGCTAAGTGCTGGTGTTGATAATCAGTACGTAAATGCGAAAAACAATCCTTCAAGTGTGAAATATATTCACAAGTTGATGAAGGACGTTACTAAGGAAACTCACGGTTTTCTTATTTTCCAAGAGCAGATTGCGTTGCTTGCTCACAAGTTGGGCAAGGACATTTCACTTGATGAGGGTAACATGCTCCGCAAGTACTTAACCAAGAAAGGAACAACAGGTGAAACATATGAAAAGAAAAAGAAGATTCATAACAAATTTATTGAAGGGTGTGAAGAAAAAGGACTCACAACTCGACAAGCCGAAGAACTCTGGCAAACCTTCGAATACTTTTCAGGATATGGTTTTAATAAGTCCCACGCAGTCAGCTATTCTATTCTTAGTTATCAGTGTGCCCATCTTCTTAATAGCTATCCCTCTGAGTGGTTGGCCGCTTTTTTGGACAAAGAGCCGGAAGATAGAAAAGCGAAGGCAATATCCATCGCAAGAAGTCTTGGATATGATATCAGAACGACGGACATAAATACTTCTGGTAAAGTTTGGGAGATTGATGGTAAAACATTAATCCAGCCCCTTACCTCTATTAAGGGCTTGGGTGAAGTAGCAATCGATCAGATTATTACTAACAGGCCGTTTAATAATATTGAAGAGTTGTTATTTAATGAAAATATTTCATACAGCAAACTAAACAAAAAGGGGCTGGATGTGTTGGTTCGTAGTCAAGCGCTAAATTGTTTGATGGACGATAGATTCACCGGCCTTAAACATTTTTGGTCTGCTGTCGCCGTAGACCGACCGAAGACGAAGAAGAAGCTTGATGAGAACATTGAACTTTATAAGGATGAGGGAGACTTTACAAACGAGGAAAAGATTCAGTATCTCGATTCTTTGACGGGTGTATATCCAATTGAGATGGTTGTTGATGATGCTGCGATTAAGAATTTTGAAAAGTACAAAGTTCCGCCGCTTGGCGAGTTTGATCCAGCTTTAAAGATTGCTTGGTTTGTTCCGAAGGAAATTGTTGAAAAGAAAACAAAACATGGAAAAATATACTGGATTGTTCGCGCAACTGATAGTTCAAGCAAACTAAACTCTATTAAATGTTGGGGCGTAAAAGAAGGCCAACGGTTGTTTTTGAATAAACCATACATGGCCAAACTTGATTATAATAGTAAGTGGGGTTTTAGTACAAGATCAATTAAATACAATTTTAAGCTTGTTGGATAATTTTCCATTTTTGGAACACTATTTATAATGTTAGTCGGAGGAAAAAAACATGGTTGCATCATATATCAAAAGGCGGCGCCGCAAAGCCGTAGCTAAAGCAAAGGCTGCAAAAGCAAAAGCCGAGGCTACACCCAAAGCCAAGCCTGCGCCCAAAGCCAAGCCTGCGCCCAAGGCAAAGCCTGTGGCGAAGGCAAAGCCTGTGCCCGTGGCAAAGCCTGCGGTGAAGGCAAAGCCTGCACCGAAAGCGAAAGCTGCACCTAAAAAAGCAACATCTGCTACATCAAGATTTAGAAAAGCTTGGAAGCCTAAAACTTCGGAATAAATAAAAAAACAATTTTTTAAGCCTCAACGAAAGTTGGGGCTTTTTTTATTTGACATCGCTTCTAAAATTGTGTATTATTTATATATGCTTTGGAGGCAAAATGAATTTAAGAGTTTATAAAATTAGAGAAGATGCGAAACTACCAATCCGCGCACATGTTGCGGACGCTGGAATAGATTTATTCTATTGTCCAGACAAGAAACATGCCCTATATGGCACCGACTATTGCGTCCACCCCAGCGAATCAAAGATTGTTCCAACGGGTATAAAAGTTGAAGTACCTTATGGTTTTATGTTAGAGATCAAAAATAAGTCTAGTGTTGCCGCAAAGAAACAATTGTTGGTTGGGGCATGCGTGGTTGACAGCGGCTATGATGGCGAAGTGTTTGTTAATCTACACAATGTAGGCGAATGCTCGCGCACTATTCAGCCCGGGCAGAAAATAGCGCAAGCTATATTAATTCCTGTTGAGCCGTGCGTTGTCGTGGAGTGCGGAACAGACACATTAAATGAAAATTCGACGAGGGGCGCTGGCGCACTTGGCAGCACAGGAGATAGATAAATGGAGTGGGGTATTAATACAATGTCTAGCGATAAAACACAATTGGGTAAAATGGCCATACACTTTTCAAACAAATCAACCGAATGGGAAACCCCACAAGATTTTTATGAAAGATTAAACAATACATTTGATTTTAACTTAGATCCTTGCGCAACTGCAGCAACTACTAAATGTGAAAAATATTTCACTGAACTGGATGATGGTTTAAACAAAGGCTGGGAAGGTCATAGAGTTTTTATGAATCCTCCATATGGCCGCGAAATAGGCAAATGGATGAAAAAAGCATATGAAGAAGGCGAAAAGACAGGAACTACAGTTGTATGTCTTGTTCCGTCTAGAACTGATACAAAGTGGTGGCACGATTATTGTATGAAAGCAGACGAAATCTATTTTGTGAAAGGCCGATTAAAGTTTGGTAATTCTAGTAATGCCGCGCCATTCCCCTCCGCAGTTGTGGTATTTCGTGGGCCACCCATAAAAGGAATGGCCAGACAGCACTTAAGGATATCAACAATGGAAAATAAAAATGGGTAGCTTAGAAAGAAAACTTGCAAGAAAACAAAACAAAGAAATGGAAAAGAGGCTGACAAAAAAATTAAATATGTTCAGCAGCTTGCCGGACAATTGCTTAGTTTGCAATAAAGATTTTGATAAAAAAAGCAAAGAACACGCCACTAGCTGGTTTGTTAATGTTTTTGGCGATGAGGTACAACTATATTGCCCCAGTTGTTGGGAAGAGTAAATATGATACTTGAAACTAACGATGAAAGTTTTGTAAGAGATATTTTTAAAGGCGGGAGACGCTGCGTCGTAAAGTTTAAAAATAACAATTGTTATTTGTGTGACAACTTAGCTCCAATTTATATGAAAATAGCTGAAAAATATAAAAGTCATTTTGAATTTTTTGTTGTTAATGTTTTAGAGAACAAAAAACTAAGAGATTTTTTTACAATAGATGGCGTACCAACTCTTTATATTTTTGGATCTGAAAACGTATATGAAATTTCAGATCCAGAAAAACCAGATGATGAAACTTGGTTTACGAAAGAGTACATAGAAAAAATGTTACTTAGTTTTTTAGAAGAGGAGAATAAATGAGCACACATGATTTAGATACATACCGGCAAAAGGTATTTTCACATATCACAAAGAAAATTATAAAGGATAAACAGTTGGCTTTCGATGATGTTCTTTTGCAGCCGCAATATTCAACAATAGAAAGCAGAAACGACGTTAATTTAAGTCAAAATTTAGGCTCTGACATTGTATTAGATATTCCTATTATTTCCAGCCCTATGGATACCATCACCGAAGTAAAAATGGCCGCAGCCATGTTTCAGGTGGGGGGGCTTGGGGTTATCCATAGATATAATTCTATTGAAGAGCAGGCAGCCATGGTACGCGATGTGCTGACCAACGGCCACTGTAATGTGGGGGCTGCAATTGGAGTGACTGGAGACTTTGAAGAACGATCTTGTGCGTTGTATGATGCAGGAGCAAATATACTTTGTCTTGACGTTGCGCACGGCCACCATATTTTAATGGAGCGCGCATTAAAAACTCTGAAGGATATTTATGGTAAGGGCGTTCACTTAATGGCGGGTAATATTGCTACGCTGGAGGGTTTTAATGATCTGGCTGATTGGGGTGCTGATAGTATTAGATGTGGCATTGGAGGTGGTAGCATTTGTACTACAAGAATACAAACGGGACACGGCGTTCCGGGGATTGCAACGATATTTGAGTGCGCCAAATCAGACAGAGATGCAAAAATCATCGCTGATGGCGGTATTAAAAATTCGGGTGATATTGTTAAGGCTCTTGGCGCTGGCGCTGATTTTGTTATGTTGGGATCACTTGTGGCAGGAACTACTGAATCTTCTGGGCAAATAATAACTTACACAGACGGCAGCAGGCGCAAGGCTTATCGAGGGATGGCCAGCGAAAAAGCACAAAAGGCATGGAAAGGCAAATCCAGCACACCAGAAGGTGTTGCGACGAATGTGCCCTATCAAGGCTCTGTTAAAAATATAATAAAAGACTTGGTGGGTGGAATTAAAAGCGGCTGCTCGTATTCCGGAGCGCGCAATTTAAAAGAGTTGCGCGCAAAAGCAATTTTTTGTAAGCAAACCGGGGCGGGCATATATGAAAGTTCGCCACACATATTGAAGCGAGGATAAAATGGCACAAAAACGTATAATTGTTAACTTAACCGATCAGCAACATGCCAATTTAATTGTAAAATTAAAATATGATGGGCTGGCGCAAACAAAGTTTATGCGCGCATATATAAATGCGTATCTTGAAGACTCTAAACTTATAAGAGATTTTATTAATGATCATAAGGAAAAAAATAAAGTTCAAAATAAGAAAAAAAGAAGCAAACAAGCAAGAATATTAGAAAAGAAAGCTGAAAATGAAAACAAATTTGGATTAAAGACTTGCGAGATAGAAAATATTTTTGATTTAATACAAAAGGAGCACCCAGAGCTATGAGTTGTGTAGAAAAATGCAAAAAATTAAATACCAGTTGTCCCAACACCGGTTGCCGACATTGGCTAGACTATGAAGAAGATTTAAACTGCACGATCGTATGTGTACAAAAGAATGGTTGTTTAACCTTGAGAGAAGTTGCAGAGAGATTAAAAGTAAGTTATGTGCGGATAAAACAGATTCAAGACAAGGCTTTGCAAAAAATTAACAAAAATATTTCATTAAAGTAGTATTTACTTATGGGGGAAAGGCTCATGAATTTATATGATGTTAAAATTGCGACAGATAAAGACATAAAAATTCTTCACGTAAAGATGGATTCTGATAAAGATTTTGAAAAGTGGCTTAAAATTTTTAAACTATTTGAAAAAGACTCAGACCTGAGTTATGAAAAAACTGAAAAAAAGGAATTTAAGCTTTAGACATACTATTTATTAATAGTTCTTTTCGAAGGAGAATAAATTATGAGCAAAAAGCCACTATTAAACGAAGAAGTTACCAGACAGTTCATGAAGCTGGCAGCTATTCCCACCATTACACGCAACAAGTTCCTTAGCGAAACCTATTTGGAAGAAGACTTGTATGAGCAAGATGAGGAAGAGCCGGCGCCAGAAGAAGAGATGTCCCCAGAAGAAGAGATGCCTTCGATGGAAGAGGTTCCGGGCGAGGAAGAGGCTGGTCTTGGCGATATGGAAATGGAGCCGGCCGAAGAGTCTGCCGGCACTGCAGAAGACTTGGCAGAAAAGATTGTTGATCTCCTTGCCGGTGAAGGTCTTGTTGAAAAAGAGAGCGAAGAGGGCGAAGAAGAGCTTCCCCCCGAAGGTGGCGAAGAAGAGTTAGGCGGCATGGAAGAGCTTCCCCCCGAAGAGGGCGAAGAAGAGCTATTAGAAGAAGATGAAATGGAAGAAGGCAGAGCAGGCGAAGGTGGAGCCGGTGGGCAGCATGGTCACGGTCGAGGCACAGGCGCAGCAGATGCTAGATTTGAAGAGTCTATTGAAGTTGTTGATGAAAAACAACTAGTTGAAAATATTCTTAGTAGAGTGTTAAGACGCTTGGCTTAATGATAAATGAAGTTGAAAAACTCATAAAAATAAGAGAAAACTTACAAAGACATATCTCTGAAAAGATTCCTGCTTTTGAAATTGTTTCGAAGCAGGAATCTTTTTTTATGAAAGTCCTATCTAAAATATTGTTTTTTAATAAAGCATTTATGAGCCGCTACATTACAACAATATATCCTAAGATGTATGTGCCATCTTTGCCGTGGAAAGAAGATAACCCAATCTCTGCAATAATCGTAATGGCACATGAATATGTGCACATGGCCGACAGAAAGAGAATGGGCCCGCTTTTTAATCTTTTATACCTTGCCCCTCAAGTCTTTGCTTTGGGCGCCGTTGGCGTTTTTTGGAGTTGGTGGTGGCTTTTGTGCTTGCTCTTTTTGCTGCCAATTCCGAGTGTAGGTCGAACATGGCTTGAGTTCAGAGCTTATATGGTCAGTTTAGCGGCGTACTATTGGATAACTGATCAAAAGCCGGCTTTTGATTTTTATATAAAGCAGTTTACTACCTCTTCTTATTATTGGATGTTGCCTTCTCAAAAATATTTAGAAAAACAATTTCAAAAACACTTTGAAAAAATTATAAATGGTGAATTAGCTCCGATTCAAAAAGAAATCAAAGAAATCCTTTACAAAGAATAAAAAAGGATTAAACTATACATAAGAGCTAATCTTTTTGGAGGGGCGGTGAAATATTTTAATAACGGTGAATCTTTAAGTGACCACATTGGCAAGGGAATAAATACATTAGCCAACAATGTGGCGTGTACTCTTGGGCCGAGAGGTCGTAATGTAATTCTGGGAAAAGAAGATAAGACTCCCATCATTACAAAAGATGGAGTAACTGTAGCAAATTTTGTTTCGCTAGAAGATCCTTTTGAAAATGTCGGTGCACAAATTTTAAAGCAGGCTGCATTTCAAACTAACTCAGAAGCTGGTGATGGCACCACTACTTCTATAGTATTATCAAGAGCCATTTTGAATGAGGCTAAGAAATATATAAAGAGCGGCGTTCCGCCGATAGAAATAAAGCGTGGAATGGATCGAGCAAGAGAAGAAATTGTTAAATACTTGGAAAGCAACTCCAAAACAATTTCAAGCAAAGAAGACATATCTCATGTAGCTACAATATCAGGTAACAACGATAAGGCCATTGGTGAACTGGTTGCTACTGCAGTTGATGCTGTCGGTAAAAATGGAGCGATTACGATAGAAGAGTCGCGCAGTTCGGAAACGTTTCTTGATTTAATCGAAGGTTTCAGCTTTGATAGTGGATATGTTGCAAATGCTTTTACTAATGATAAAAGAAAAGAGTTGGTAAAATACGAAGATTGTTTAGTTCTTGTAACCGACAAGAAGCTATCAACGATTGAAGAGATGATGCCAGCACTGGAATTAGTACATCGCGACAATAAGCCTTTGTTGATTGTTGCCGATGATATTGATGGACAACTGCTGGCGGCTCTCATTATGAACGTTATGCGAGGAACAATGAAAGTTGCTGCTGTTAAAGCCCCGCGCTATGGATTAGAGCGCAGAGAGATCCTTTCAGATCTTGCACTATCTGTTGGGGCAACTTTTATCACCAGAGAATCTAACTTTAACTTGAAAGATATAAAATTAAAAGACTTTGGTAGCGCCAAAACAATTGAAGTTCATAAAAACTACACAACTGTTGCTGGTACTGGCGGCGCATACCAAGAAGTAGAAAAGAGAATAGAAAAGCTAAAAGAAAGAATTAAGAAAAAAGAATCTCTGGATATTTGTAAGCAAATACAGGAAAGGGTGGCACGTCTTGCCAGCGGCGTTGGAGTTATATACGTTGGCGCCCCCACAGAAATAGAAATGATTGAGAAAAAACATAGAGTCGAAGATGCTTTGGAGGCGGTGAGATCGGCAAGAGAGGGCGGTATCCACGCGGGCGGCGGCGTGGCGCTAGTACGCGCTTCTCAAAAAGTCAAGGCGCCACAGGAGTTGTCGGAAAACCAAAAAGTTGGCTTTAAAATTATTTTAAAGGCGATCAAAGAGCCAGTTCGACAAATGGCCGACAACGCTGGGGTATCTGCAGATATTATACTTGACAAAGTTGAAAACGAAGAGGACAACAATGGATATGATTTTACTTCTGATAAAATAGTAGATATGTTTGATGAAGGAATCATTGACCCAGTTAAAGTTACATGTTCGGCATTAAAAAATGCTGTATCTGTAGTTTCAACACTAATAATAACAGATTATGCGGTTATTGAAAAATAGAGGATATTTATATTATGAGAATTCGATACTTTTATACTTCTGACTTGGACAAAGTCCCAAAAAGGATTAAGTATCATTTGAAATCTTGCTTTGAGGAAAATAATGTTTACGGCGATTTCCAAAAATTGATTGGAGAAGCAGAAGATGGCGTGTTTAATCCTATAAAAATGCAAAAAGACATAGAAAATATTAGACAAAAAATGATAAGACTTGATGCATCGCTTGAAGAAACATCACAACTGTTAACTGCGTGTCAAGAGGCCGAATTGCAAAAAGCAAGTCAAGAAGGCAATGATTGATGTTCTTACACTAATTAGAGTATATGCGATTGTTGAAAAGATGTTGAAAAGAACAACTTTACTTGCAGAAGACAGCAATTCATTTTCGCAGGATACCACAATTTTATTATATCAACACATTGCATCGCTGCGCGAAGTAAAGAAACTGATTCGTTATTATGTTGATCTCCCAGAGAGAGATAAAGCGCACCCACTGGCTGAAAAACAAATTCAAGATGCAATTGCAAACTGCGCGATAATAGAAAAAGAAATATTAGAAAAGAATATTTCGTTGGATACACACTGATGTTTGATGAGCCGGCAAAAACATATCCAATTGGCACTGTAGTTGTTCATAAAAAGAAGCCCGAATTCGGCTATGGGATCGTCGTTAGTAATTTTGAAGACATGGTACCGGCCGGCGTGTCTATAGATGAGTTGATTGCTATGGTTCTTTGGCATGGTGACGAGGAAAAAGAATTAACTGAAGTTCCTCAACTTCATCCGTACTCAGATCTTAAAGTGCTCAACACAACTGTTGGGTTTGCTTGATGACCAAAGATAGTTTTTATCATATTACTTTAGGGGTGGCTTTCTTTATTGTTGCACAAGCATTAGCTTGGCTTATGAACAATAGTCAGTTTGCTTGGGAGTGGTGGAAAGACAAGCCTGTTATAACTTGCTTGATTTATTGCTTTCCTACGTCCTTGTTCTTTTGGTATGGTTCAAAGTATTCATATGCTGGGCTTGGAGAGGTGTGGGGGTCTAGACTTTTGGGCTTTGGGGTATCTTATTTAACATTTCCATTGCTTACATTTTTCATCATGAAAGAGAGTATGTTTACCCTAAAAACAATGACCTGTGTTTTCTTGTCATTTTGTATCGTAGCAATTCAGATCTTATGGAAATAGGAGACTAATTACATATATGAAAAACCTAATAAATGAAGTGTTAAGCGAACTCTTTGAAGAACTCCAAGGAGTAGAGGCCAAAGCCGAGGGCAAAGAGGAAGTTCCACCAATCAGATTTCCCAGTTGGTTTATTAATGAAAACTTATGGGGCAAAGAAGTAGATACTGGCCCCGGCTCACAAGATAGAAAATTAATTACAATGGTTGGTGATGCTCTTTCTGGTGAACGGACGCCGCTTGGAAGAGTTCAGGCAATGCAGAGATTCTTAACTGATACTGCAGCAGTAAAGGCCGAAGGTCTTACCACGCAACAAGCGTTGGCAAACCTCATGTTTTTGGACATCTTTGCGTCAGTTGTTCATCAGTTTAATCCAGCCGTTGCTGGTTTTTTGTTTGAAGCTTTGTTTGCTGGTATTTTTAGCGGTGTGCAAATTGACGCCAAAGAAGGTGGCGGCAAACACGGTACTGGAGATGTTACTCTAAGCATTAATACCGGCAGAAAAGGATATTCTTTTAAGCTTTTAGGGAAGACCAGCGGCATCGGAGGAAGTCTTACTGATTTGATTAACGGCATGAGGAACATCGGCAAAGAAACATATTTAGTGGTTATTAAGGAAGGCGAGGGAACGCCTAAAGTTGATTTGACATTTTATGAGTTTGAAATTAATAGAGAAACTTGGTTCAACTGGATTGGTCCATATGCAAGGAAAGAGGCAAGACAGGATCGTGAGCCCGTGATGTTTACGGTTGGCGGCTTGGCCAAGATGGCTGACTTACCCGTGTTGGTTCGCGGGAAGACCACGGGCAAGACGCTTAAAGATTATGTTTTACAAGCAGAAGATGGAAGCTATCATATTGCTTATAGTGCGGCAACGAAAACCGGCTCCCCCATTCACGTTAATAGCTTAGAAGGCGAGTGGCTACCATGGAGCAAAAAAACTGGACCAGTGCATACTACCCTCGACCCAAATCAAACATATGCTTTTGAAACTACAACGGGCGAAGAGGAAGTGGCATTCTTTTATCCGAACCGCGCTGGCGGCAAATTTTATAAAGATTTTTTGCCGGGTGGACGAATGCGTGATTGGTTTAAAGAAGAAACGGGCGAATATTTTGAAGTTTATGTAGCCAAGGATATGCACAAGACTGATGATCAGTTTTTTGAACATCTTACTAAGTTGGGTGTTTGGTCCGGTGAAAAAAAGACAAAAGAGGAATTAAACGAAGCCGAAGAAGAAGAAAAACAAAAAGCCGGGCACTTTAACATAAGTCAAGAGTACATGATTAAACAACCGGGAACCAGAGGTGGTTCGGACTATGTGCTTACGCTCGATCGCGGACTGTTAAACGAAGCTGCCCGGGCATATACAGAGATTATTTCACAACAAGTTTTTGATATTTTCAATTCATTAAGCGATTTGATTAAAGACATTAATATATTTTATTTGAGCGACAACAACGCTGAAAGAAAGGCCGGCGGCACGAAAGCTGGCACAGATGCAGAGTCGTTGAAAACAAATACTGATACTTATATTGCAGCGGCAGCCGAAGAAATAACCGACGAGCCCTCAGAAATAACACAAGAAAACACAAACTTAAACAAAGCAATAGATAGAGTTTTAAAAGAGTTCTTGCAAAAGCCTTGACACACAGTCTCACTATGTTATACTGTATATGCCCGTTGAAAAAAGGGGCATAACATTAGTATAGGAGACTAAAACAATGGCTAATAATCTAGCAAGAACAAGGGATCGACTTTTTGGAGATCTTTTTACCGATTGGAATGATCATTTCGATCTGATGTTTCGCCCCGTTGGGCAGACATTTTTTAACACAGGGCCGCAAGGAGCGGGACTCCCACATACCAACGTCTTGAATAACAAGGACGACTGGACCATTGAGGTGGCAGCGCCGGGATTGGACAAGAAGGACTTTAAGATCGCGATCGACAAGGATGTGCTTACAGTTTCATACAGCGTGAAGAAGGAGACCAACAACTCGTTTGTTCGTAACTCTTTCCAGCGTTCATGGAATCTACCAGAAGGCACAACGTTTGAGGGCATCACTGCGTCTTACAAATCAGGCATTTTGGGGCTTACTGTAAAGAAGCCCGATGTCATCAAGCAAGAAACTAAGTATATTAACATTACTTAAACTTTACTTAAACTTAATTAAATAACATTGGCGTGTATGACCGACGCAGCGAACAGGACAACGGGGGGGCGAGAGCCCCCCCAATTTTAAAGGAACAAAAATGGAAAAGAAGAAGCATGCATTTTGGCGATGTCCCAAGTGCAGAAAGGAAGGCAAGCTTTTAGAAGAAAAATCATTTATTTATTATCATACATGTAAACACGGCGAACAAAAGCGAATGCGAAGGTGGAGTGGAAATTCTGGTAGACTTATAGGAGAAGTTTATACAGATAATGACTCTTTATGGTAATGAGAGTAAAAGATATATCAATCGGAGATTTAGTAAAGATAACAGAGCGAAGTCGTGTTCGCCCGCTATTAATAGATTCAATTGGCGGCGCTAGAATGATCCGATGGGTAGAAAACAACACACACAACGAAGAAGAGCTTAAAGGGGAGATCTTACTTTATATAGGTCCATACCGAACTGGGCCACAAAACAGGTATAAGATGCACCAATTTATATGTAAAGGGGAAAAATGTCATATAAGATGTCATAACTTTAGATACTTAGAGAAGATATAAAACTATTTATAATACTGGAATAAAACCATGGAAGAAACACAAAACGGCGAAGCAGAAGACCTCAAGCCCAAACCTCCCTCTAAACTTGCACCGCAAGGCATTAGAACATTTACGGTTTGCCGGCAGGACGATGAAAGTGGCGTCTCTGGTACGGGCGTTGTAATCGAAGGTGTTAAGTTGGCGACAGGCCAATGTATTATTCACTGGCTTTACCCACCTCCAAAGGGCGGCATTGCTATATTTGATTCGATGAATGATTTTATTAAAGTCC
>Ga0209128_1002093_pt1 | contig 13164 bp, 15 predicted proteins | sample ETNvirnome_6_100_FD_184072 | JGI IMG/M metagenome (GOLD analysis project Ga0209128, IMG submission 184072) | Marine viral communities from the Pacific Ocean - ETNP_6_100 (SPAdes) (version 2) | ecosystem: Environmental > Aquatic > Marine > Oceanic | place: Pacific Ocean | collected 2013-06-19 | reverse complement strand
GCTGAGTGTCACCCCCAATGGGGATATTTTGTAAAAGCTTATTATCTATATTTTGTTGATAAAAGTTATATATTTGTTTCTTTTTCTTTATAACTTTTTTAAGTTTTTTTAATTGGGAAACTCCTACTGCCGCTTGCATTTCCGTGAAACAAAAATTAAAGCCTATAGATTCGTGGACAAAGACCCCTTTTCGGGATCTCCCATGATTTTTCATTCTGTAGCAATCTTCAATTATTTTTTTGTCTTTGCTTAGAACAATTCCCCCCTCCCCGCATGTAATGGTTTTGTTAGCGTAGAAAGACAATACCCCAGCATCTCCAAGAGTCCCAACATGTTGACCCTTGTATAAGACCCCCATCCCTTGGGCTGCATCCTCTATGATTTTGACATTGAATTTATCTGCCAGTTTGGTCAGACTGTCCATGTCGCAACTCCTCCCATAAAGATGAACTGGCATTATAGCCTTGGTTTTAGAAGTAATAACCTTCGCTACTTCCTGTGCAGACATACACATGGAGTTTTCATCTATATCGCAAAGCACTGGAGTGGCCCCAGCAAAAATTACAGCGTTAGAAGACGCTATAAATGTCATATTGGGGACAATAACTTCATCTCCTTCGCCTATCCCCAACGCTTTTAAGGCACAAAAAATAGCAGCAGTCCCATTAGTTATGGAAACTGCATAGGGCGATTTGGTAATTGTTTTGATTAAGCCTTCAAATTCCTTATTGAGTAGGTGCTCAGAAACAAATGTTGATTTTACAACTCTTTTTAACTCTTTAAGCTCGCTCTTGTCTATCCAAGGCTCAATCTGATTTATGGGTTTCATATAAAGAATCGTAAGATTTTTGTTCTCTTATTTCGGAGCCGTAGTGTTCGTTTATTTTTCTCTTTATAACAAACCTCTCGTCATTATATTTCGCATTCAGCCTAGCGAATTCGATAAACTGATCATCAAATTCTTTTTTGGCTTCTTTGTCTCTAAACCCAGCTTCTGTGTCCCAAATCTTGGAGTTCACCCCGTAAAGTGTGTCATAAAGCGATTCCTCTATCTCTACATTATCGTCTATTAAAGCCTTAAGTAAGACAGACTTTTCCGACTGAATGTAATCTAGTCTAGAGGTGTCGGTAATTCTTTCCAGCTTAAGATCTAGGATTGTAATCCTATCAAAAACCTCCCCTATAGCTATATCGACTTTCATTTGCGTCCCCTCATTTTGTTAATTATGCATAGTTTTGAGGAGACTGTCAATACCCGATCATCATACAAAGACACATCCTCAGTATTTTCGGTAATATACTTATTCTCCTCTTCTGTTAAATATTTACTATTAAACAAGTTGGTCTTTTTAAATCTTGTTAATGTGGCATCGCTGCAATTATCATAGTTAACCTCATCGCCAGCGAGCCATTCTTTGTCAGGTCTGATTTGTGATCCTAGATGACACTCTCCAGGCACACTATGATGGGTCTCTTCCGAATACCCCCACCATTGAGAACCTGTCCGCAAATCTTTTTCATAAGTTATATCCTCTATAGCATAGATACCGCCATCTGAGATATGTGGAAAAATTTTTCCCAAGCTTGTCATTTGATCATATTGAAAATGAGAACCGTCATCCACCAGTAGATCTATTTTTCTTTTTTTTGTTTCCCTTTCTATCTCGGTCATTAAATTATTGATAGAGTTTTCGTCTGAGGCATCCATTTGGAAAAAATGAACTCTAGGATGGTTAAATAAATGGCTTTTGTCATAAATATCTAGCGCAAATATTTGAGCCTTTGGGAAATATTCAAGCCAAGCAAAAATAGAACCGCCATTATAAACGCCTATTTCAAGGAAATTTATTTCCTTATCTCTATATTTTCCAAAATGTTTTTCATATACGGGAGTGTAGCCGTGTTGAAATTTATCTGTTCTGCAATCTCGGCAAATTTCGGGGAGGGTTTTCATATTAGTGTTCTATTCCTTTTTCTTTTAATCTCTGATTAGTTAATTGTTCTAAAGTGTAGAATTTTGAATCTTTTACGGGGGTTTTGTTCTTATAGGAGGAGTTATGCCAATGCCAAGCAAAGGCTTCTAAAAACAACCTTGATTCATCCCCTACTGGAATATCGAGCATTTCATTTTCTGCCACCACAGAATCATCTACGCTTACTTTGCTAATAAGCCACTGGGTATCAAAAAATGAAGAAGGAAACACTGTAAACTTTGTCTTTCTATATACATAAGAAAGCATATCTTCGTCATAGCAAGTTCCTCCAGACGGAGGTGTAATCAATAGTCTCTGCATACATTCTTCGATAAATTCACTTTTGTGCCGAGCGCCTACTAAAGCCGCACAAGGCCCATTACAGTCAGGAAGATCCCTTCTTTCTTTTGAAAAGTCAGTAGCGCCACCCCACTGATAAGCAAAATCTTGGTTTAATATGGGCTTGAAATCCCTCAATAAGATTATGTCCATATCATAATAGATCCCACCAAATTTATAAAGAGCTAAAAACCTCATTATGCCGCTATGCATCCAGTGGTTTTGGTCGCTATGTAGGGAGAAATGAATTGCGGAGTTTTCCAGAGGTGTTCCTTTAGCTAAGTCTTCTGCTCTATAAACCCTCAAATCGACTAGATCTTTATAAGGTTGTATGTTTTCCTGATTTGATATGTCATAATCAGACCATACAATTAATTTTGTTTTTTCTAAATTTTGCGTAGCCAAATAAGACTTGAGAGCCATAAGCTCTTTGGACGTTTTAAATTCAGAATAGACATGAAATATCGTTTGGTTTGCAGGATATTCATATTGGCTTTCGTCTAGGTCTCGCAAATACCGTAAACCCTCCCTATAGTCACGGTAAAAAGACGGATTATTTTCTATGCTTAGATTCAACATTTTTAATTATGTTAGTGAGTTTATTGATAATAGCTGGCGTATGACTCATAGAAAAATGATATAAGCCGTTATCATTGACAAATATACCTTTGTTTTTTAGTTGGCGAAAAAGGTTTTTATGTGCATTTTCATGTTCAAGCTCATCTCTATCTTTTCTATTTCTAATAAATTTATCTGTAAAAATGATTCTATTAATTGGACCGCATCCGATCACTCTCATTTCCTTATCTTGCTTAATAAAAAACTTATTTAATTCATCTCTGAATGTTTTGCCAGCATTGTTTAGTTTATCATATTGGATATATTTTTTATCAATGATAGTTTCGAGAACTAGCTTGGCTGCATACATGCTCAAGGGATTTCCAGAAAAAGTTCCCCCATAAAAAACATTTTTTGTTTTCATAATTTCTGTCTTCCCTCCAACCGCTCCTAATGGGAAGCCTCCTCCTAAAACTTTCCCATAAGTTATTAGGTCTGGTCTAACGCCGAAAACTCCAGCACCGCCCTTTGCGGATAATCTAAAGCCAGTCATAATTTCATCAAAGATTAGTAACACTCCCGTCCTATTACAACGATCTCTTACTTTTTGTAGAAACTCTTTGATATCAGATCGAGGGTTGGACCCCTGTGCAGGTTCTATTATCACAGCAGCCATGTCAGGAGTAATCATTTCTAAACACTTGTCATCATTGTAGGGTAAGACTCGAAATAAGCTATTAGTTTCTGAGGGGATTCCCTTGCTGTCAGGATGTTCTTCTAGGAAACCATCTAGTCCACCATGCCAGCCCCCATGAAATCTACCAACTAGATTTTTACCTGTGTATGCACGGGCCAATCTTATAACCCTTATGTTAGCTTCCGTGCCCGAATTACAGAATATATACTGTTCATCAAGATCGGGGTTTATGTGTTCTTTTAGGTAAGAATTTACCCTATCTGTGTGGTGATTAGGGATTGTATAAATAGTTCCTCTTTCTATCTGCTTGCCTATTTTTCTAATCAACGGGTTGTTGTGACCTATTATTTGGACACCTGACCCCATTGAGGTGTCAATTAATTTGACGCCTTTATCGTTTTCGATATAGCACTTATAGGCTTTTTTAACTATCATGTTTTTTAAGAATGATTAATCCATCATTATGAACAAAGGAATTAGAATCATCTAAGTTAGAATGCTCTATTCCAAATCTGTCAACCATGTTCTCGCTCAAGTAGCTAATTAAGCCGTCAAATCCATCACAAATATCTTTCCCGTATTTCTGCGGTGCCTGTAAGAATGCTTGGCTGATTATTATCCTGCCATTTGGCTTAAGTATAGAAAAACAATTTTCAAATGTTTCCGAAAGCGATTCTAAAATATACCACAGCAATTGATTCAAAATAACAACTTCACACTTCCCAGAAAGAAAAAAACTATTCGATGTAATATCTCCCTGCTGGAAGCTTAAATGGGGATAAGCTTCTTGAGCTTTCGAGATAGCGGTATTGCTAACGTCTATTCCAATAACTTTAGTGTCTATTAAAAGATTTTGGATAGCTTCTGTTGTATATCCAAGGCCGCAACCAATCTCGACCAATGAAGGGGGGTTTATTCGTTCTAGTTGAGAGCTTAATCTATCTCTGCTGTGTCTATAATATTTACTCATTTCCCCATCGGGAGTAGCTGATTGCCCCCAAGGGTCAGGATCGCTTAGATAAAAAGACTCGAAATCCCCTATAAAGTCAAGAGTTCCATCCTCCTTTTCCCTAAACATGTAGTCGTTTTTTTTAATATTCTTATTCACTCTTCAACCTTACTTACTTCTTTTTTATTAAGAAATTATTTAAAATTAAACAATCCAAATCGCTATTTTGCAAAACAAATATAGCTTCAACCGCCGTATTTACTATAGGGTAACCGTGCAAATTAAAACTAGTATTTAGTAAAGCCCCTCTTTGGGTTATCAATTCAAAATGCTTCATTATATTATAAAGCTTAGGGTTACTTTTTTCTTTTAAAATTTGGGGTCGTGCGCTTTTATCTGACGGATGACACGCCGCTATCATTTTAGAAAACCCCTCAGCTGTTGTATTGAATCCAATCGTCATATAAGGAGAATCCATATTCTTGGGATTTTTAAGGTATTGATTCTTGTGGGTGTCCAAAATTATAGGCGCAAAAGGCATCCAAAAATCTCTATTCTTAATTGCGGCATTGATGCGATCCTTTACCTCAAGGTGGGAAGGATCAGCTAAAATAGATCTATTGCCTAGCGACCTTTGGCCAAACTCCATGCGGTCCACACATCTGGCTATTATTTTTCCTTTCGCAAGTAATTCAGCTATATCTTTATCTGAATAGTCTTCTTCAATATCATAGATCGAATTGGGGAGTTTTAAAATTGCGCTTTCTTCTTCTCGCTTTGAATTTTTACACCCTAAATATAAATTATTTACAGGTTTGATGTCGCATTTTACGTCCCATTTTTTTTCTTTTGAACTATGAAGGTCTTGTGTGGCACAATATAAACACCCAATTATTTGAGATTCGTCACCCGCACTACCTCCGATGAATAATTTTTTAACTTCAGGTATAGCTGCAATTTTTCCATTAGCTTTTATGTTCATGGATACGCCGCCCGATAAAACTATCGTATTAATGTTATATTTATTAATAGCGTTAGTTACCCATTCTACTATTAATTCCTCTGTCCATTCCTGCAATGCCCACGCAATATTATCAAAACGTATGCCTTCTAACTTATCACGAAAATAATAATAGCTATCTGACGGCTGAGTTTTCCATCTAAAATCTAAACCATCCACACAAAGAGTTTCCCTAAAAACCTCTAAAGCTTTTAGGGCGTATTTTTCTTTACCGTAGGGAGATAAACCCATTACTTTATACTCATGCTCGTTTGGCTTGAGCCCTAAAAGAAGAGTCATATATCTATAAATGCGAGCTATATGACAAGTGTTTCCTTCGTGTAACCGTTTATATATGCCTTGCTTGTCGAACTTTCCAATGGTATAATTTTTGTTATCTCCCCAGCTGTCAATCGTTAAAGCTAATACTTCTTCACCATGAAATTGAGAAGTATAATACGAGTAAGCTGCATGAGCTTTGTGATGTTCGATGAATTTAACTTTACTTATGGGTATATTTAAATACTGAGACACAATTTTTCTTTGGTCTTCAAGCCAGCTGTCGTATTTTTTTGTTTTAACAATGTCTTGCCAGTGTTCAGTAGGATATTGGTCGGTGTTTATTTTCGAAGACATGACCTCAAAGTGATCTACAGGCAGCTTATCTAATATCTTCTTTTTATAAAAGTTTTTGTTTTCAAATATATAATCACTAACGTCCCATTTATGTTTTGAAAATAAAACCCAGTCAATCCCCACATCATTAGACTCTAATGCAACCATATCAATATCTTTTGTTGATATATCGTATTCCTTAAAGATCCATTGGATTGAATTCTCTGGAAATGATGTGTCGTTTTTATATCTAGTAAATCTCTCTTCGCTTATTGCAGCTAATAACTCTCCATTTTTTAATAGCGCTGCGCCTGAACAAGCCCCCCAAAATATAGATAATATAATAGTGTCTTTTTTTTGATTTTGATTAAGACTCATAACTATTCGGCAAATTTTGGATTATCTACAATCTTAACGGCTGCTTGACACTTCAAATTAAATAAAAATATTTTATCATTAAAAAGTATTTCGTCTTTATTGTCGTTAAACCTAGGAATACCATCATAATTCAAACATTCTTTTTTAAGGTTTAGACCATCTATGAATTTAATTTCTTGATCGTTGCAAACCTTTGAGGCTGAACCAATCCATTCATAAGCTATATCATTTTCTTCGACCCATTCAGTAAAAGCTTTAAATTCGTGATTTTTATAATTTTTAATATTGAATATCTCATCAAAAACAATAATGCAGTCGTTTGATATTTTGCCCCCACAATATTTAAAAACGGTTTTTGTGCTTTCATAAACATCACAATCAATATGGATAAATGTAACAGCCTCTTTACTTCTTTCTATAAAATCGGGTAGCGTCTCCTCAAATAATCCTTTAACAAATCTTACATTTTTATTAAAAGGCAAAATAATATTTGTTTTTTTATGTTGTGTAAATTTATCTAATTTATGAACTTTGTTTGGTATTTCGTCCAGTTTAAACTTTTTCATATCTACCTCATCCCATTGATAATCAATACCCTCAAAAGTATCAAAACCGTAAACGTTTTTTAAAGTAAAGTCCGATATCATATCAATAGTTTGGCCTTTCCAACATCCAAATTCTAAAACCAAACCACTATCATTTAGAAGATTATTATTAAGGATATACCTTAAGGGGTCTTGTTTTAAATTTTTTATCATATCTTAGTGTATTTTTCAATCTTCTTTTTTATATACGGAGAAACCTTCATCCCATCTAAATTATAACTCAATTCAACATCATCATTAATTAAACATAAAGAAGCGTCAATTATTTCATTATCATGAAGCCATCTTACTATTTTGACTTCGTTTGCTGTATCATGGCATCCGTTCCCCAATAGCACTTCCCTTTTTGACGCTTCTGGGTCTTTGGGGCCGTGTGTCCCTATAAAGCCAACGTCTTCATCGTAATGTTGAGGTAAGGAAAAATTAACAAGAAATATACGCTTCCCTTCTAAGATTTTGTCCATCATGACAGAGAATCCTGATCTGGGCAACCCAATAACTGAATAGGGACATCCGACAGATTTTAAATACGAATTATTTCCCCCGACATCCCATGGTTGATGATACACTTTATTAAATATAGATAGGTTCTGTTTAAATTTAGGGAAAATTTCAGTTGTGCGTTGCTTGTCGTAGTTACCATCATAAATACTAAGTATTCTTTCTAAGTCATAATCATTTTTTACAAAGTTGTGATATTCATGGCTACACAACTCTAACTCGTCTAAAATAGAACCATCGTTGTTCGTGCCCACTTCGCCAAAACCTATTCTAACGTTATTTTTAAACGAATCTATTATTTTATTCATACAAATAAAATTTCTATTAGGTCTATTGCCTATTATTAAAATATCTGTCATTGCTTACTTCATTTCTAGATGCCACTTTTTGGCGTGAGACGCTCCAAAGATTTGACCATTTGCATTGCAGTTGCTACAGGGCGAGAGCGATCTTTCTCCGTTTTTAAGCTTGTTTCTAAATTCCATAAGTTTGCCATCCATCCATATATTAATCAAAGGCTTAGTCATCACATTGCCAAATTTTATGGTTCTATTATACATGTCTTGGCAACATAGTAAAGCATCGCCGTTCCAATCGACCATCATAGCGTAATGAGTATAAAAACAAGCAGATTCGCCTGATTTTATAAGTTTTGCTTTAGCTATTTCAGACAAATGTTCGAATCCTATATTGCCAGCTCTGTTGGTATATAATAATCCATAATCTTCGGATTCATCATACCACCTATCTCTCAAAGAATACAAGCTCCTGTCTATACCACAGCTAGCAAACAATGAATTGAAAAATTCAATTTGCTCAGGCCCATCATACATGCTAACCACAAACTGCTTAAGGCCAGAACTATATAGTTTTTCTATTAGCGCTGGACCTTTTCTTTTGTTCGCAAGAACATCACCGTTGGTAACTATTTCTACATGGATTCCTCTGTCGCCAAATTCTTTTACAATATCTGCAATGTATTTGGTTAATAAGGGTTCCCCAGTGCCACTTATGTTTACAATTCCAGTAAAATTAAGACTTTCAAGTTGCCGTGCTATGTTTCGGGCTATCTCTATATCCATATGAATATTTTGATTAGGATAGCTTTCGGGGTCAGATCGCGGACAAAAGGGGCACTTTCTATTGCAAATTTCATTAATATTCAGCTCTAAAAAGCTAAACAATGGTAACCCTTCATGCATGACGACTTTATTTATAGAGGGCTGCTTCCGCTCTATATTGTCCTTCATGCCCTTTTTCATGGTGCTATTTACGCCCTCCGACATCCTTTCTTTTTATATCGTTGTGGTTTAACTCCACCCAATAAATTTCATAACAAATTGTATCTTCTAGCGCCTCAAACTTGTGATATGTCCCAGGTTTGGCTGTTGTTAGCTCTCCCTTAGACACAATAGTTTCATCTACTAAATCGTAATCCGTTTCGTATACGGTTATTTTTAGTTTACCTTTCTCAATATAGAAAGCATTAAATTTGTGTTCATGCTGGTGCGTAGAGCAATAGGCACCTTTCTTAATTTCTATTCTGTGAAGCTCAAAATTACAATTTTTGAATATGTCTTGCGTCTTTCCCCAGACTTTGCCCTGCACTCTCATAGTATTTTCCCTTTAAAAGAATCAAGTATAAACCCCGAAGATTCTATGCTGTCACCGTAAAAATACAAAAACCTTTGCCCGATTTATGCCATTTTTCTCTTGATAGTTTGTCGGCGTTCTCTCTATAAAAATTATCACATGCACTTGTGACTTCTGGAATGGGACAGCCGTCTGGTGGCCCTGATTCATAATCATCTATGGCCAAAAGACCCCCGACCTTCATGTGAGGCAAAATTGATCTTAAATCATTTAAGCAGCCACCATACGAATGATCTCCATCTACTAAACAATAGTCTATTCCTTCTGGATAATTAGTTTGGAAAAAGTCCTCGGTTAAAACTAATTTTGAATCAGACTCAATACCTCTAAAATTAGCGAATTTTTCCTCCAGCAATTTTCTTCTTTCCTCGACAAAAATTATATCGATACTAATCATTGTTTTTAGATCTGGGCAATTGCTCAAAATCGACAAAGCTGATCTGCCTGTATGAAATCCTGTTTCCAGAGCATATTGTATTTTTCGGCCCTCCACTAGCGACTTTACATAGTAGTATTGATTTAAATTAAAGTGACCGTTTTCTGGCCAAAACTCTGGGACTTTCATGGCTAATTTTAGTTAGAGGCGTATTCTAATATTTTTTCTTTATGAGATTCGATTTTTAAGAAGTCTGCGACATTTCTAGATAGTTTATTCAACTGGTCATATTTATCAAGGTCCAAATTAGAACATATATCTGTCCACTCATCTACAAAGATACTAGGCAAATTCCAATCTTTGTATACTTTTTTCACGCTACTGTTGATCATTAAGGGGATAGAGCCGACAAGTAAAGACTCATAATTTCTATGAGTGTCAAACCCCGATCCCTCTAGGCAAATAGTATATTTGTATTTCCCCACCTCATCAAGATATTTGTCAAAAGGAAGTTTGTTTCGCTCAACATGGACGAAATCTAAAGAGCTTAAGTGGTTTATATTTTTGTCTCTATTGGGATTATTGCCCAAAGTGTGGTAAGATAAATAAAGTTTGTTAATTTTGTCCTCCCATCTTAATTTATTATCCCAATGTTTTTTTATGACTTCTTGATCACCACCCTCTCTTTCTTTTTCTTCAAAACCTATGGGCATCGCTATAAGTTTTGGGCGATCTATGTTCGGAGGGTTTGTGCAAAACCAATATTTAACCTTATCCGAATTTAAAATATCAAGATAAGAAGGATGTCCCAAACTTACATTATAAGAAGAACCCGCACTTATTAAAGTAAATTTGTTTTTAATTAATTTTAGAATTTTAATAAACTCACCATGGTAAATGTAGTCTGTTTTAACAAACACAATGTCCCCCTCTTTTACTTTAGAAGGATCTAGGTCGTCTTTTTTATGGAGTCTACTTATGCCTAAGTTAATATAAAAAGAATCGTCAAAATCTAACACATGATCTGCCACAGTGGGCATCCAGTTGTAATTAATGAAATGTAAATTACTCATATTTAATAGTCTTCCAGTTTTTGTTACTTTTAGAGCCTAGAGGGTGTCCTCTAAAGTCGTGGAAAAATAAATTTTCTTGCTCGCAATATAAATCGACCAAGGTTTTAAAAGAGCTTTCCATGCAATGTATTTCTTCGGCCTCTTCTAAGATTTTAATAAAATTAAAAATATTTTCCGAGGTATCGTTTTCAATCACTAAACAGTTTTTGTTTGTCAAATGTTTTCTGTCTATTTCGAAACCTCTTTCTTTATCTTCGTGAATAAAAATAAAAGGCTCTCCGTTAGGGTTTTTCTTATGAAAATATCTACTTTCTTCTTTTGTGTCTCTTCCTACATAAAAAGAATCTTTTCTTATTTTGTAAGGAATGTTTACTTGATCATAAAAGATTTCCCAGCAATTTTTACCTTCGGCCCCAACATGAAAATTGTGGCCGAGCACCAGCAACGTTTGCTCGTTTTTATTGTAAGAGTCAATAATTTGAGGAAAGGTGGAAACCACAGCAGCCTTTTCCCCAACAATTTCTGCGACTTGGGAATATTCGTTGGCATCAAATTTCCCATACAAATTTGGATCGCTTTTTAGCTGAATTATTTGTATGTTTTCATTATCACTATACATTTGTTCTACCACAGAAAAATTTGAGTCTTTGCAAAAAACAGCGACTTTATCGAACGGGCTTTCTTTTAAAAAATACCTGACCATTCCATTACAATCAAAATGATCTCCTAAGCCCAAGTGATGATGGATATATAATTTTTTTTTCATTGCTTGTCTCTATGATGATTAATAAAGTAATCCTCTTCTGTTGTTTGTTTGTGAATAAGACCCCATTGAGATGGATCGGTGGCTGTCTCTAGGTTTAGTTTTTTGCTTAAAAGGCTTAAGAGGGACTGGTCGTGACGATGATCTTTAAAGACAGAAAACTCATCATCTTGAGGGGGCATATCTAAAATAAGGTGTTCTTTTGTACAAAGATCCAGCCATTTTTTAATTATGTCTAGAGAGGCTGCACAGTTATATACCCCTAAAAAACTAGCCATACGTTGATCACTTTCAATGATTTCCTTATCACATCCAACAATCTCTTCGGCAACAGCTTTTCTGCAATATTCGTTTTCCTTATGATTCCCCGCCAGTTCAAAGACAATAATCCCTCTATCGGCTCTTTTTATCTTTTCAAAAATAGGGTCCATATGTTTCAAAAACTGCGCCCCGCTGTCTGAGTAAAACACTATATCTCCCTTATTGGTGTTTTGTAAAGTGCGCCAGATAAAATATGGTTTCCACAGCCAATAGCCAGCTCCTCGTTTTTGACTTAAGATTTTCGAGTTTTCTTGTAGAAATTTTTTATCTATATCCTTTTTTTTGTATTGAATAATAGCGTCAAACCCAGCCGATATTCCTGAAATAGAATTTAGTGCCTGAGACCTATAGAAGCCTCCATCTGCATAGTTAATTAAATATTTCATGACTTTTGTTATGGTATATAGTTGATAAGCGGAAAAACTCTACGCATATCAACGGAGGTAATGATGCCATTAAGGTGAGCGCTTTCATGTTGACCCAACCACCCGTTAGCCTGAAGGAGCGCACTTGTGATTGATGGGTTTTTTTGTTTATGTTTTTGACAAATTTCTAGAAAACCTTGCTGCATTGGAGGATTGTGTAAGTCATCGTAATACAAAATAAAATCATCAGACAGTCCTTCCTCAATGTAAGAGTCATATTCTGCTTTTAGCCCCTCTCCTGTGTGATGAGCGTCAGAAAAAACTATGTTTGCAGATGCCCCCACTTCTTTTTTAAATAAAAAAAAGTCTTCTTTTTCGAAAACATCTCCTCTAAAGTGGGTTATTTTGTTGTTGTTATAGTTGTATTTATTAACTTGAGAACGTTGTTCTGTATGGGCGAATCTATCTGCGATAGTCGGATTAATTTCGTTAATGTCAAATGCATATAATTCACAATCCTCAAGAAAATTAGCAACTTGATAAAACGTCTTAAGGACAGAAACTCCTATTTCTACATACTTAGGTTTTTGGGTTTTTAGATGTTGCTTCAAAAACATCAAAATATCTACATAGGTCAAATCTTCGTTGATGGGCAAATCAATTAAATGCCTGACTTGAGAAGGCAAGCCGTAATTGTCTGGACTATTTTTGTAGTCCTGATCGGTAATAAAACAATCTACTGAGCTTAGTGCTTCCCTGTTTTTTTTTGCTACTTCTTGGATATCCATAAATGCTAAGTTTGTTATGATTTAATTTGTTTAACAAGCCCCTCCGTAAAATTCTCGGTGTTTATCATCATTGAGAGTTGTTTTGTAAGTTCCATTTTCCGATCCCTGAGTTACTAGGGGGGGTTCCCACCAATAGGTTTTAACATTATGCTGGTGCAGTTGACACGCCAGCTCCCAGTCACTTATAGTATTAAACGGTTTCATTGTCGA
>Ga0209128_1002090_pt1 | contig 13177 bp, 19 predicted proteins | sample ETNvirnome_6_100_FD_184072 | JGI IMG/M metagenome (GOLD analysis project Ga0209128, IMG submission 184072) | Marine viral communities from the Pacific Ocean - ETNP_6_100 (SPAdes) (version 2) | ecosystem: Environmental > Aquatic > Marine > Oceanic | place: Pacific Ocean | collected 2013-06-19 | reverse complement strand
GCCTGTTGATATCCTCGAATAAAATTCTCTTCAGCAAGAGCAAAAACAACTTCTGGGAAGTGGGAAGCAAGTACTTCAATAACCATTTCCACTGTGATTTCTTCGCTTTCTGGTTGCAATTCCTTTCCGACATACTCGACAATAAAAGTTTTTAGTTCATTGTCTATCTCCACAACCTCTGAGAGATCGGGGTTCTGCATTGCTTCTTCCATTGTTTTTATCTTTTCCATTTTTTACCTCTTATAGAATTTTAGATGCTAACGTTGCGATCTTGGAGCGTTCTCCTCTGACCAATGTGACATGTCCTGATATCTCATATTCTTTAAACTTCTCAACTGCATACGCTAATCCGTTTGAAGTCTCATCAGTGTAGTCATTATCGATTTGCTCGATATCTCCGGTGAGTACAATCTTTGTATTGTTACCAACACGAGTAATAATAGTCTTTATTTCGTGCATTGTCAAGTTTTGTGCCTCGTCGATAATAATATAAGCGTTATTGATTGAGCGACCACGAATGTAAGTTAGGGCTTCAATCTCAATGATCCCTCGTTCTTGGAACATCTTAAAATTTTCTTTGCCTGAAAGTAGGGTCTCCAAGTTGTCCTGCACAGGCGCTAACCATGGCAACATCTTCTCTTCTAGGGTGCCTGGAAGGAAGCCAATATCCTTGCCCATAGGCATTACCGGCCGTGACACAATAAGCTTATCATATCCACTCTTTTCCAATACCAATTCTAAGCCGGCGGCTATGGCGGTTAGGGTTTTTCCGGTACCGGCTTTACCTACAAGACTTACCAGGCTAATACTGTCATCGCTAAGTAGGTTAATAGCAAATGCCTGCTCTTTATTTCTAGGAGATAGAGAATTAAATACTTTCACCTTTTCGCCCGATCGGACCTTTTGAAGGGGTGCTGAGCCTCTAATGAACCTAGCTAATGCAGTTTTCTTGTCATTAGCGTTAGAAACCAACATTAAAAATTGGTTTGGATAACAATCTTCATCTACAAATACTTCTTTGCCGGCATAAAACCGATCAATAACTTCATCGTCGACCAAAACTACTGCAAAACCTGTATAAAGCTCGCTAGTATCTTTTACTACTTTCGAGCGAATATAATCTTCACATAGCACACCAAGAGAATCACACTTAACTCTCATGTTGATATCTCTGGAAACCATAATGTGTTTCCTTTGTGGATTAGTTGCACGCTCTTGGAAGGTGCAACAGATAATCTCATTATCCGGATCACTTAGTCTTATGTCCGGACAGTCTGCTAGTTTCTCAGGGTCTAATTGTACAGCCTTTAAGATGCCCATACCTTTCCCTAGGCGTACGCCCCTATATAGAGAACCTCTCTCTCTTAGGCCATCTAGGATTCGTATTGTCTCCCGGGCGTTCCTGCCGATGCCATCTTGCCTTTTCTTGTGTTTATCTAGCTCTTCTAGCACCTTGAAAGGTAATAAAATATCGTTATTCTCAAAAGCGTAAAGGGAATCCGGATGTGTCAAGGGGACGTTTGTATCCAGAACATAAGTTTTTTTTGCCATGTGGTATGTCTCCTTTCTTACTAAATAGTATTTAGATTGATTCCATGGCTTTCCTATAACTCTTTGGAAGGGTCGAGTAACTAGTAAAGACCACCTTTCTTTTTACTGTTCCAAAGTTAGTTTTTGTGGTCAATATGAAGTTAAAACACTTTTCTGAAGAGCTCTCTTCTTCAAACTTAATATCAAGGTTTCTAGCAAAGCTAGGATCTAGTTTTTCATCGTACATAATTTCCTATTTATTTTTTGATTGATTGTCGTCGTCGAGAATCTTTTTATCTCGTGGGTGCACCAATGAGGCCTCGTATATTTCTCCATTGTTTAATGTAATTTCGACGTCTTGCTTCTCAAACCAAGTTCTTCCGATGTGGCCATCGGTAGTGTCTTCTAGGGTGGCTTTGAGTTCTCCAACGGTTGTGGTTACTAGGGTTGAAAGAGTAATTTCTCCACGTTTATGGTCGGTCATCTCAGTGCTTTTCTCAAACGCATCGTAGATAGCACTTGGCTTAGTATCGATTAACGTATCAAAGTAATCAACAATAGCATTAGACATTGTGCGGCCTCTATCCTCCCTTAGAGCGGCATTAACATTTTCTCCGTTCATCTCCTTTCCATCTAGAAGCTTTTCAAGAGGCGCAGTGATTACGCTGGTTGAAAGCTCTTCCTCTAGGTTTAGAAGGGTCTTAAAAACATCCCACTCAAAATAGAAACCGCCGATCAAAGCCACTCCGTCGCCATAAAGATCTAGATAAGTTTCTCCCTCAAGGCAAAGGTTGTTGTTTCTAATAACTTCCCGATCTGTGAGAAGTCGATGCACATCGTCTAGGACGCCGGTGGAGTCCAGGGCACGTTCTAGAAAGTCATCGTCAATATGTGTGCCGTAATAAGATCCCATTAAAGCAATAGAAACTTTATTTCCATCATCCGCATCGAGGTCGTTAAAAAAGTCTGTCCAGTCTTTTGTTGTAGTCATATTCTCCAGTTAGTTAGTAGGCCGAGCAGGACTCGAACCTGGAATTAATCGTTTATGAGACGTGTAAGTTAGTGGTAATGGGAGCAGAGGGACTCGAACCCCCATTGGATCGTTTATGAGACGACGGCATTAACCAATTATGCTATGCGCCCTAGTTGTTATTAACAATATTGTTTTCTTTATCGTTAAGCTTATAACTCATTATATAGGCTTTTTACTTTTTTTGCAACAACTTTTTGTATGCCTGGGTTGATTTTCTTAATCTCTGGAATAATAACGTTTCGGATCCTGTTTCTTGCGAAAGCATTATCATTATTAGATTTATCCTCAATCCAAGGCACTTCTTTTTTATCACACCATTTGATCAACTTTTCTTTTTTTGTACAAAGGAAAGGCCGGATAACGTTTCCTCTCCTGTATGGTGTAATCTTTGCTTTGCCGTGGAAGGACGAAAAAACATAAAACTCCACAACGTCATCTAGATGGTGAGCCGTGATGACTGGCTTGTCGTCAAACCAATCGAAGAACTTGTATCTTTGATCTCGCCAGAACTCCTCTTGGGAGGTCCTAGGAGGCCTCACAGCGGCAAGAGATCCGGTGTGAAGGGTAAGGGTGCGCTCTTCACAGAAGTGTCTTAGAAAGCCTTCTGCTTCGTTTGACGCAGGTGTATTGTGATTGAAGAAAAGCACTTCAACGTCATTATTCGGATTGTTTAGGACAAAGCTCAGGGCGGCCATTGAATCGACGCCGCCTGAGCAGGCAACGTACGATTTGCTTGGGATGTTTCCAAGTAACTGAATCATACAAGTATTATATGCTACTTATATGAAAAAGTCAATATATTTAGTTTTTATCTCAATGCAGACAAAGAGAGAAGGAAAGAGACGATAATAAAACTTACCACCCCTCTATAGCTCCAGATGCGTGCAAACTTACTGTTATGATGTTCCATAGTACTGTTACTCCATATACCGATATCAGAAAATACCATACCCATTTTTTAGATAGTTTTTCTTTTTTAATCCAGCGATTATATTCAATTAGTAGTGCATGCTGCATGACGAAGATCTTAAACAGAGCAAAGGACATCACCGAGTCACTTAGAAAGTAGCTCATTACTGGATTCATCTCTTCAGCATAACCGGCCTGCACAGCAAAAATTGTTATGCATAGATCAAGAAGATTTAAAATCACCAGTGCTTTTAAAAACCTGTCAAATGGGTGCTTTTCAATCATTAGTGGAGATGTGGGGAGTCGAACCCCAGTCCTTAAAATTTAAAACATATCGTCGTTCACAAAATTAGTTAGTCAAGCGGCTGACTAACAAGCCCCCTCGTATAACAAGGGCGTCTACCTTAAATAGAAACAAATTAACGAAAAACACAACTTTGGATAAAAAGGCAGTTGTCGCCCCTAGACTATGCTGCTAATGCAACAGAGTCAAATTCAACATTAATGTTGGCAATTATAGTTTTCTGGTTTTCGTATGTCCAGCCAAGCTTTTGCACGATATATTTTTCATTCCAAGTCTAAGCCATTGCATCCCCTTGTCGCCTAAGACTATTTTCTAGTCTGTTTAAGTGTATTATGTCTATCCCTAAAAACAAAGCTGTCTCTTGTTGTGATGTACAGACAGATCTTGCGTATTTTATTAATGCTTCTTGGGTTATCTTTTTTATTGATCTCGCCAAGCTCAGGCCATACATTTTGCCATTTATCTTGTGGCTTAAGGATTCAAGCTTGATTGCTATAATGTCTTCTAATGGCAAGTTTGATACCCGTACTAAAAATCTGTCATCGATCAAATTTTCTTCTTTAAGATTCTTTATGATGGAATATTCAGATACTTTTACTTTGCTTTTTGTTTTTCTCATCTAAAGCAAATTAGCTAATTTGTGAAGAAGATCCTCTGATAAATCTAGTTGGTCTTCGACTTCAGGCTCAGGCTCTTCGACTTCGACGGAGCCGGCTGGGTCTTCTATTTCCATCTCGGGGGCCGCCGTTATCTCTGACTCAATATCGCCTAAGTGAGCTTCTATGTTCGGAAGGATGTACTCTTTAAACGCTTTTTCATCCTCTGGGTTTGACAAAGTCTCATAAGTATTTAAGATTTGTGTTTGGACTTTCTTAAGCGTTACAGCTGCCTCTCTCATCCCTGTTAGCTGATCCGGATCGGTTGGCATCTCGTCGCCGCTCACCAACTTCTCTTCCTCTGATCTTGGATCTTCAATTTCCAGCTCGGGCTCTTCTTGCTTCCCTATATCTAGATCCATCCTGGTCGGATCCTCTTGGCCGATCTCTACTCCGATATCTTCCTCTAATTCGACATCGACGGTCGGATTGCTTGCCGCATTTTTTGACAAGTCGGCAATGCTTAAGAGACTTTGTATCCCTATCATCAAGTGGTTGGTATACGCCTCCCTCTGTGCCGATGAAGTTGTAAGATCTTTATAGCCATCTTGAATTGATGGAATAATGTTCCTTAGAAGATCACGAAGCTTATTAACACCGGTATTCTGATAAACCACCTCATCTGCTTGTTTTGCCTCTGTTAACATCCTACGAATAACGCTACGCAGGCGGCGCTCTTCGTTCAGTTCTTTCTTCTTGTTCTCGGCGATAATCTTTCGAATTGTTTTACGGAGTCGTATTTCTTCCATTAGGTCTTCTCTTTTTATGAAATAGTTTTCTTGCATCTCTCTATAAATAGTACGCTTTTCTTCTTCATCACCAATAGGGGCGGCAAAGCCACCAGCCGCCCCTCCTCCCATTGCGGACATTTCATCCAACGAAGATTCCGAAGAAGGGGGTTCTTCTTTTCCCAAGATGTTTAAAACCTCATCAGGATCTACACCAGCTGGTATGAAACTAGTTATGTCCATTCCTTTCGATAGTGCGTCTCTAAAGTCTGTTGCACTCAACTCAGGTGGCTGGGCGGTGAATGCGTATTTCATAGGGTCTAGTACTTCCACGTTCTCTGCAGCGTAATTTTGCACGTTCTTTGCAAAGCGACTCTGGTCGCCGCCTTTTGTGCTAGCGCCCAAAAGAACTTTCTCTCCTGGCTTTGCGATATTTTCTACATATTTGTAGGCTGCGGTCACTGGTGATGCCGCTGGAGATGTTTCTATCCTTACATTCTTTAGACCTAGGTCTCTTACGTATACTTCAAAAACCTGCTTAGCCTGTTCTAGCGTTATTTGGCCCCCATTCGTGTCTCTTGGTTTAGGGGACACATACACAACGACCTCATCGGCGATATCTGCATAGTATGACACCATATCCATGTGCCCTTTATGGGGAGGCTTAAAACTTCCTGGTATAATTGCAACTATGTTCTCCTGGCCTTCTTGTTCTGCCAGAGTACTAAGTGCGGGTATTTTACCACGACCATACTTAAACATCCCCAAGATCTGATTAATAGGCGCAAAGTTTCCTGTGAACTTGTAAGTACTCCCATCCCAGTCAAAAACAAAACCTTCGGCTGCTGTGGTGATACGATCGGCGTCTTTTAGTTTTTCTAGTTGGCTTTTTAAAATCTCCATTGCTTCTTCGTGACCAGAAGCCTTAATGGCTTTTATTGCGGTTGCTACTTCGTTCTTCAGCCTTCCCACTTCTGCTGAGTTGTCAAGGATGAAGAGAGATTGGAGCCCTTCTAGGGCGTCAACAGTAAACTCGTGCACAACATTCTCTAGAGGGACGATTGCTGCTTTCTGAAACTTTCCATCTGCTTCCTTAACCATCCGGCTGAAAGCGGGCCGTTGCTCAGTAGGGATAATCTTTTTAAGCTTCACTACTGAATATTCGCCGGCTTTTTGTCCGCTAGCAAAGCGACCTGTCAAGAGTTCTTTTGCATCGTCTGGTAAGAACCCAAATTTATCTTCCACCATCGGGGCTATTCTTTTAACAAGATAGTCTAGCACCGTGTTGTTGTCAGACACCCCTACCCTAGATATTACTTGCTCCAAGGCAGCGAGATTTCTATTTAATGTCTCGTCACTTAGTTTATCTAGCTTGCGAATCGGGTTAACCATAACCCCAAACTCTTCTTCAGCTACGGCCTCTTGCATTCCAACAAGTGCTTTGTGGAGAACTTCAAAATTCTTAGAGACGTCGACGTCTTCCACCTTACCGGTTTCTTTATTGAAGAAAGCATGCCCAACATGGTGGATGGTTAAGTTTTTAGTGTCATAGTTAATGACATTTGCGTTTCTTGGATCTTGTATCTCGGCGTTATAATAGACGTTTGCGTCGACGCCGAAGATCTCCTCTTGGGTTTCTGCTGGTAGCGATTGAACTGCTTTTTCAAAAACCGTAAAAGCATCATTAAATGCTTGCTCAACAGAGCCACGACCAGCAAATTTTGCAGCAAGACTAGCGGCATCTAGACCACCTTGTTTGATGTTCCCTTTATTTCTGGCTGCTTTTGCTTTGCCGTCTTTTACAGAATAAGAAATATAAAGGTTTTGTCCGTCGGTCTTTTCCGTGCCTTCAAGTTCGCCCTGAGATGCTGCAACGAAAATATCTTTCATCTGTTTGAAGGTTAGTGCCGGATTATCATAAAGATGAGACATGTGGCCGGCGACACCTCCTTCATTAACAAACAATGCAGTCATACTATTTTCCTTCTTCTAATAATTTAACCTGTTCTTCGAGCAAGTTTAGCTTTTCAGACAGGCGACGCTCAGCTAGTCTTGCCTGCTTGAGTTCATAAACAGCCATTTCAACTATTCTTTTTTGTCGCTGTGATGGTACTCTTAGTTCACCAAGCCTTCCAGCAACTGACTCCAAAAGACTTCGGAGACCAGGATCCTTGCCCTCGTTGAGATGTACAAAGTCTAAAAACTTTTTCTCTATACGCTTAAGTATCATTAGCTCTCTGCTAATTCAACTAGGGCTGCTTTTGTGGCAAAGCGTGCATATACAACTTTGCGATCGTCTAGCACTTTTTGCAACTCAGCTTTGGTCATTGCGCCGTAATCTACAGCAGCTGGTTCGACAGGTACCTCAGCCGGGGCTTCCGGAATGTGTGGTACAGGCGCCGGTGTTGGCGCTGTCGGCTGGGCTGTTTCAGCTCGCCGAGCTTCTGCGGCCCTCATAGCTCGTAGTCTTCGAATCCTTCTCGTTCTTGGTGATGCCATTTCTATTCTCCTTTTTTAAGACCAAATTTACGGAGCAGCATATCATGAAGCATGCTGTTCTTTCTACTGTGGTAGTCTTTTGATTCTGTTTGTGTTTCTTTCCCTTTCGGGGTTTTTTGTTTTTCTTCTGTCATTGGGTACCCTCCCCTGTGTTTTTGATATCTTTTCATCAAGCGACCGGATCCAACGTGGAACGCTTCATCTTCCATAGTCTTAAGGTTTGGGTCGGTGTCGATATCATGTGTGTTTATAGAAAGGTCCTCACCACGACAGTTCTGGGCGTGGTGCACTAGTTCGTGAGAAAGAGACCTTAATATGTCTTTTGGATGCCTTCCTGTAGTATAAATAGTAACAACCATGGAAGAAGGATTATAGTGCGCAGTATAGCCCATAGGATTCTGCGCATTCTCTTGATCATCCATGAATTTTATTTTTGGATCTTGATCAAACCCAAGCTGTTTTTTAGCAAACGGATAAAACTCGTTAACTAGATCTTCATACATTATTAGCCAACCTTTAAAGTATTAGTCATATATAATTAGTGTGTAAACTCAGAATTAACCGTTTTACACTCTATACAGCGAAAAATTGGAATCGGAGCATACGAGGTCTTACCAGATGGTGACTGTAAAGCTGAGAGCTTTTTAATCTGCACGACCTGTTCAAAAAAGATACTCTCGCATTCTTCGCACTTGACATCAGCCAGATCTTCAGGCCGAATGTTGATATTTAAATTTTCTTGTTGCATTATAATCTCCTATGTTTTAATTGCTTTTTGAAATAAACTTAATTCTTTTTGCTTAAACCATTCAGGCTCAAGACCTTCCACTGGGCCTAAAACAGTAGTTAAGGCCCAACAAACTTTATAACAATGAAACCCCATTAACTTTCGGTGTTCAACAACTACCCCAATTAAAAGTTCATTAATGTAGTTATCTGATAACCCTATTACTAAATCACTAGTATCGTATTGTTTAATTGTATCATTAACGTTAATTATGTTAGTCATTGTTTATTAAGATAGAGTACCGGTGTTTCTATATATGTGTTAGGATCCATGCTTTCCAGTTTAGTAAACCATATTCTATCATACTTTACGTAAAAGTCAACTATTAAATACAGATCATCTCTATACAGCACTAAATCACCGATATCTAAATTCTTAAGATATGAATCTCCGATCATCAGATACAGAGCTGTTCGTTAAATATATCACTAATTATATCGCTGTTGTATGCCAAGGCTCCAGATAACAGATCTGCTCGTCTGATAATTCGTCGAGCATATGCCCTGGATCTGGAGGTGCAGCGATTTCCAGCATTGTAATGGCAAAGAGGTTCAGCCCACTCTCTTCCGTGTTCTATAGAGAAGATCCGAAAAGGTTCAGAGGAAATAGATCTAGAGAAACGGCGGTGAAAAATCTTAACTGCGTTAACTCCATCACCAATCAGATCACAATTCTCCAGCTTTCCTTCTTTACAAAAATAGTTAGGATTAATTTGCAACGGGCCATGGCAACAGCCAGTACGAGAAACAATATCTTTTTGAAATCTGGACTCCTCCCAGGCCATCGATACAGCAACCACAGGAGAGACATTTCTAGCAATTGCTTCACTTGCAACTTGTTCACACGTGTTAAACCTCTCTGAATCTAGGTAGTGCGCTGGGGTATTGAGAATCCCAGTAGTAAAAAGGATATAACATATCCCATAGCTTAATTTAATCATTGATAATCTCCGTTTTATATTTTATGACTGCTAGCTCTTTAGCCTTAGCTTCTATCGTAATATATATTATAGTTATTAATAGTATTATATATAGTTAGAGTATTCTCGGTCTTCTCTAACTGACTCTGTACAGTGGCTAGTCGGTGTGGTACCGACCAACTTGACAACACTAATTCCAATGTGTCTTGTCCGGACAAACTCATTAAAAAACTTTATATTATTTTCCCTCATCTACTTGACAATCTTGAGAAGGCCTGTTATAATACTTAGTAGAGTTAATCGAGAGACAGAATGAATACCCTTCACATCAAAAGTGTACACCCCTCCGAGAAGGATGGCTAGTCTACATTATAACACGGCAGAGGGGCGAAGTCAAGCTTTAGGTACCCTCCTCTAGATGCCAAATCTTTCTATCAATTTCGCCAAAAATTGGTGTGTCATCCGGCTTGATGCCGACTACTTCAATCATCGCTGCAGCTAATACGTCAGCATTGTACCTTTCGGCGCTTTGCTCTGCCCACTGCCAGCGCTCCTTGATATCAGAGGGCATACGATAATCGCACCACTTCATCCTGTTCTCTTTGTCGACGAAAACACAAACAACATGACCACTCAGTTTTCCAGTGTTTCTCGATCGCTTCTGGTAGAAAGAAAAGAAAACTTTTAAAACCAAGTCGGATTTTAGTAGACTTGTTGCCCAATATATGGCATGATCATCACAGTCGCCGATTAAATAGCCTAGGCTGGCCCTTCTTTCGATTTCAGTCGGGTGAGACAAGTTATCAAGCTTTCCACCCCATTCATCTTCCCTATACCGTTGTCCCCACTTTAGCCTTTCACCAATCTGACTATACGTGCTAACTTTCTGCACGGGAAAGTCATCATTTTTTGTCAACTTCATTGTCAGCCCATACCACCACTTGGCAAAATTTGGTATGAAATTCCAAAAAAAGTAAAGTAATTTAATTAAAAACATTGTTTCTTTATTCTCCTTTAATAATTATTTGTTTTTGCTGATCACAAGAATCACCGTAAACAGCAATATCCATAGGATAGCAATTGCGAACAAGGCGCTCCGAACGACTAGACCTTTCTTAAATTTTTCTCTAACCAACCTATTTAACACATTACACCAAATATTATGAATAACCTAATTAATTTTTTTAAGTCTGCTATAACTAGTTTTCGAAAAACAATATGGCCGGCCGCAGAGGAGAGCGATGATATGGCCAAGACTGATAGATTCAAAGAAATGAATGATTTTGAAAGGATTGTCGATCGATTTAAGAAGGCAGTCGTCGACCCACGAGAATACGAGCAAACCATCGAAGGGTTCCAGTCATATCTTGACGCTACTGGAATATCATATGTCTCCGCAAAGGAGATGTGCACGCCTCACAACCTCTCTGTTGCCTCTGAGTTGGGCTATGAGGAGTTCGTACCACAATATGATTGGTGGGATAGGGGTGCAGCACTGGCATCCTTCTTTGAGCATCTCAGGGAAGATCTAGGAAAACCTATTGTTGTAAGAAACTGGTGGCGCCCAGAAGACTATAATGCAAAAGTTGGAGGAGCAAAGTCCTCTGACCATATTGGAGCGTATGCTTTTGATATGGACTTCAAGACCCACGATGACCGCCGACATGTCGAAGCAATGCTTGAATCGTTTTACAAAGATCTAGAACTAGAAATGTCTCTAGGGTTAGGTGGTTATTCGATCCACCTAGGTCTCCGCTCTGAGCGTGGAAACAGACGCTGGCATTACGACAGTTACGTAAAGTAGCTTGTTGAAAGCTTTATAATATGATATCTCCACCCCCAGAATCGAGGGTGAAGAAACCGTAATATTATTCTGCCTTCTTCAAGACACTAAGGTACTTACGATAACACCACTTCAAGCTTTCCCAAACGAAAGGTGAAGCAACTGCGCCGCAAATGACGCCCCACATAAATGCTGACATAATGAATCTCCTTTAAAGATCGTGGTGAATAGAATTCAATTGAATCCAGCATACGATATCTAATTTCGATGCCAGAATAAATAGTCAAACGAAAAGATTTACGCTCGTTAACACCAAAATGTACTTTTTGATGACGGCGTACCTACTACATTAAATCCTTACAAAAACCAGAAAATAAATGAAGAAAAATAAATTTAAAAAGATCTTAAAAAGAATGAATAAATTTAGATTGTACAAAGGCTACGCCTCTATAGCAACTATAATTTTATCTAACTCTGAAGAACTCGACGCTCTAATTAAGTCGTCTGAGGGCATTCAGCGCACTCAATACCAACTAGTACCTAAATACCACGATCTCGAATTCGATATATATCCGTATGAGCGGGCGGCTGATCGCCTGGCCAGAAAAAGAAAAGCCATCAAGAAGAAGATCGGGAAAACAAATTTTAAGATCCTTTTGGGCTATTGGACCCTAGGGACTGAGTACTTTGAAACGGAAGAATACCGGATATTGGCTTTAAAGAAGAAGAAAAAGAGGCATAATAAAACGTCAATGTAGGCAGCTGCAGCAACTATCTTCGCTTTCGGTATGTTTCTTTAAAGATCGTGGTGAATAAGACGCCAACCCCAAATTGCCTTAGCAGTTGTCGGCGCTAAGATATGATGGCGAATATCACCGCCGCAATAAATAGTTAAACGAAAAGTTTTGAATTCGCTAACACCAAACTGCACTTTTTGATGCGCCCGGGCCATATTACAGATTCTAGCAAAAGCATCTTGCATCATTTGAAGGTTAAGAGGCACGCCGGCGCAATCAAAACAGTCTTCAAAAAGAAAAGTTGTTAAAGATGCAGGTTTTCCTTGCAGTTCTAGAATAAAAGTTCGGCTATTGGGCACAATCAATATCATAAATAAGGCTTATTAATGTTATTTGCTAATAAAAAGTTATAAATGGCAGACGGCCGTGTCGATATACCAAAGCTGTCAATTGAAGAATTCGAAGCAATTTGCATGCCAAACAGCTTTTCACCCAAAAATATTGCAGATCCGGATTGGCCGGACGAAGTTGGGATTGAATGCATGAAAACATTCTCGTCCTCGACAATTCCCGGGAGCCGGCAGAAACCTTCACACCATCCACCCCAATAACCTTCGAACAACAGCAAGCCAAAAGAAGGATAAGGCCGGAAAAAGCCCCGGGGTGCGCCCCAATTTGAAAGTGCCGCAAAATTTTCAACGTTTTCTTCGTTTGCAATTGCATTGACAGCATGCTCAAAGTCGCCCTCAACCCAAATTAAGCACAAATCCGTCGCCGGTTCCTGTGCAACAACCCAACCGGTACCGGTCGATCCGGAAATTGTTTCGCCGGCAAAGTAAATTTTAAAGTTAGAATTATAATCAAAGTTTTTTGGCTCTGGCCCAAAAAGCTCTTCCAGATCAGAATGGCAAAAATGATTTGCGGTCAAGACAAAACAACCACCGTCATCAAGTTCGACACAAACACCGCCGGCAGACCAACTACCCAATGGTGTCTCAGTGCCCCCTATATGCATCACAAGCGCTTTGGAGAGTTGCACGTAGGCGAGGGGAGGGAAAAAAGCGTCGAGGGCCACAGGAGGCGTCTGAAGGTCTTCTTGAACTTGGCAGTTAGCAAAGAACAAAGAAAAAATTGTAATCAAAATCACGTGCAGCATATCCACCTCCTATAATAAATAGAATTTAAACCGCAAATTCCCCAACTATATTTTTAACTTTACAAAGTCTCCCAAAATATTTCGAAAAAATAATGCAAAACCATCATTACGATTGTTAGATAGAGGGTAAGGGTTA
>Ga0209128_1002086_pt1 | contig 13190 bp, 16 predicted proteins | sample ETNvirnome_6_100_FD_184072 | JGI IMG/M metagenome (GOLD analysis project Ga0209128, IMG submission 184072) | Marine viral communities from the Pacific Ocean - ETNP_6_100 (SPAdes) (version 2) | ecosystem: Environmental > Aquatic > Marine > Oceanic | place: Pacific Ocean | collected 2013-06-19 | reverse complement strand
AACGATGGATAATAGCCACTCCCCAATTTTTCCACATAGCATATGCCATATCAGATTCCGATACGGTGTCCATTGGGCTGGCTATAATAGGCAATGCAAACTCAAGTTCACCAAGATTGTTGGTCAAATTGACCTCTTGCCTGCTATAGATATCACTATATTGAGGCACTAATAATACATCATCATACGTTAAAGCTGTTTTCATTACCACTCCTTTAAAAAATTGTCTATGTATTCTCGCGTATACCAAGTGTGAGGATCGGGTTCAACAGGATCGGGAACAACCAGATAGCCGTCCGGTTTGAATAAAATAACACTTGGCACTCCATTAATCTGCTCTGCAACGGCTTCCGCGACGACCTCTTCTTCATCAGAAGAAACGAAAAATCTAATATCTCCGTGGTACTTCCTTTCTAGCGAATAAACAATAGGCTCAAACTTGTGACACAAATGGCAATGATCACTCTTCACAAACAGAAGCGCACGAGCATTGCCACTAAAAAGGTCATTAAGCTTTTTTAAGCTCATTTTTTGCATTTATCGGCTCCATACATTCAGGGCAAAACAGCTTTATATCTTTAGTTGCTTCAACCACTCGCACGTTCCAAGTAAAAACATGTTCTCGATTCTTCTTATCAAAATATTTATGACACCCAAAACAATGATCTGGAAGGTGACTGAATAAGCCAAGGCGGCTCGTCATTGCCTTTTTAATAACTTTGTTGGCTTCTTTTGTTTGGCGTCTTGCCAGTTTTCTTTCTAAACTTCCCATTATTTATTGCTCACAGTTGATATACGAACATGATTGCGTGACATCCCAACCACTGGTGGTCCCCGAAAAACAACGACCGCTGACGGAAAAGGCGCAGAGCCTTGGTCGCTAAACTTTAAACGACCTTTGACAAAATAAACCTCGTCTGCTTTCATACAATAGTTGTGCCAATATTTTGTATCTGTCCTAGCCGGGATAAGACAGACCACAGTAGTGTGTGGTTTTCCACCCTCGTCAAATGCCTTTTTCAACCACTTGTCAATTCCCCTGCCGTATGGAGGATTCATAAAAACTTTATGTCCCTCCCAATCCTGCATCAAACCGTCGTCTTCTTGGGTAAAATATTTATCACACTTGGCGGTTTGTGGAGTGGAACAAGGATCTAAAGTAAATTGAAATGTGTCATTTAGTTTCTCATAAAAATCCGCTGGGGTTTCCCACTCGCTGGATGCGCTACTAAACATTGTCTTCTGTATTTCTTTGTTCACTTGTCCCCCGTGCTTCCCAAGGCTCCTTCGCCTCTGGTTGAATTTTGATTAAGGTTGTCTTCTGTTGCTTCTTCCACTTCACATGGAACCATCGGAATCATAACTGCTTGGGCGATCTTTTGCCCCGGTTGAATGATGCGAGTTGCTGCACCAACGTTATGTAAATTAACAAAGACTTCTCCATTATAGCCGCTGTCTACCACACAAGCTCCAACCAACAATTGCTTTTTTGCAGCTACACTTGATTTATTTTTAATCTCCAACATGTAACCATAAGGCACTTCAACTTTTATTCCCGTTGGAACAATCTTTGATTCACTGGGATGAATACAATAATCCATTCCATACAGAGCGTGATCCTTGGCTGGGCAATAAAACAGATCCATCCCCGCATCTGCTGCGTGTTCCCTCTTGGGCAACTTTGCACTCTTTCTTATTCGAAAAACTCGCATCTTCCCTCCTATCCAATAAGTTTCCATGAATTATAAAAAGCTCTACTTGAAAACCCCCATTGCTCGCTGTAATCGAGCTTCGCCATGTAGGGTCGATTCAATCTAATAATATCTTTATTGGGGTCAACTCCCCAACACTTAATTGTCTCTTGTTTTGAAGTTTCGTCAATGACTCGTACAATATAAAAGGGTTTTCCCTTGCGTGTCTTCTTGACCAACACCTCCCGTGGGATAAACCACGCCGCGCCCAACTCTCGGTCGAACTCTCCCAAGGGGGGGATACAATAATGATCCAACCGTTCTCGGATATGATCCGACATGACAAGATGAAAGGGAAAGGTTCCCAACAAATCTACCAAATATGCCAACTTTTCTTCTTTTGAAAAGCTGCTCTCTGGCTCATAAAGCTCAATGTTCTCTTTAAACTTTTTAAGATTCTTTGGTCGATCAACCGCAACTGATGACCAGAAGTGTTTCAAACCGGAAAACCTATCATCCATCAGCCCATTTAAAGTTTGAGAGCGCACCAGAACGTCTAAGGCTTTTTTGTTTAACTTAGAGTAAACAATGTTTTCGTTAAACAAAAACTCCTCAATTGTATTGAAAGGGCGATTATTAACAATCTGTTCAATTGCTTTCTCGCCCAAGCCCTTGATTGAAGAAAGAGGCTGAACCAAAGTCTGATCGTCATCGCCAATCTCCCAAACCATACCAGAACGATTGATGTCGGGATACTCTACTCTAATCCCAAAGCTTCGCACAGTATTGATAGCTCGTTCCTTTCTGCCTTCTGGTTCTTTGTCAAGATATGCTGCCATCCACTCCACGGGATAGTAATTAAGAAGATGGGCACACTGATAGCTAAGAATAGAATAGCTAACTGCGTGGGACTTATTAAAACCATATCCTGAGAAGTACTCAAAGGTTTGCCAGAGCTTTTCGGCTTGTTTGGTTGTGATACCTTTCTCTTCACAGCCCTCAACAAACTTGTTATGGATCTTCTTTTTCTTTTCATATGTCTCACCTGTGGTTCCCTTCTTCGTCAAAAGCTTGCGAAGCATGTTGCCCTCGTCAAGCGACAAGTTCTTGCCCAACTTGTGAGCCAACAACGCAATCTGCTCTTGGAAAATCAAGTAGCCATAAGTTTCCTCGGTGACTTCCTTGACCAGAGGGTGTAAGTATTTAATATCCTTTGGATTCTTCTTAGCCTTTATATAGCTGTTATGCACGTTGGCTGAGAGTGGACCGGGACGATAGATGGATGTGATGGCTGAAACGTCAATGATCGAACGAGGCTTGGCTCGTTGACAGAAACCCTGTGCGCCCTTCTCGGTAAACTGGAACACGCCAGCCCACTTGCCCTTGTGGAAAATGTTTTTGTAAACTTCCTGATTGTTTAGGTCTAACTTCTCTGGGCTCAGGTTTTCATCGTACCATTGTTTGACATCATCGAACGTAGGGTTTTGTACCCCATGATGCCGCCGAAGCAGATGACGGATACAACCCTCAACCATTCGCAATGATGCGAGTCCAAGGATATCAAATTTAATAAAGCCAAGAGGCTCAAGATGTCTAACATTTTGTCCTTCACTCCAAGGTGTCTGCTGCACACCTCCACTATTAATTAGTGGCATATGAGTGTTCAATTTATCAGCAATCACCACCCCACCAGCGTGTCGAGAAATCGACCGCAATTGCCCTGTTAAGGCTTTGACGTGAATTTCAACGTGTGGATACTTCCGCAAGAATTTCTTAAGAGAATCAGAAAACTCCATTAACTCTTCAAAAGTGGGATTGTATGCGCCAGCAGTAATACCGTGACGTGCCTTTGCAAGCGGTGTTGCCTCCAATACCATCACGCTTGTGACGCGATTAACTTCACCAAAATCAATCCCATAAAATTTAGCAATATCTTTAATCAAAGAACGAAGCTGCAAAGTATTATAATTTGAAATTGGGACGACAGTGTTATTGCCCCACTTCTCAATAAGGATTTCTTTCAAATGCATGGGATCGGCAACATCATAATCAATGTCGGGATAATCTGTTGCGTCCTTACGCAAGAATCGACTAAAGAGTAATCCATACTTTAATGGATCAATCCCGGTAATGCCAAGCACATATGCGACAAGACTGCCAGCGGCAGATCCTCGCCCAGCGCCGACCAGTTGAACCTTGACAGCTTCATCACTCACCGCCTTCATTGTTAAAAAGTATTTTGCAAAACCACGATCTTCAATAACGCGAAGTTCTTCTTTAAGTCGATCGACATAAACTTGGTCTGTGTGAAGATCAAAACTCTTTAGCCCTTCGACACACAGCCTGCTCAATTCGTCCGGTGCGGTTGTCCCTTCGGGAACCACAAAGTCTGGCAAGCGAACAGTCGCATCAGGATAAAATTCCTCAATACGATTGAACGCAATATGGTGAGTGTTTTCCAGCGACTGCCGAACCAGATTATCATCATACTCAAAGCCCAGTTCATCAGCCGAAGACTTGTAAGCCTCCCACATCTGATCGCCGTTCTTCGGATACAACTCGTACATCAAGTCTTCACGCTTCTCAGTAAGCGTTGAGTCGCCATATTCAGGTTTGGCTTTGCCAAGCCAGCCAAGTTGTTTATAAAGCTCACGGTCCTTGAACATCTCTGGTCGCGGATAATGAGCATCAGCCGCTGAAATCAACTCGGTGTTAGTTTCTTTAGCGGCGCGGATGATATGTTGATTTACTTCGTGTTGCTCTGGAATACGATTCCACTGAAGTTCACAGTAAAACCTGTCTCCAAAGATAGACTTGAACTCGTTGATGGTCTTGACCATCTCTTCGTGAACAGCCTCTGGACCTGTCTCTCGATTGTTCCAGAAACACTTAGACAATGGTCCACCAAGACACGCAGAGGAAACAATAATCCCCTCGCTATGCTCTCGCAACATCTTGTAATCAATACGAGGGAAACGATAAAAATTCTCGTCCTCAAAGGATTTTGAAATCATTGTAAAAAGATTATTCAACCCTGTTTGGTTCTGTGCTAGCAGAACAAGATGCGCTCGTCGGTTGAGGACGTGCTTGGCAGAGCGCTTGCTTTCCTGCTCGTCTTCGATGACCGGACCAGTGGCTTCCTTCTTCTTTTTCTTTTTTTGGTTCGCCAAATGTTCTTCTTTCTCTACCTTCCACTTATCAAGGTCGTCAATAAAGTAAGCCTCGATCCCGTAGATCGGCTTGAACTTCTTGCCTTCTTCGTTCATTTTTTTAGCGTGAAAAACTTGGTGGGGCAACCCTGACATGTTGCCGTGGTCTGTGAGTGCCAACGCATCACTGCCGTTCTCCCAAGCAAAATCGATATGGTCGGATGGATAACCCAATCCGTCAAACATACTGTACACGCTGTGACTATGCAACCCTACAAACGGGATGCTAGATTTAATTCGTTCGGACAATTTTCCCCCCTACGATATTATTCAATAAATCCGCTTTCGTAACTGGTATCTTCTAGTCTTTCTTCTAATACTTTAATATTATCTCGCATTTCTATCATTTTGTCAAGGAAATAATCAACAAAACGTTGTTCTTCGAAACTTAATTGATAATAATTTGAAGGAAATTTAAGTTCCTCTAAAATTCCATGTGGAACTTCCTCATAAAGATCAGCCCTTTCCATTCTCCGTGCCTCCTACTCTTTGCAATTCTCTGCGTTGCGCTCCTCGCAACAAGATGTCAGCCTTCTGTCTCTTGATACAAAGGTTCTCATTCTTTATGTAGTTTGTATATCCTTCCCATGACGAAATATTTTCATAGTTTTTTAATTCATGCGTATATGCCCCATCTAATTTAACAGGTTCTAAAAATTTGTCAAGAGTAAAATAACGACCTGAGTATCTTTCTTCTAGGGGTCGTTCTTCTTTCCACTTGCCGTCTACTTTAAAGTCTGATAGTGTTTTATGTTTCATTGTTGCGCGTTGCAAGAAGGAGAGTTTAGCCTTTTTGATTTCGGCAGGAGTAAGCGTGAACCCCATGTATTCCCCGTCGAGCGCTGTTTTGCCATTGTAAGAAAAGAAAAATCTTTCCTTCCATATCTCTTCTCGGACATCTTGTGGCGCATATGGAGAATAAGCCCCGTAGGGAAAGGCAATGTAATATTTATGTGGAAGCATCCATTCGGAAAACCCCGCTGCGACTCGACGGGCTGTGTCAGCGCCGACGACGATTCCCCACGCAAGGCACCCGCGTTCAGCCGTGTCTTTGGCACTCATTCGTATGTAATAGATTGGGATATGTTTCTGTTCTTCCTTGGGAAATTTGGCAAACGTCTTCCAATAATACTTCGGATCGTAAACCCACTCCCCAAACATCTCACGAAACAGGCGAACATTTTCTTCTGGCAACACCAAATAAATCGAGGAACATCCCGCCGAAGCGCACTCTAAGACGGCTCGCTCGACGGCTGTGAAGTTGGGTGCCAATGGGATGAGGCTGTCATGCCATCTAAAATTAAAGTCGAGCGGTAAACCAGCCACGGGGATAATTCCGACAATGTGGCGAAGGTTGGTTTGATTTCCTTCCATAACTTTTCCTCTGGTGTTCTCATGTATTTAAAATAACTTCTTTTTTCGTATTCGTTAAAGGTTAAATTTCTGGTTAGTCTTCTTTTATTCTCGGCTTTGAGAGCATAGTATTTATATTTCGTTGGGTCTTCCATCGAGCGCCCGTTGCGGTTACCACGCATCCCCAGCACGTTCTTCATGATGTCTTTGACTTTATAAATTAAAGTCACGTCGCCATAATCAAAATCGTATAACTGGTTTTCCTTTAGGTATGACGCTGCGCCCACAAAATGTTTTGTAGCATCCTTGTAAAAGTGAAGCTCTTTCACAAAGTCATCACCAACATAATGATACACCTGTTGATGCTTCTCACAATTTAAATAAATTTGGTCCAAAACAAAAAGATCGTTGTCTTTTTTCTCAACCACTTGAAGATCATTAACCATCGTGGGATCAAAGATATAAGCCTTTTTAATTTTGTAGTTGAGGAGAGTGTTCTTGCCTGTAATAATTTTTAATGTCTTCTCGTCAAAGCGGATAGCTTGATTGCCCATCCCCAGAATTCGTCCCTCGATTCCGGCGTGGATCAGAAGCATCTCGTAAATTTTTCTTTTTTCTATGCCGTCTGTAAACTTTTCAAAAAAGAATGGTTGTTGTGGCTCTTTAAAAACGATGTGATGTTTGTGCTTGTGAGCAAATAAAAAGGCAGCAGGGCTTGACCCTACCACCACATTATTGACATGAGTAAAGATATGACGCTTTAACTTCTTCAATCCTGCATGACTCCGTAAACATAATTTTCCAAAACTAAATCATATTCTTTATTCTCACACTTAATTGCATTCACCATCGATCGCTCTACAACAATTTTATTTCCAGCAACAACCGAGAGGTTACAATCCGTAGCCACGGCTAACACCTCAACTACTTCGTAAGGATCTTTCGACTTTTCGTAATCGTCAGGAAGAACAAAGGAGCGGTCAATGACCGGCTCCTCGTTCTCTTCCCGCTTAACGAAAATGTGTCTGTTCAAAGGAACAAACATTATTCCTCTCCCAATTCATGAGGATCGCCACCGCCAAAAGTATAAATAAGGTTTTCATAAACATCTGAAAGGTTTTCAAAATCAACCTTTTCTTCCAACAAACGAAACGCCTTCATCGCTACAGAAATATCTTCTCTGTCAAGCCATTTGTTTTCCAAATAGTTTTTACGCAAGTCCTTTCGCTGGTCACGATAGGGCTGCATACATTCTTCAATTGCTGCAATGGATTGAATATAATCTGCAATATGCTGTGCTCGGTTCTTCTCTTCCATAAAATTCTCCTAAATTCTTGTAAGCTTCTTGTTTAAGTCGGTGAAGCCACCAATAAAAGTTTCTGTACCAGTCTCTGTTACTTCAAAAATAAGCGGTACTGTTAGTTGCTGTGTCCGCTCTTTTATCTCCACCAGTATATCAGACCCAGCTTCCATTGTCAAGTATTCATACTCAATATTTTTGCGTTCAAGCAAGTTTTTTGCCATTACGCAGAATGGACAAGTTTCTGTCCCATAAATTTTATACTTCATCTACTGGTTCCTTGCGTGGTCGTCCGCGCTTTCTTTGTCCGACAACATCGGCTTTATAAAAGTTTTTATTTTTTCTGTCGGTGGTTGTCGCTTGAAGAATAAAATAAGGTCGCTCTTCGTCTTCTTTGAAAGTATAACGATACAACTCTAAAAACCCATATGGTAGAACTTTTTCTTTCTTCGGTCGGCGACCGCGACCCGAATACTTCGGCTCTTGTGGTTCATTTAACTCATCCAAACAATGCTGTATAAACAGATCATCGTTACCTAAAGTTTTACGATAAACTGGCTGATAGTGGAGATACATCCCGACTGCCCAGCGAGTCTTGTTAAGACCTTTAATTGGATAATTGGGGCTCAAATAAGAGCCCGCAAACTCTTTGTTTTTTGGATTTGGTAAAAACTGTGGCTTGTGCGGCTTAATTTCGCAAATTGGCATAAAGCCTCCTGTGTTATTAATATTAGTATAGAGGGTTTTTGGAGATTTGTCAAGGATTTATTATGAATAACTGCCCAACAACTTGGTCAAGCCCGATTTTGACATAAGTGCTTTGCCTAATCGAAAGGCTTCACCGGCTGTAATTGCGCGGCTTAAAACTATAAATTCGCGAATGTGACCATTAAATGGCACGCTGACCGGTGGTGTTTTGCCGTCTCGCGCCCCCAGAGTTGCGTATTGGGTGTTCCAGCCAGCATTTGTTGTGGTATTCGAAAACTGCTCGACGGCATTTGTTGTAGGCTCGCCGCTGACGTAACTAATCAAAGTGTCCTCTGGCGCGGTGGACCTATCATAAACTGAAACAAGGGAGTTGTTTAAATTTGGAACACCTTGTTTTGTAGATAAAACCCAACTATCTTTGGAACCTGCCGCTTCGCCCATGCCCGAGAAAAACCTATTCGCGGTCTCGCCATCGGTAAGATACCCGTGTACTAAACCATCTTTTTGATGATAGTTGGTATCACCAAGCTCCAAAACAAACGCCGATTCATTTGCAGATGTAGAAACAGAAGCTACAGTGTTCGCTGCCATAGCGGAGGCAAACAAGTTGGTTTGCGCCCAACCCAAAAAATCATCACTATTGTCAAACTTTACGGCTGGTCTGCTGTTTAAACCATCAACATCTAGAGTGGGGCGATAACCAGCAGTGCCTTGAGTGTCCGTTCCGTTGCCCTCTTTGGCTGACCATGCGGAAATGGCTGCGCCGTCTGCCACGTCTATGTCATCAGCATCAAGCCAAGTGCCGATGTCAGAGCCGGCGATTGCACGAATAACGCTATCTGCGCCCTTGCCGCGATCAGAAACGCTTTGCTTACCACCTCCGGTGGAACTAAGCGACTTCGCAGTTTTCGCACCGAAACCAGTTCTTAACATTAGCCAACACCCTCGTTACCGCTCCAATTAGTGAATCCCGGCAGCGAAGCAGTTGGTATACCAGTTAAACCGGCGACCACTGACGCAGTAAGTCCAATAGAGCCGCCGGCAAGAAGCCACAGCGAAGCTATGCGCCATTCTCCGGTATAAGATTCGCCATTATTTAAAACAAAATAATTTGAGGGGGCACCAATCTCTGGACCTTCAACGCCATTTTCGCTCCAGCCGACCCGCAATTCAGCGTTCGCGCCTTCTGAGTTGTTTATAATAGTGACAAAATTAGTAATATTGTAAAATTTTATTTGTTGGCTCTCGCCATCGTCCAATTCGATCGATGAGGTCGCCCACGGGATTGAACTCATTTGGTATTGCCCGACTTCGGCGATGCCGGGTGCGCGATAATAATCGGATAAGTTTGCCATTTTATAACTCCATTAGTGACACGTTACACTATTAAATAGTAATATAAACCCTAAAAAACTTAAACTATGTCACTTCACAACTTCCACCAGCGCAAGCCAATTCTCCTTGCAGACTAGTGTTGTCCTCTACTTCCATTATTTCTTTTATTTGAACCTTTTCCAAACTCCGTACCAGTACCTCATATTTTTCCCTGGAGCAGTCTTCAAAGGGAGCTTGCTTATAGGTGTGGTCAGAGTGGGGCAAAACGGATAAACCATTATATTTATTTCTATTTTCCCACATCCAATCGCCAACATCATGCCACTCAGCCTCTTTGATGCTGATTGTAGCTGAAACATTATGGGTATTTTGTCCCTTTCGGTGTCCCGGTTTGACCCACTCCGCAGCCACCTTTGAAATCCTCTTCAACAATTGAAGGGCTGATTCATGTCGAGTGGTTGATCCTTCTGGGGCTTTCTGGGGAATAGTAATGACCGCAGTGTCATGGGGTCTAAAATATTCGTCTTCAACTAGCTCTGGGTGATAAATTGATAAATGAGTATAAATGGCTTCGTTCTTTCCCACCCTGATCCTTCGCACATAATAATCATTATGCCAAGCGTGGATACCAGAACTGGTCCCAAGAACAAGACTCGTAGTACCTGCGGGTTTTACAGTTGTGCAACGGGCGGCGGTTTTAATCCCAATAAGTTCTGAAACTCTTTCGTTTTCTTCCTTGACCACTTTGGCAGCGCTTTTCATATCTAACTCAAGCACAGCACCAGATGCAATGCCCGTCATTGATACACCAATGAGCGCATCCTTTTCGGTGTTCCTGCGCCATACATCGCGCAGATAATGAAAGTCGGAGTAACCAGCTTGGAGCGTGCCAATGAAGGCTGCAACCTTTACACGCGCTTCGTAATCCTCTTGCGACTTGACATCACTAACGTTTACCTCCGTCAAGTTACAAAATTGATAAGAGCGTAGTGCAATCTCACAACAAGGATTGGTTCCCCAATCTTTATCATTAGAAAAATAGAATCCCGGTTCGCCTGCGCCAGAAGCTTTTACACGCTCCCAGAGATTGTCGAAAAATTCTTTTGTAATTCTATGTCGTAATAAAACGACTGAATTATTTGCCCGTCCTCTTTGTGGGTTTTTCTCCCACCAATTACCAGTTTTTGCAGCCAGCATTTCCCCGTCGTCAGCAGAGAAGAGACTGATGAGAGCAGCACGGCGAATGCCACCAGCAAGAACAGCATCGGCAATGTGACAAACAATGTCATGTACCTCCACAGGTAATAGCTTATCTCCGTCAGATTTTTCATGAAGTATTCCCCTCACCTTGACCAGACACTCACGAAGAGGTTGTGGTCCCGGTGCTTTTCCTCCTGATGTAATTAGTCTGGCACCCTTCGGACGGATGTCACTAAAGTCAAATCTTACCTTTGAACCACCATAAAAATAGTTTCGCATCAAGGCTTTGACCGCATCAGCCCAGCCCTCAATGCTATCCCCGATCAGGAAACGACGAGTTCGATTTGGGTTGGGTTTGCGGATCTCTGGGAGTTTTTCTACATGGTGCTGTTGGACGCTGTACCCCACTCCTGTGCCGCCAAGGAGCAAAAACATAATCTCACTGAACACACGCCAATCATCGATCGGCGCAAACGCGCAATTATAAATTCGTGAAGGATTGATCTCGATCGGTTTGCCGCCGAACTGCATGGAGCGCATCGAGGGCAATACTTTTTTAGCCAACACCATTTTATATGCAACGTTGATCTCATCCTTTAGATCTGGATAAGTTTTAATATGCATATTTTTATTTCTATTGACAAGTTCTTTCCACGTTTCTCTGCGTTCTTTCTTGGGAAGATACTTGGCGTACTTCATGTAAACAGTAACATCGGATAAAATTTCTTTTTCAAGATCCATTCTTTGCTCCGTCTTTAAACTTTTTATATTTTTCTCTCAACGTTTCTTGCTGGCGCTTCGCGGCTTTCTCGTTAATTTCATCCACCGTTTCATTGGTAGCTGGGAGGATCTCAATCTTAATGTTACTCGTATCCATAAAGATCGGATACACAAGCCCATCTGGTCCATTTCTGTTCTTTGCCACAAAGATGCGACCAGAGTTTGTTGTCTTATCGTTAATGGTTCGCGACAAAGTGAAAATAAAATCAGCCACAAAACATTTGTTAAATGCTTCCGAAATTGCTTCCATTGTTACTACTTCTGCATTAAGCCCACTACGATTTGTTTGACTTGCTGTCCAGACCGGACATTCCAACTCTTGTGCCAAACCACGAAGGTCTTCATAAATAGTTTCTAATTCGGTGCGTTTCTCCTTATAAGTTCTTTTCGGAGATAAAAGATCGGCATAATCTACAATAATCATATCAGGCTTAAAATCTGTGATCTTAAGCTTTTCCAAATGTTTCCGTAATGTTTCCACACTGGCAGATTTTGTGGGGTATTCCTTCACAATTAGTTTGCCCTCAATGTCCTTTACCTGCTCATAAATCATTTCTTTAAAGCTGAACAAATTCTTTAAACCGACACCCGTAATACAAGAATCATAGCGAGAAGCCACTGAGGTATCAAGCAACTCTAGAGTATAATGAACCACACTTTTACCCGCCTTGACCGCTTGCGCCCCCAGGTGAACCAACGCCATTGATTTGCCTGCGCCGGTTGGTGCAATTACCACTCCAAGCTCGCCGCGACCCAAGCCACCCTTGGAAATATCATCAATAATTTTCCAGCCTGTTGATTGGGGGTTGCGCTCTTTAAGTTCGAATCTTCGTTCAAAGTCCAGAAGATAATCATAACCATGATCATTATCAAGACCAAGCTTCAACGCTCCGTCGATCACATCTTTAATTTCATCAAACGAAGAAGACTTCAAAAGTGATGCTGACTTCATAATCGCTTCTTTAAGCTTTTGCTTTTTACAAAAATCGAGCGCGGTTGTTTTAATATAATCAATATCCTCAATTTCATCATTGGTCGCAACGCGAACAAAAAAGTCCTTGACCTGTTTCTGAATAACCTCCGTTTCTTCATCCAAGCGTGTCTTAAGAATTGTCGCCATCGTCTCGATGGACGGGTGAGACTTGTATTCTTCTCGGTATTCGGATAGCTTTTCTATAAAAATGCGTAGATATCTCTTCTCCAAGAAATATTGATCGAACACGTCAGACATTTGATCGTGAAAAGTTCTATCATAAAAAAGAGTCTTAACAAGCCTCTCTTGAAACGATTTCCCAAATCTTGAAAAATCTTCTTGCTCAAAATTCTTCATGTTTCCCCCTCGTATTGTTCTTGTTATTGTACCCTAAATCTGACTTTTTTGCAAGGAAATTTTTCTCATTGTTGCGTAAAGTAAAGAAAAATTATATTCTCCGAAACCATCTTTGATCATCATTTTCTGGATGTTCATTTGACTAAAATCGGCGTTCCACTCATCGAGAACCCAATCGATTTTTTTAGCAACTTGTGGAGAGATCATCGGAACATATAACTGCATTAAATCATAGTTGCCCTTAATGGTTTCCGCATGTTTAATAATCGATTCATGAACTTTAA
>Ga0209128_1002083_pt1 | contig 13194 bp, 20 predicted proteins | sample ETNvirnome_6_100_FD_184072 | JGI IMG/M metagenome (GOLD analysis project Ga0209128, IMG submission 184072) | Marine viral communities from the Pacific Ocean - ETNP_6_100 (SPAdes) (version 2) | ecosystem: Environmental > Aquatic > Marine > Oceanic | place: Pacific Ocean | collected 2013-06-19 | reverse complement strand
GACGATGAGTAAATATGTGACGGCCGCTGCCGAGTATGCGCCGCCATCTACGGCTGCGCAACGTGCCCCCAGACCGCCCAGAACGCCCGCTGACGCGCTGCGGGACTACTTGGTGAACAGACCCCAGTGGATGCAGCGTGCTGCCTGTCGTGGGATGAGCATCGACACGTTCTATCTGGTCGAAGGTGATGGTGATCCTGTGGAGGCGAAAGCCACATGCGCGGTGTGCCCTGTTGTTGATGAATGCTTGGCGTATGCCGTGGATCGGCCTGAATCATTCGGCGTGTGGGGCGGGGTGGCACCGAAGAAACGGCGACCTCTCAGGGTCCCCATTCGTGCCGCCATTGATTCAGGAGATTGGGGGCTGGTCGCATGAACCCCGACGACCTGAAACACATCGTTGAGGCACGCAAGCAACTGGAGCAGGCAGGTAGACGTTGGCCTACCAGTGACCGTGACACGAACTGGACACCGACTATGGTGCAACAGGTGGCACACCAGCATCAGATTCGCAACGAGAACCTCATCCCACAGTTTTGGGATTGGGTTGATTCATTTGATGATGAGATCACACGGGCGCACGCTTTGGGTTGGTTAGCGGTGCAGGTCGATGGCCCATTGAGGTCCGAGATTCGCCGCCGCAGGTCAACCATCGTGCGGGACCTGCGGGAGCAGGGGTGGTCGTGGGGTGATCTGGCGAATGAGTTTGGGATCACTAAGCCGCGCGCACAGCAACTCGCTGACACCTGATTCGTAGGGGGCGGGTTGTACCGTCCTCTTTGATCTGGCGGTCAGTTTCTCCCATTCTAGGCCGCTGGAGACAACGGGCACGCACCTGCGGGTGTGTGCCCGTTGTTCGTGTTCGGGGTCGATAGGTGAGCAGGGGGCATCCACTACCTGATGGCTGTGGGGTGATAACATCGTTTCCAACAATGGATCATCGGGAAGGCTAGAGCGCCTAACCCTGACGGTCACTGCTGGGACTGGCAGGGTGCATAGGTCGTGAGTTCGATTCTCATCACCTCCACCGTGGTCGCTGGCGGTGGCGGGGTGTGCGCTGGTTTTCCTGATCTTTAGATGGGAGAGAACCAGTGCAGGAGCAGGATCAGGATTGGGCGGCGTTGGCGAATGAGTGGATTCGCCACTTGGACGAGGATCTGAACAGGCCGTGGAACACGGTTTATAAGACGTATCAGCCGAGGTTGTTGAAGTGGCTTGATTGGTGCGAGCGGTTCGACATTGATGTGGGTGATCCGTCGCCGTCTGATGTGTTGGCGTATGCGCGGCGGCATCGAATCAAGTGCGCTGGGTCACCGTCGGCTTCCACGATCAAGAATGATGTGTTGGCGTTGAAGTCGTGGTACAGGTGGCTGTACAACTTTGGGCATTCAAGGTCGAATCCTTTGCTGAAGGTTCCGACTCCGCAGGTTGCGAAGTGCCAGCCGAAGCCTGTGTCGGACGAGGTGTGGTGGGCGTGTTGGGATCGGGATTTGTTGGATCGGACACGGCTGTGGCTGGGGTGGTTGTATTGGTGTGGGCTGCGTCGGCAGGAGGCTGCTGATCTGCGGACGGGTGATCTATACAGGGGGTCGTCTGTTGAGGTGGTGCGCAAGGGCGGCGAGGTGGTTCAGTTGCCGTGGCTCAAGTTGGGTGAACTGATAACTGATTACTACCTTGCAAGTGGAGAGGGGGTGGCCTCAGGCAGAAGCGGCGTTCGATGATTGGGTCAAGTTGGTCGAAGCGGCTAGGCGTTCAGGCCGAGAGTTTTTGTTGCCGTACAAGCCGTTGCCGTCGGGGAAGTTGAATGGCAACTATTTGAACAAGGAGTTGATTTGGGCGGGGGAGTATTCGATTACGCCTCACCGTTGCCGCCATTCGTTCATTACGAACATGGCGAAGTTGGGTGCAACGATTGATGAGATAGCGGAGTTGGTGGGGCATCGTTCGATTGAAACGACGCGCGGGTATTTGGATTCACGGTCGAATCTTGTCGAACGACTACTTGCGACCAAGTCATCGGTGGTGCACGATGGATGAGGTGAATCCTGAAACGCTTGGGCAAATGGTTGCGGTCGCCGTTCAGGAGCGTGGCTATCCTCCGATTTTGATTTCGTGGGACGTAGGGGTGCTACATGAGCGCCTGCTGCGTTTAGCAGAGGGCGAGTTTTATCCGTCGATGCGTAACCTTGAAGTCATTGAACGGTTGACGGGTGATTCCACCTTGAGTGAGCGGTGGGAAGCGAGTCTTGCGGCGCGCTCTGTTGCTGTTGATTGGGAGCGGCTTGCTGACCAGTTGGCTGAGCGTCGCGCCGTGCTGGGGCCGTTGGCGCGGCACCTTTGTACGTGGACGACGTTTATTTCAGAAAGGGTCCAACATGCACTACAAGCCTGAGAATCTTGAGCGTTGCTACTTTGAAGAAATGCAACTTTCCCATGTGGAAGATATGATTCGTGCAGCCTATTTAGACATCGAGATGGCTGTGAATGGGCTGTTTGATGGCATGAATGTGTGTGATCGGTTCTTTATAAAGTGGGAACTTCACAGTCGGAAGGTTTTGTTTTGCGATCATCCTTCCTTGTCGAAAAGGGCCGAAGCGGGGGGAATGAACCTGCGGTCAGCGGTGGCTGAGGGCTACAAGATCGGGCAGCGTGGGTTGGATGCCTTGGAAGATTCGACTCGCCGATTGGAGAGGTCTGGCATTTCGGCGGGGATCACGCCGTGGTCTGCGACAGAGCCGTTGGCATACGTGTCTTTTGCTAAGCCGTCGGATCGCACAATCGGGCAGACGCAGGTCGCATCGTGGTGCGCAATCGTTGATGACGATGACGTTGAGTGCATAGATCGTCGGTTGAAGAAGTTTTGTGCTGCGCCAGCAGACAGGAACGGGTCTGCTAAGACCAGTGGCTATAGTGGAGAGTTGGATTCCATAAAGGCAGCCTTGGCTGCAATAGGCGATGTGATTGATTGTGCAGTAAATGATCTAGGAGAAGGGAGTTGCTGATATGGGAAAGACAACTGATCTAACCCCCGAGCAGATTGATGAGGCGGTGGTGCTGTACAGGGAAGGGCACAAGCAGCGGGTGATCACGGAGATGACTGGTCTGTCGCAGGGGCAGTTGTATTACCACTTGGAGAAGCGCGGTGTGATGCCGACTCGCCAGAAGCGGCCGCAGGTTGATGCCCGCAAGGTCATGGATCGGCTAGAGCGGCTGGAAGAAACGCTTGTTCGTGTGGAGCAGGCGTTGGAGGAATCAACAAAGCACCCCAACGGTGTGTGACTTCTGTCACAACCCCCTGATTGTTGCGGTACAAGCCTGCATGAAACTACACGGGACTCACTTGACATCCCGTTTTTGTGGCTGCGCATAATACCTAGGAGCCTCAGGACGAGGCACAGATCCCAGCCTCCAAAGGTCGGCTGGAATCAGCCCTAGGGCTTGGATGTACCGCTCAAGGTGGGCTTCTGCCCAAAACCGAACACAGGAACGAGAACCGACAGGTGAAACTCCCCGCAGAACTGGCTTTGCTGGTCGCAGCAAACGACGGCGTTCTGGATGTTTCCGTTCTCACCCACTACCACTCGCTGATCGAACGGGCCGAACGAGCCGAGCAGTCTCTGCGAGGTGGAGTGACGGCCCAAGAGTTAGTGGACGCAGCGGACGAATACAGGCTGTGGAGACAGGAAAGCCTGAGCGCCGAGGAATGGGGCCACACCCATTTGGCTGGCGGGTCTGCTGCTGTGCGCCGAGTCAAAGCCTTGAACATCGGCCTTGCGGCTGGTGTTTCGTTGGATGCGTTGACGCATCATTGCCTGTTCGGGGTGCCGTTGGAAACGCTGTTGCGTGATGCCACGGAGGGCAACGTCACGTTGCCTATTCAGGTGGCTGCCGTTAGAGAGATTGATGAAAGGCTGCTCACGGACCCTGTTGTGTCGTATGCGCACCTTGCCCGCGACTATGCGCATTGCGATGTAGCGGTCGATATGTCGTCGTGGGTGGAGCGGTGGGCGCGCCGTCGCAGCGCCGACGGCCCCGAACGGGATCGTGGTGTCACCGATCAGGGGCATACAGATGCTGACCGCGCTGTGCGAGATGAGGCAGTGGCACTGTGGGCTGACGAACGCCGCAACGCTTTACGTGAAGGCCGTCAACCCGTGAAGGCCACCGTGTGGAACGAACTGATTGATTCACGCGCTGCGAGATTGTCTGGTCACGGCGACGCTGCCGAGATAGTTGTAGACGGAGTGCATGTGCCGAAGATGCGGTTCTACCAGTGGCTCCACAGGGCCGATAAGGCAGGGTAGACAGTGAAGATTGATATTTCATTCAGACAATCAGACCTTGAGATGGCCGACAAGTGCCTTGAGGCGACGAGGCGCAGATACCGCGCCCCAATCATTGAGCCAACAACGTCTGACATGGCACGCGGGAACGCTGTTCATGCAGCGATTGAACTGGTTGGCAACGACATGCTGGTCCACGGGGAAGCGACCCCGATTGATATAGCCGACACGCAACTTGAAGAATGCATGGAGACAGAGTTCGCAGCCGTGGAGGTATGGCGAGATGACCGCTTCAAGGTCGAAGCCATTACCCGACTGAACTTTGAAGCATGGTATTGGGAGGTCCTCCCCAATCTGGAAGTACCCACCTCTGTTGAAGGTCAGTTCCGTGTACTGCTAGATGAAGATGAGGAACGTCGCATTTGGTTGACGGGAACAATGGATTGGGTTCAATCAGATCGAATCATTGATTGGAAGAACCCATCGAAGCCATACGCCCGATGGGAGAAACAACGCTGGGACAACCAATCAACGGTTTATTCCTACGCAGTCGCGTCTGAGACAGGCGACTGGTCGCCCAAGAAGTTCGACCTCTGCATGTTGTGCAACGGCGATGTCCACTGGGTTCACATCACCCGCGACGAAGCCGACTGGGCTGCCCTGAGAGACAAGTGCAGGGCATTGGCTGATCTGGTGGCCGCACCCTTGAAGGTGTGGCCGCAAGCATGGAACTCATGGTACTGCTCACCCAAGTGGTGCACGGCATGGGACACCTGCCGAGGCCAGTTCTACCCGAAGGGGGAGCCGTGGTAGGCCCCGAGGATCGCACCATTCACCAATTGCGGGAACGGTGGTTGCAAGCCCCAGATGACAACTGGGACGACGAGTACCCCGACGGGTTCGCTGACGACATGGACGCATCCGATGCCGCTTACGACAAGATGAAGGACGGGGACTGATGGCGCAGCCATACAACATGCGTCGGCTGTGGGAACGCAGACCCGATCTGTTCGGTCGATCCTACGACCACTACGAATATCGCGGCGACGACATCATCACGATGGGGCCTGTTGAAACAATCCGTCTTAGAGCGGCTGTACGGCTGTTGCTGAGAGTTGGGTTGGAGTCTCCATCAGAGACGACTCGCAAGGCCGTCACGGCATGGGCTGCCCGCAACCCCGCGATTGTGCGCCGCGCCCACGGCCACCCCATAGATCTGTCCGACAACCCCCACAAAGATTAGGAGATCCAATGACAGAGCAACAGCAGAGTGTTATCAACGTAACATTCGCCACCAAGTTGTCCACAGGCAACTACGAAAACGAGGAATACCGCCTCTCCATCTCGCAGGTCGTGGACCCGACCCTGAGCCAGCCTGAACTGGTACAGGAAGCCGAGGAACTGGGCCGCATGGTCAAGGCGCAGGCGTACACAGAGGCAGGCGTGGAGTGGTCACACGACGACGACGGTCGTGTAATGAGGTTGCTGAAAAGCAGCGTTCCCGAACCTACTGGTCGTCCGAAGGCCACAGCACCAGCGAAGGCTGCTGCGCCCCGTAGCGCACCCAGCCGACCATCCACACCGCCCCGCAAGGGACGCACCAACTCAGAAGCAACCGCGTTGTGGGTCCATCTGATTGAGGTCGATGACCCGAAGTCGGAGTATTTCGACAACCGTGACCGCATCGAGTCGGGTGCATGGTCCCCGAAGGCCCCGTACTTCAAGCACAAGAAAACAGACACGAAGTTGTTTTTCGGTGACTGCCCTGAGGACATTCGCAATCATTTCGTTGACGACTCAGGCGCAATCATTTACGACCATGTGGGGTCATTCGCCAACTAGGCGACCACCACCATGTCCGCTCAACTTTTGAGTGCGGAACAGATCAAGGGGCGGCTTCAGCCCTCCACATCGGATAACTCCCAGTCCGACGCTGGAGCCGCCCCCACTGTGCCGACAAAGCCAATGGAATACTTCACGCCGACCTCATCGGCCGTGGATGACTACGTGCACTATCTGAACAGTGACACAGCATTCCAAACAGGCTTCAAGCCAATCGACCTGTGCTTCCCATCAGGGCTGGATCGCGGGGACATGTTCCTACTGACAGGGCGTTCCCACCAAGGCAAGTCCACAGTCGCATACAACATGATGGTCCACAACCTGAAAAGGTCAGCGGACTTCACATGCGTGTTCTACAGCCCCGATGAGCCACGCGAACTTGTCGTGCAGAAACTTGCATGCATCGCAATGGGCCGCAACGCCGCCGACATGGAAGAAGCACTGCGCGAAGGATCCACAGCAGCGGAACGTGAACTCCGCAACGTCGCAGGTGGCCTATTGGACCGTGTGCTAATCAACGACCAATCATTGACGTTTGCATCCATGCTCAGAGGCATCCACGAAGCCGAACAATACTGGGGTCGCCCGCCATCGGCCTGTGTGCTGGACTTTCTGGAACTAATGGTTGGTGATGCCGACGCAAACGGTGTCGCAGGGAAAGCCCAATCAGCAAAGAGGTTCGCCAAGGACGCTGATGTACCGCTAATTGTGCTGCATCAGACGGGCCGAGGCGCAGGTGCCAGAGGTGGACCTGCTGGGATCCACGGTGGCAGATTCGGCGGCGAAGCCGAATCAGTTGCCGTGCTGGAGTGCTATCGCCCCAAGGATGCTGCAAACATTTCTGACCGCGAAAAAGCCACCTTAGAAAACGTGATTCAACTGAACTTGTGTAAAAACAAGCGCCCCCCATATCGGTGCCGTGATGCCGAAATGATTATGGATCCGAATTGCGGTCAGATCCGTGAACCCACAGTCGATGACTACGAGGACCGCGAATGGGGCAACTTCTAATGGCAGTGATCGCCATCGTTGCTGCTGCGGGGGTAGTAGCCGTGTACTGGATGGCGGCTGGATCGTTCTAATGATTACCGCACGGTTCGCTCAACTATTCGCAGGTGGCAGACTCGCCCGCGACCTAGACGGCGTATTCCGACCGTGGAAAATAGACGACCAACCCGTAGACGCAACAGGCTCATCGTTAGAAGCCGCCGTTGAACGGCACCTAGACGGAGCCGTCCCCATCGGCGTGTACCCGATTCGACCCACCGACACAGGCGACATGGTGCACTGGGGAGCCATCGACTGGGACATCGGCGACCACGATTCAATGATTCACGCCCTGAACGTGTCAGCCGTCCTACACGAACTGGAAATTCCATCGTGGATAGAACTCAGCCGATCCAAAGGCGTGCACCTATGGGTATTCATTGAAGATTGGATGCCAGCCGAGCAGATGCGCACAGCGATGCTGGCGGCTTGCCAGATCGTTGATGCACCCACCACCGAGGTGTATCCGAAACAAACCACAACGGATGGCGGGTGGGGCAACGGCCTCAGGTTGCCCTACCCGCGAGTACGCCCCGCTGGCCGTCAAGTAATGGTGACCCCAACGATGGGCGAATACCCGCTAGATGAGTTCGTCAACACCGCACTGGAGAATCTAGGCAGCGCCGAAGCACTCAGAGAAACAGCGAGGCGCTGGGTGCCACCCAAACCCCCCGAACCGCAACGACCAACACGGCAACGCCTGCAAAAGTCGCGCCACGACTCCGAACTAACAGGACTAGCAGCCCACATTTGGGACCACGGCCCCAAGGCAGTTCAACGCGGCGACAAAATTGTTTACGACCGATCCCAAATGCTGCACGCATTTGCGTGCGAATTATTCAGACAGGAGTACGACAACAACAGCATAGAAATCCTTGTAGCGGAACTGGACAATCGTCATGGAGGCAAGTTCACACACCGCGCAGACGGCGCACGAAGAATCCGTGACCTAGTGAGTCACGCCCGCGCCGTGTACAGCCAACCTCAACTGGGAGAGATGGATGCCAACACCCAGTGAAATCACATCGCGTAATCATTCGGCTCAAGCCGAAAGCGAAGCCGAGGCCACGGTTCTCTAAGCGCGGGCGGGCATACACGCCCGCCGCTGCCCACATCTTTGAGGATGCCGTACAACAGGCATGGATCGAATCAGGTGGACCGACATTCACTGGCCCCGTGTCCGTATCAGCGACCTTTCATAAAGACCGAATCAACGTGTACGTGAAGGAACTGGCTGACGACACAACCACCTCGTTGACAGGCGACATCGACAACTATTTCAAAAGTTTGCTCGACGGCCTTCAGGGCGAAGATGCAGCGTTCCCAAATGACCGTCAAGTAATGAAGATCACGGGGAGGAAAGCCTGATATGGCGTTCTCCGATCTGCCTTGGCCGACACGCATGGCGATGATGGGTGAAGAAGCCGAAACCAAGTTTGAGGAAACTCACGACGACTGGGTTCGGATGGGATTCAACCTGCCGCCGTGGGGTGCAGCATTCGCAACGCTGCCGTTGGCGTTGCGCAACATCCCCGACTACATGCAAATAGACAGGTTCGTTGAATGCCAAGGCATTGGCCGCAACGGGTTGAAAGTCAAAATAGAGAAACTGACCGCGCTCGCCTTCTGGCAAACGCTGTTACCTGTGCACCTGTTCATCTGGTCCCGCGACCGCGAACAATGGTGCACCATCCCCGTGGATGAGTTGATGCGCATCGCTGGGTCCGAGAAAGCATCGTTGGGAGCCTATTCGGAGGGGCGTAAGCCGTACCTCCGTTTCACCCCATCGGTGCTGCCGTGGCAGTAGGCAATTACTCATGGGGCGACCGCAACCCAGATCGCTTAGAGGTCTACGACAGGCGCACATCGGCATACGACCCCGCAGCCTTACATTGGGTCGCAGCACAAATGGACGCAGGGCGACCCGAGTTCGTCACCGACAACGGCGAATCAATACTGGGGGTTCTGATGGAGGAACCCCCCAACTCGTCCCACGCCGACGACTGGGAACGCAGGGAACGGCTGGAGTTCGCTATCCGTCTGGAACTAGATCGACTCCCAGACGACGACGCATGGGTCATCTACATGCTTTATTTCGTGCGGCTAAGTCTCAGATTCGTAGCGCGCTGCATGCACATACCCAAAACATCAATGGCGCGGCAACGCGATCAGATACTTACCCGACTGCGAAAGGCACTGGTGGAATACCCCGTGATACAAGAAATGATTGAACCAACACCGACACCGAAATCAGTCATCCCAATAGGGATGCCGTCACTGAGCGCCGTACAAAACTGGGAAGAAGGATCCGTATGGGCGTTCCGCGCCTTGCAGGAACTACGGGCACCCAACTTTGAACCCACCCTCGATGAACTAATGGCCGAAGCGAAAGACCTGTTCCCATCCACGCCATCGCTGGGGTGGTGGGCTGATCTGCTGGGATCAGCACTGCGGGAATCCAACGGCATCGTTGACCCAATGGAACTAATGACGCTGCTCAGCAACAAACAACACGACTACGGGTACGACAACATTGCAGCATTCGGCCACCAAGGCATCGTGATCCGCTGCAACGACAAACTCGCCCGCCTCAGAAACCTAAAGAGCAAAGAAGTTCCCGCCGTGGAACCCGTCGCAGACACCTACTACGACCTGTGCGGATACGCCGTCCTCGCAGGAATGCTGGAATGGGGGCTATTCATGCTGACCCAAAAGCCGCAGTAACCATGCCCCGCTACCTGTACCGCTGCCCCAACTGTGCCCTGCAATACATAACCCGTCGCATCATCGCAGATGCCGACAATGAAAGTTGCGTATCCTGTGGAACCCCAATGGACCGAATCTTCACACCGCCAGCAATCTCATTCAAGGGTGACGGTTGGGGTGGAACACACCCCAACTAATCAACGTCCAGTTCCGACGCTGCTTCCAACATCCCAAACAACGCAGCACACCGATCCATCACCCATTCAGCGGCAATAATGTTTCCAGCGTGCGCTTCATCCCACGCCGACAACAACGACGAAACCTCGTCGCTATTCATCGTGATCAGAAACCCGATGTTGTAATCATCCACCCATTTGATGTGAGTGCCGTCATGGAAATCAAAAGTTTCGCGGGCCTCCTCTAAAGAATCAGCGACCCACCGATTGATGTCCTCGCCCTGATCGTGCATGAATGTCGCCCAAGCGACATCCATATCTTGATCAGCCACGCCGAAACCCTAACGTTCGTTCAACCGCGCTCGGGCAAACGCCTTGATCGCCGCAATCATCGACGCTGAAGCCGCAACCATCGCCGCCTCCCAAGTTGACCAATCCGTCACGACCAGCACCGCCAACCCTGATTCAACAGCGGTCCACACCGCCCGCTCTAGTGCATCGTTCCAATCCATATCCATCTCCTATTTGCCGAAAGTTCGTGGTCGAAAAGCGCCATTGCCGTAACCCATCTCTCTGAGCAGCCCAGCCACCAGCGACGGCTCCTCCCTATCGGAAACCGTAGGTTCATCAACTTCAGGTACGGACTCATCAGAATCAGGCACAATCAACCTCCTATAGAGTTGACTGCACTGTCCCGATCAGGAAACAAACAAGGCATCCCACACCGCAGTACCAACAATGCCGTTGGAGCGCATATGCCACTGAGCGTTCTGGAACGCCTGAACACCCTGCTTGGTGCGACGGCCAAACACACCGTCGGCCTTCCCAACATCGAAACCCAAGTCGTTCAACCTTGCTTGTACCGCCATAACACACCATTTGTGGTTCTTGCGCCATCTACGCAACGGCTTCACAGCCACAAGTTTCCGCAACTCCCATAGAAACTCATGGAAACCTGTCCACCCAGACTGTCCACGTATACCAGAAACGCTCTCAGAGCCATTTACAGCCCCTCTGAGGGCCTCCAAGTCCAAACCACGGATCCAGTCCCGTAACGGACCCCCACAACAATCAGTGGCCTTGAAATCAGAATGCACCTTTAGCCACAAACCAACCCCGTACCGACGGAAAACCTCCGACAACAACACCCGCATCGCAGCCTGAGCATCCACAGGCCAATCAACATTGGAATCCCCCAGATAGGCAACAGCCACCGTTTTATCGTTCCAACCCTTAGTCGCACCGCCCTGATTCCAGCCACGACCCTCCCAGATGCGGCCATCGGCCGACACCAACCAGTTGTAAGCCAAACCACCAGCCCAACCACGCGTCACATGGTGATAACGGTCATGGGCAGCAATCATCCTGTCAGGCTCAATCTGAGAACCCGTCGTATGATGCACCACAATGCCTGCAACTTTCGACGGATCCAACGGACGCAACCTGTCACGCGAAACCAACCCGCCCCACGTTTCCCGAGACACAAACGACAAGAACCTTGCCGCATATGCATCGTTAGCCTCCATACCCACTAGATGTTCCTCAGTTCCGAATCAATCTTGTCACGCATCATCTCCGAGAAATCTTCATTGTTGCGGCGAATCTGATTCGCCTTCTCATGCCTAGTATTTAGCCGTACAGAAATCCCAAACACCTGAGACAACCATGTAGTCACAACCCGAGACTCGTAACGACTCTCATTCGGTGCCATCCTGCGGAACCTACCCAGAAACGGCATCATCTGATCCATGATGTAAATGTCGTGATCACGAATCTTCCACTCGCCCTTGGAGTTCTTTTTAGCCTTCCCCAACGCACCCAACGATTCCATCAAGAAAGGAATCTTGTCATACACAATCGGAGCCTGCTGAAACCTGCCCGTAAATGGAATGTCTGCAAATACCTGCTTTTTGGACCAAATCTCAATCGGGAGTTTTAGGGGTGGAGCCATCATTTCACCAATGGTTCGCATAGGCGACGTAGGTTCCTTCGTGATCTGCACCAAAGACCGCCACGGCATATCAGGCAACGTGTACACCTGATTGCCCTGAGCAGTGAACGGCAAGCGGACACCCCAGTTCTCAGCGAAATAATCAGGAACAACACCCTCGCCTTCAGAACCCAACTCCAACTCTTTCTTCGCTTGCAACAGACGGCTCCACGCCTGCGGCTTGCGACCCATTGATTCAACTAACACTGGGATCACGTTCTTCTGCCAACGCCAGAACGGAATGACGCGCCGAATGTGGCGCTCAGTCAACGTCAATGACTCAGGCGAGTAATCAAAGTGGTACTTCAGGATTGATTCAACAGCGTCATCCAACGTACCGCCCTTCTGCATCACATCCATCCCCAACGCCCCACGCAACATGAACTCAACCTGCTCGTTGACGTTGCGCAACTGATAGAACGGAATGAACTCACTGGAAGCAGGATTTATCCGTCCCAACTGCCTCCCACCCACCGAAACCATTTTCTGCAACGACTCCAACGACGTATCAATCTCGCCAGCAACCTGACCCGACCTAGCAACCCCCGACTGAACAATCTGGTCAAAAATGTCCCAATCCGCAGCATCAGCGTTACGGAACCTGTTGATACCAAACGTGCCCTTCAAGCGACGAGCCTTACCAGCCTCCCTTAGACGCTTAGCCCCAAGCAGCAAATCGCCATCGCCCTCCTTCAGCGCCAACTTGTACATACCCCACACCTTGGAATGCTGCCCCATCTCCACGCCAGCAATCTGGGTATTGATCCAAGACCCCCCAAGGAAGTTCCTCATGGAGAACCCGCCGGGGCTGGATACAGCCCCGGCTTTCCACCAGCCCATGAACTTGTCGTACTTGGAGAAAAAGTCTTTCATCGCCGACTCATCATTGACGCGGTACAACGACTGGAACACAGCGTTCATCAACTCAGCGTCCTCACGCTTCGACGCGACCATTTCATAACCCGACATGCCCCACGGCCTCGCCGATTCGCCGCCCCACGATTGCTTCGCCTGACCGCCCCACGTTTGATTTATCCGAGACGAATACATTTCCTGAAAGCCCCGCAACGCCCGCAAATCATTGAACTCTTTGACAGCCGCATGCGTATTGTCCAACGCCGACATGCGCTGAGTCAAAGAATCAGAATCC
>Ga0209128_1002080_pt1 | contig 13211 bp, 20 predicted proteins | sample ETNvirnome_6_100_FD_184072 | JGI IMG/M metagenome (GOLD analysis project Ga0209128, IMG submission 184072) | Marine viral communities from the Pacific Ocean - ETNP_6_100 (SPAdes) (version 2) | ecosystem: Environmental > Aquatic > Marine > Oceanic | place: Pacific Ocean | collected 2013-06-19 | reverse complement strand
CGCAGATAATGTGCAACTTCAGGAGGAAGGCCGATATCTTCGACCCCCTCCTGAAGCACATAGTCTTTCCATTTATTAGATTGACGCAGATACATCAACTATAATTAGTTGTGTAATTTACTTAATGTCAATATCAATGGAGTTAGACGCAGGGGTCTCGCGGGGAACGAAGACGGACAGGATGCCCTGCTTGTATTCGGCGCGGATGGTATCATAATCTGCGTCGGTGGGTAGCTTCCAAAAACGACTAAAAGATTTATACTGAACTGTAGTGTTAGTATTATTCTCACTATTATAAGTCACGTAAAGATGGTTGTTCTCAACCTTCACGCCTAAGTCGTCCCTATCAAGTCCCGGGGCAATAACATCCACCTTGTATTCCTCGTCAGTGCTGGATACGTTGGTCTTTACCGAATAATCATCAACTAGCTGATTGCCGAAATTAATAAAATCATCACCAAAAATGGTCTCAAAGAGTAAGCTGCGCGGAGACCTCGCGCTGTTGCGTAGAACTGGATTCATAAGTGTTCTAACCTCCTTCGCTTTATATTATAACACCGGGTTCAGCAGTGTCAAGCGAAAAAGTAAATTATTTTCCGCTGCTGGGGGGTGGTTTGGGGATCTCTGTCACCCGGCGGTAGTCATCCTCTAAGCGTACGACGTCAGTCACCTCGGTGGTGCTTACTTCCACTAGCCGCACATCACCCTCCTCCGCACAAAATCGATGGATGGTGCCAGGAGAGACATGAAATATGCCGCCGGGCTGCAGCGTGTGACGCTCGATGTCGCCCCCTTTTTTATAGGGGCCGGCCTCCAAGAGAAGAGTACCCTCTAAGACCATGACCGTTTCTTCTTTGACCGTATGGTACTGTCGCGACAGGCGATGGCCCTTTTTAATAAATAAAATTTTACCCACATAACGATTGGAGCTGGCCCACAATTCCTCGTGGCCCCACGGTTTTTCTGTAATACTTGGTGTCTTTAGCATTCTATCCTCGCAATAAAGTTTTGGTTTCTCGATTTAATTTAGCCGCCACTTCGGTGACCCCTCCCACCACTACATAGGAGTGTTGATTGGGGCCTTGCTGTGCAGTGACGAGCGTAAACTCGTGGGCCGGATTGAGTTCACCTAGATGGCCCTCTCGTAAGAGTTTATCATATCCTGGGGCTTCTCTTAAATTTACTACATATTTTTCATTCAACCATACTTCTTTGAGTGAGAACTCTGGGATAGCAACCCTTTCGAGTCGGGAGTTAAAACTAGTATTATTGACTACTTCTACAAACTTAATCATTTCTTATCCTAACTTATATACACTTTGGTCTCGTACAGCCCATAGCGCGCCATCGCAGTAAACACGAACATAGCCGGCGGTGGAGACCCGGGTTACTACTCCAATACGAGGAGCCTGCGTATGTTCCACCTTAAGAGGAATAGTGAGTTGGGGGTCTTCCTCCAAATCACAATCTATCAAATCCACCGATTGAGGAATATGAACTAAATCCCCTATCTGAGGATTCTTGCGCATTATTCTTCGTCCTCGGGCACGATCGCCTCGGGGAGCGTTGGAGGAGAGGAGAGGGGAGAAGGGGGTCCCTGGCGGCGGTGGGCTTCGTACTCCCGAACTATGCCTCCCACCTCGGCGGCCCGGAGGTCCAATCCTCGGAGGCCGTTGCGCAGGGAGAGGAGATACTCTTCTACGCGCGAAAGGTTAGGCGGGTCGTCCTCCTGTGTGAGTTCGCGCTGGATGCTCTGATAATCCTCCACGACTTGCTGGAGGGTGGGACCACGAAGGCTCAGAAGGTTTGCGGCTTCTTTGAGGATGTCCTCTTCCTCAATAGTATACGATAACTTAACGTGCATTTATTCTTCCTTTCTTAGAAGAGGGCCTGCCATATAGTGGAGAGAACAAGTCCCGTTCCCACTGTTATAACAATCCATAAAATTTTGGTGTTGTTGTTTTTCCAAGATTCAAGTGCGTCCAATCGAGCATCTAATTTACTCAACCGTGCATAAAGCCCCTTATCGGGGTCATACACGGCCTCTTTAATTTTAGAAATATTTTCAGCCAACTCATCTTGTTTATCTAATAGCACTTGCATCTTGGTGGAGATCTCCGCCATCATTACGGTCAAATTAGGGGTGGTTGCAAGATCAGGCATAAGGGATTCTCCAAGAGGCTGAAGTAAATAGGTCTATATTTCTATAATTCCATGAGAAGTGGTAATTAGAGTGCCGGCGGCAGAAGCTGCATTCTGCAGAGCGCTTCGAGTTACCTTCAATGGATCAATGATTCCAGCAGCATACATATCTACCATGCAAAAGTCTCGAAAATTGTGGCCGCAATTTTTAGTGGCCCTTTTGACTTCGGCTTCAATTAAGTCGGGAGAGAGACCACTATTGGTCGCCATCTGTCGCAACGGGGCTGCAGCTGCCTGCAGTACAATGTCAACCCCAAATTGCTGGTCTTCATTCTCTACATCTACTTGTACCGCAGCGGAGGCTTCTAAGAGAGCAACTCCACCACCCGGTAAAATTCCCTCCTGTTGGGCCGACTTCACAGCCTCTAGTGCATCCTCAATCCGATGCTTCTTCTCTATCATCTCTACCTCGGTGGGGGCACCTACGTTAATGACAGCTACGCCGGCGGCTAGCTTAGTAATCCGCTCTTGAATCTTGTCGCAGTCTAACATATCTTCGGTCGCGCGTAGCTCTGTTTTAAGGATCTCGATTCGTTTGTCTACTTCTTTGGCACTTCCTTTTCCGCCAATGACCGTAGTCGTCTGCTTCGTTATATCAATTGATCTCGCTTGGCCGAAGTGCTGGAGTTTTATGTCTCGTAGCCGCACCGTGGAATCTCTTGAGATAAATTCTGCGCCAGTCGATAGCGCTAGGTCGGCCAACATATTCCGCCGGCGCTCTCCATAAAAAGGAGCCTTGACGGCGGCGATCTTTAAAGAGCCTCGTACCGCGTTCATGATTAGGGCAGCTAGGGCCTGACCCTCAATCTCTTCGGCCACGATAATCAGGGGCCGTGAATCTCGCGCTATTAATTCCAGCGCCGGGAGAATCTGGTCGACCGCCTCAATCTTTTGATCGGTGACTAGGAAGAGAGGAGAGTCATGGTGGGCGGCGCCCCTTCGCTCATCCGTAATAAACGCGGTTGCTGCATAGCCCGATTCCAGGCGGAAGCCTTCGATGATATCCAGAGTGGTTTCAATTGTCTTTCCCTCCTGGATAGTGATAGCACCATCTTTACCCGCTTTATCCACAGCGGTCGCAACTAACTTCCCGATTACACGGTCGTTGTTGGCTGAAATGGTAGCTATATTTTCCACATCCTCTAAAGTTTCAATGTGCTGAGCCATCTCCTTGAGATTGTTGACAATTTTGTCGACTGCCAAATCCACTCCGCGCTTGATTTCAACCGGCGAGGCGCCGGCCGTGATGTACCGCTGGGCTTTGACCATAATCTCGCGCGCCAGAACGGTGGCGGTAGTGGTGCCATCCCCTGCCATCGAGTTGGTCTGCGAGGTAGCCTGCTTCAGGATTTGAGCGCCGGCGTTTTCAAATGCGTCATCGAGATGGACAAAAGCCGACACCGTAACTCCGTCCTTGGTAATAAAGGGATCCTTTCCCTTTTCTTGAAGCACCACATTGCGACCCTTGGGTCCCAAGGTAGCTGCGACATTGTCCGCGAGAGTATTTACTCCCTTTAATATTTTAGTATTTAGTTCAGTCCGACACACCAATTTACACTTGGGCACATGTCACCTCTCTTTCGATTATGTTTATTATAGCACAGAAGTTTGAAATGTCAAACTAATTTATTTCATTCCCGAAACAGAACTAACCACTGCTGCCTCAAGCTCTTTAGAATCATTGATCGCAGCCTGACCTGCTTCCGTGCGATTAGCGGCGTCGTCTGGGGTGCATTGTGCTGGTCCGTCGGCGCCGGTGCCACAGCTCGATAGAAAGAATCGACCAATGTTATCATTAAGATCCGCGAGCTTGTTAAACATCACAACCAATTCTTCATTCATATTCTCTGCTGCGAGCCTGAAAAAATCAACCACCTCTTTCTCGGTAATCCTGAGGGTTCCCAGGTCCGCGCCCAACCCCTTATAATGTTTCGGACTGATGTGAAACTGGGTGCCGGAGCCTTCCTCCGCTTTACCTTTTCCTTTCCCGCTAGCGCCCGGAGCGCGTTCCAGACCTAGCTCGGGGTCGCCGTCTCGGATTGCCGTAAACAATTTCTTAGCGCCTTCTTTGTTCATTTTGTCGGAGACGCCCGGGGGCAACTTGCCCTCCTCGTCGCGGGGCTTAATCAACTCGGATCGTAGTGCAGCCCAGGCGCTCAGCTTTTCAATGCTGCCCCACAGCTTCTTGGTGTCTTTGCCTCCGATGCCTAGAAGACCGGGAGCTTCCCCGGGCTCCTTCTGGTACTTAGCCTTCGGGGTCGCCCCACCTACGCCGCCTCCTTTGAAGAGTGCAACGTCTGCAGCAAGAGGAGTATTCAGGTCGATTTGTCCACTTTCTGCTCCTTCTAGGTTGAGGATCTCCGCTGTCTTTCTAAATGCCGTCAATTTTGTATTTATTCCCCCCTTCTCTTGGCGCCCTAGGGGTCGCCACTTCAGGGCCTGCTTCTTCCCATAACTTCGCTCCGAATGGCGAATCCATATGTAAGGTCCACCCTCCTGCTGGGGTCCTGTTTTGTCACCGGTTTTAAGAATAATGCCGTCGACGTTGCCTTTCAAGGCGCGCTCAAGAGTGAACTTTTTTCTCCCCATCGTTGCCACTTCCTCGTGTTCCACAGTGCCGATCCAATCGAAGAAGCTCTCCGCCGTGATATTAAATTCATAAAATGTAACCGCCGAGACATCCTTTTTAATTGCCGACTGATCTTTAACCACGATGATGTACCGCATCGAGGTACCGCCTTTGGCAAAATGATCGATAAGATCATAGAAGCTCCCCTTCACCTCTCCCGCCTCATTAAGAATTTTGAGACTAATGGGCTGATCTGGGTGTCCAGGGGTATAAATACGGATGTCGGCGATGTCGCCTCGACTTGTAGGTACCTGTTCTGACCGTCCCCCAAAAAGAGCAGCCAAAAAAGGCTCCCACAGAAAGCCTGCCACTGATGCATTAAACTCTTTAAGCATGTAGACAAACTGATTGAGAAACATTAAATATGAAAGCGTCTCCGGTATCGTGGCGTTGGTGAGGTGCTGTGCAGGATTAGCAAAAAACTCAGTGACTGCCGTGAGCTTCTGGTTGACAGCGCTCGCGTCTTCTCCTCCTCCCATTCCTATGTTCCCCATCCATAATTCAAATTGCTTCCGTTCTTCACTTCCGGGCTTTTGTCCCACAGTAATTTCAGTAGCCATAAGATTGGGAAGGCGGATGACTCTATCGCGTGCCGCGGCGCCCTTCTTATCTTCAGTCAGGGGCTGCACTAAAAACTGCAGCACCTCATTTATCAGGTCTTCGTCGTTGGCTTTCTTGTAAAAGCTCTCTACCAGTGTATCAATATTCATTGTAGGTCCTCGGGGGTCTGTTACTAATTAGATGATTTCGTCAACAAAACCCATTTCAAGTGCTTCCTCAGCTGAGAAATATTCATCTGTGTTCTGGGAGAAGATATTATATATCTCTCCAACAGTTAGGTTTGAGTTGTCGGCCAGTGCTTGCACCATCATCTCCTCTACGTGTGCCGCCTCTTTGTAAACCGTCTTAAGATTGGGGACAGGGCCGTGTTCTGCGGCAGAGCAGTGATGAATCATGAGACGGGTGTGTTTCGAAATGAATCTCTTTCCCGGGGTTCCCGCGGCGAGGAGTACCACCGCGGCGGACGCCACCTTTCCAAACCCGTAAGTCCGGATGTCGCGGTTCCTTCTCACCACTCGCATCAGATCATAGACTGCGAACATATCACCCACGGAGCCTCCGTTGGAGGAGATAAAGAATTCTAAATCCTCTACCCCTTCGAACTCATCAGGATCTATATTTAAAATGCGACTGTGGTTGGCGGCGATTAGGCCGGCCGAAATATCTTGGAGGGAGGCTTCGTTGACGTCCCCGCAGAGCCCCAGGAGGCCCGGGAGTTCTTCTGTTTCATCATGCAAAACGTGCCCTTCTGCCTGGGCTTCATCTTCCTCTGAGCCCGGGGGCTCGTCTTCTACTTTAATCATTTTCACCTTTTCTTTCTCGATTTAAAAACTTCATGGCGCTGGGCCAGTCATCAAACGGCATCATCGTACGAAAATGCGGTGGTGCCTTACTCACTGTGGTTAGTATAACCGAGTCCTTCCAGTTTGTCAAGGTCTCATCCCATACTTCTTGGAAGTCAGCAATCTGCTGGTCCGTGAACTCCGCCTCATACATCGCCTTTACCTTCAGCGTGTTAAGAAACTCTACATTTTCTACAATTGTAAGGCACATAAACAAAAGGTGAGCAATGACTTGGCGCAGGAGGCGCCACATGTGAATGATCTCCAAGAGGCGCGCCAAGTAATAGGTGGAAAACACCCCGCAACAAAAACCCAACACCACAAATACTGCTAGTTCTTGTGTGGCTAACTCATACATACAGACTCCAAATAGAAAAGGCTGTGATCTCTCACAGCCTTATTCTACTAGATTATTACTTGATTGTCAAGTATTACTTTTTCAGAGCACTCTTAAGGATACGAGCCGCAACGCGCTTGGTAATCTCTTCAACAAGATCGTTGGTGGAGGAAAGGGATTCGTCTGTAGAAACTGGATCTCCTTTTTCGCCCTTTGCTCGGCGCTCGCCGCGCATCTCCTTGCGGCGGTCCTTCATGCTCTGCTTCTTGCCGGATTCCTTGCCGTCCTTGGCACCCAGGTGTTCATCTTCCTTGTCGTCAGGCGTTTCCTCGTCGTCCTCTTCCTTCACGAGGCCGGGGCCCTGCGAGGCGAGTCCGCCCTTAGAGTTCTTCTTGTTGCGCTGATCAGGGTGCTGCTTGGAGCCCTTGTGGGTGTTGACGGGGCCGCTGGCAGACTTGGGATGCTCCCAGCCTTCCTGCAACTCAATGTCCTCTTCCTCGTCGGCGACAACCTCTTCTCCTTCCGGAGCGAAGTCGTCAACTTCTTCCTCAGCTTCCATGTCGTCAGAATCAATTTCCACCTCGTCGCCGATGGCGTCTTCGAGTGCGGTTTCTAGTGCAGCTAGGAAGTCGTCGACGGCAACCATACGGCCATCGCCTGCGTCGCCTTCGGGCTCCATCTCGATGTCAGCTTCCAATTCATCTTCTGCTGCTTCCTCGGGATGGCCTCGCTCTTCGTCGCCTGCGGCGTAATCTTCGAGAGCCTCGGGGTCAGCTTCCTCTTCAAAGAGAGAGCCGTCGGGGGCTTCACCTTGACCACGACCGTGGCCGGGGTTGGCACGGCCTGATGCAGGGCCTAAGCCGCCGCGAACACCGGTGCGTAACTCGTCCAACTCTTCCTCATCATCTCGATAGCTCATCTCTTGGATAAAACTAGAGGCGAGAGGTTCCAAGCTAGCAAGCTTCATAAACTTTCGAACTTGCGCTTCATTCAGAAGGTTCTTTTTGCCTGACATAATTGATATCTCCTACAACATATTGCAATATGCTACTTTTAAATAGTATTTTCTTTCACTAATGTCTTTTTTAATTTAACCAGGGTGGCATCTAAGATTTGTTTGACACGCACCGTACTTATCTGATGTCTCTTTCCAATTTCCTCCAGCGTGAGGGGGCCGTGCTGGTGGACTGCGACTAATGTGCAGTTTAGGTCTTCTTCATAATCTACATGTAGGCGACAGTTTTCATTTTCACACGCCACCCTCGCTAGATAACACTCTTGGGCACACTGTTTCATAACTCTGGTAAATCCTCTTCTAGTATATCAAATATATTCTCAACTTCTGCTTCGGTAAGAGCCAAGTCTTCCATAAGTTTATTTCCTTTCTTTCTCAAGGTGCGAGAACGCTGGGCGCGCGACTTAGATTGGAGAGCATACTTTATTTTGTAGGCATCTAAAAACTCCATAAACCCTTCGTCTTGTGCCAGATAAGATTCCACACACATTCTAAAAAACTCACTCTGGTTTTTAATCTGGTCATAATGGAGGCGCACTCGTAGATTCTCGTGGAGCTTCGCGTCCAGATAAAAACTTAGAACTGATTGGTTGGGAGGAACGGTCATGACTTAAGGATGTGAGTAGAGCTTTCTACTTGGCCGCTACTTGTCTGGCGTAAAAAGACGGCCTTCTTTTGCAGCTCTTTAAGACTGCGCGCGCCGGAGTAGGAGAAGCCGCTTCGGATTCCTCTCTCCAGATCATCGAGTATATCCGCGACCGGTCCCTTGCACGGCACCGTAGTGGCAACCCCTTCCAGAGACGCGGTCTTTCCGCGCCATTCAATCTGGGCGTCCTTGCTTGCCATTCCGCGATAGGATTTAAACTTACCCTGATGCGAGTTAATTATGTCGCCAGGAGTTTCGTCAGTACCTGCAAGCAGAGAACCAAGCATAACGAAGTCAGCGCCAGCCGCCAGAGCTTTGACAATATCTCCGGAAGTCCGGATTCCTCCGTCGGCAATAATCGGTACTTGCCGTCCTGCTTGCGCGCAATCAAATATTGTTTGAAGACCCGGGACGCCGTGGCCAGTCTGAATCCTAGTTGAACAAATAGAACCGCCGCCAATATTGCAACGCACACTATCGGCTCCCCAATCGACCAAGTCATTGTACCCCTCCAAGGTTGCAACGTTCCCTGCCATGATGTGAACGGAGTCGCCAAAGTGGCCACGCAATTCATGGAGGGCTTCCTTTACTAGTATGTGGTGGCCGTGGGCCACATCAATACATAGAATCTTAACGCCCACACCATACAGGGCAGTTGCTCTCTCTAAATAGTCTCCAGAAGTTCCTATGGCGGCGCCGGCATTACATTGAGACATTACAGTAACGTGATCCATAATCTCTAATTGGCGATCGATGGTGTTATAACGATGGATGATCGCGAGGCCTCCCTCCTGCCACATTGCTACACCCATCTCTTCTTCCGAAATAGTATCCATGGGACTCGCTATAATAGGAAGATTCAAAGGGACGTAGGCGTAAGGCCCATCCAGGGCGCTGCCAATACTAACCTCAGCTCGGCGCCGGATATCAGAGTACTGAGGCATCAAGAGCACATCATTGTAGGTCAAACCTTCTTTAAATTCCATCGAGCTTCTCCATTGCTTCTGTAAGGATGCCCCAGCAGGACGGACATGTCAGGTGCACCGCTTTTTTCTCTTGCACGACTGTTACGTGCCATTCTTTTACTGTGGTGGGGGTGCGCACGAATTCAATATTACAAACACAGCATTCCTTAGGATGCTTCATCAGCAAAGCAGTTTGCTCTTGCAATTCTTTTTGCTTGGCCTTACGCTCCTTCTTCCTTTTGTTTGTATTAACGTTGCGCAGTTTTTTCATACCAGTTCATCAATCACGCCTAGACGTAGCGCCTCGTCGGCTGTCATATACCAGTCAATCTTGTTCTTCAACACTTCAGTTAGTTTCTTTTGGCTGATGTTCGTTCGCTCCAGGGTAATCTCCTCAATCTTCTTTTGCAGTCTCTTCGTTTCTTCGAGGCTCTCTTGCATATCCTTGACCTTCCCCCAGAAGCCTGTCGAAACTTGGTGATAGAGGGGCGTCGAATACTCGTAGCCAAAGCGCTTGTGGCCCGAAATCAAAATCATAAACCCACACGACATTGCTGCACCTGCAGCGATAGTATGAATGGGGGTAAGGCTCTTTTTCATTACGCCAAGAAGGCCCATACATTGATAGACTGCTCCTCCGTAAGAGTCAATATAAATTTTGATCGGCTTAGGCTTGTATTCTAACTCGTAAATAGGATAAAGCTTTTCTAAATAACGGTCGTGCTCATTAATATTAATGATGGACTTAGTCAAATCATTCATAGACTTTTGATTGACTTGGGCCGCGAGGTAAAGTATCCTTTTTTGAGGCGAGGGGATCTCTGTAGTATCGGACATCTTACTTGCCGGTACTACCTAGTGCCCCATTGCCGCGGGCCGACATAGTGATGGGGTGCCACTCATAAATGTCGGGAGATTCAGAAGCCACAAAGCGGGCATGCACCACGGGTATAATAACTGCCTGCGCAACCTTTGAACCGGGTTCCAGGTGTTGGGGCTCTGTTCCTATATTGTGGAGATTAACAAAAACCTCCCCTTCGTATCCACTGTCCACAACACAAGCGCCCACCAGAAGCTGGCGCTTATAAGCAACCCCTGACTTGTTCTTGATCTCCATCATGTAACCATGAGGAATTGCAAATTTGCACCCGGTGGGGACGAGAATGCTCTCCCCCGGCAAGACTGTCATGACAGTTTCAGATGCCTCACTCGGTGTCCAGCGCAGATCTAACCCAGCATCGCTGGGGTTTGCGCGTACAGGAGGAAACTCATTCCCCCTCAACATATGGTATTGTAAAATCATAACCTGTTTCTCCTTCAATTCTAGTTTGCATTTGGTTATACATATCTTCTCTCATCTCGCACCCAATTATGTTGCGACCTGTATTGTTCGCCGCTACAGCAGTGGTGCCGGCGCCCATAAAAGTATCTAAAACAAGATCTCCCGGATTAGAATGCTTTTCAATGAGAGCCTCACACAAAGCAGTGCTTTTCTGTGTAGGCATAATGCGGTACTTTCCTCCCTGAAGCGGGAAGTGATAAAGACCCTTGTCATTCCTACTATTGAACGTCGGCTTTGAATCCTTCACCCCTAGCACCGCAACTTCTCGCGCATTAGTGAGATAGTTAACACTGCTATTCAGAGGCTGGGGGTTTGTCTTTATCCACTCAATCAGGCGTAGCTGCTTGAATCCGGCGCGGACCATCGCTTGGTGCAAGAAGGAAATCTTCCATATATCAAAGAAAATAATACACGTACCGCCTTTTTTCAAGGTCCGATAAAACTCGTCTACAAAAGCCCACAACTCTTCTACTTCAAAGCACTCATCCCATTCGCCATAGTCAGTCTTTACAGCATACTTAGCGCCGTAGATCGAGCCATACTTTAGAAAGTTCTTCTTGGCATCTCGCATTGCAGCCGCCTTTGCCTTCGGAGTGTGGTGCTTCCCTTTCTTGAGCCATGCGTCCCATTCCTTGGGGCTTTTCAGCGCTTCGAATTGGGCCTCGGTTTTCCAAGTGCTAACATCTTGCTTCCGCTTGCTAACATGATCAACCCACATATCCATCCCTGTACTGTGGGACGTAACATATGGAGGGTCTGTTAGAATCAGATCAATAGAATTCTTTTCTACGCCTTTAAGATACTCTAGGCCCTCACTTTTCTTAATGTCTATCCTGCTCATTTATAACTCCTTTAAGAATTCTTATTATACCCGACACCAGTGATAGTGTCAACCAGCTTCTCCAGATCATCGACCTTTACATCTTGCGGAAAGGCAAAGCCGGACTGATCCTGGTGGGAGAATGCCGGGGGGTTTGACTTGGCTCCCTTTGAAAGATTGTCTGTGGCCATCATAAGTTCGGCGTTTTCGTAGGTGGTAGTGCCGCCATCGCGAACGGATCTCACGTGATCTACTTGTGTCTTACTCATATAAATATCAAGGATATCAATCTCCTCATCCTTCCTGTCTTTGTGGTCTTGATCCACCCACAAGAGAAGCGAAATATCGCTTTGCTTAAAGCAATCTTTATGAGTTCGCTTCTTATATAAAACACCATCAGTCACCAAACGACCCGCATCGGTGGCCAATCTATCAGCAATCAACTGTCGGCTCTTTTTATAATTGTGCGTAACATAATACAGACGCAACCATTCAGTCCAAGACTGATCTTTCTGCTCCTCAGTGAGCTTCTTCGCTGCGCTAACAGCATGTGCGTTTACCTTCAGGATCCAGCGCAAATACTCTTTGGGATCCTTGATGGAATAGCCGGTGGCGAAAGCGATCTGAATCGCATCACATACAGCGTGGAACAATCCCTTTGACAGCTTCTTAGTAAACTCTTCCGGAGTGTTCGCCGCCATTTTGACCATCATTGCAAGAACCTTCTCGGTCTCATCTTCGACCGAGCTAGGCAAGGAAGCGGAGTCCTCATATAATGCATCGAGCTGCGCAGCTTGAAGGTTAGTCTCAAATTTTTTGTAGTACTTAAGCGCCAGCATCGCGACGAGTTCCTCATGAAACCGCGCGTCAAGTTCGCGATTTTTAGAATAAATAAACTTCTTAAACATATCTTTAATTTTCATTTCTTTGTCTCCTAATTGTTCTGGTTAGCAATCTCGCGAATGAAACGAGACAGCGGGGTTACTCGGGCCTGACGGCGCTCTTGACCATTGAGGTGAGTAGATTTGTTAAGTGCTCGAAAGAGAGCGGTCATTTCGCTCAGTGTAATCTTGCCCAAGATAGTGACCGTCAGGGTTTTATCATGCCTGATGGACTCTTGTTCGGATTCACTGAAGTCTTTAAAGTAGAGCTTAGTTTTGCCGTCATCGTCTATGAAATACAAGTCGTCATGGCCATCTAAAAAATTGTGGATCATGCTGGAAGAGTTGTTTCCGTCGATGCTCACGTAACTGTGGCCCTCGGCGGCTTGCTCTTCAAAATACTCAATAGACTCCCTGTCATTCACCCTCCGGGCGTATTCCAGACAAGTAGGCACGTGCGCAAGAATAATTTTATTAAAGACAGAACCTGACAAGACGTTGTGAAGGTAGTTCATTCCGTCTTCCACACTCCAACCTGAGCCGCGCTCGATGCCCCCCCAACGCTGAAAGCTTCCGTCCAGTAATGTAGACTGGTACATCTTGGAAATTTGCCTGAGACTTGTCTTATCTTCGCTTATCACCCCATAGCGCGTCACCATTGCATCGGTGATGTCGGCTTGTGGTTTCTTTCTACAGTCAATCATCGATTGTCTCCTTCATTGTTATATCTTATTGTATCATTCTTTATGGGCTGTGTCAACCCAATAATCTCAAATTTCTTTTAATAGATCGTGTGGAAAATCCCCACGCTGGATCAAAGTCTAATTTACCCATGTAAGGACGGTTCAAGTGAATCCTATCCTTACCCTCTACTATACCCCAACAGCGGAACTTTGTCAACACTGAATTGGAATCAATTACTGCAACAATCCAATAAGGCTTGCCGTTCTTAGTCTTCTTGCGAATGATCT
>Ga0209128_1002078_pt1 | contig 13216 bp, 3 predicted proteins | sample ETNvirnome_6_100_FD_184072 | JGI IMG/M metagenome (GOLD analysis project Ga0209128, IMG submission 184072) | Marine viral communities from the Pacific Ocean - ETNP_6_100 (SPAdes) (version 2) | ecosystem: Environmental > Aquatic > Marine > Oceanic | place: Pacific Ocean | collected 2013-06-19 | reverse complement strand
CCTTCAGCACCTGCTCGCGCATCCGACTCAGACTCCAGCCTTGTCGGGTTTGCCGCTCCAGCAGGCAGCGCAGGCCATGCAGGACCTGGTAGGCGTAGAGGCTGAGCAGCAGGCTCACCTCGTTGCGTGCCATCACGTCCTGAACGGTGGAGGCGCCGCGATCGGTCGACGAGAGGTGCACGTCGAGCGCCGACTTCACCTCGCCCATGTGCGCCTCGGCGCTGCCGCGCTTGCGGTAGAGCGCCAGGACCTTCTCCGGCGGCCAGTCGAACTTGCCGAGGTTGGTGACCAGGAAGAAGGCATGCAGCAGCAGGTCATCGGGGCGTTCCTGCACCACCAGCACCACGCGACGCGGTGCCGACCAAGAGCCCGCTTGATACTCCAGATCGTGGCACCACTCGCGAGGCTGCTCGGGTGGCCGGCCGGGTGGCCGCTTCAGGTGCGGTGCCGCCAGCTTCTGCAGGCCGGAGTGACTGCGCAGTCGGCCCAGGTACTCGATGTCGCGCTCTTCCAGGGCCTCCAACGTCGCGTTGTCGGTGAAACCGGCGTCGATGCGCACCCGAACCTGGGCGCCGGTGCTCTCGTTGAGTCGCCGCACCAGATGCGGGATCCAAGTGTCGGCGTTCTCGGCCGGGCCGGCGTTGCCCTCGCGCAGCAGGCCACCCACCATGTCACCGGTTTCGGCCAGCGAGGCGACCAGCGGCGAGTAGATGCGGGCCCCGTAAAGGCCATGATAGGCCGACCCGCCCTGGTGGCCGTGGACCTCGATCGGCAGGCCGTCGATGTCCAGCGTCAGCTGCTTGGGGCGCTCGCCGTTCTTCAGCGCGGTCAGGCGCCAGATCACCAGTCGCAGCAGGCCTTCGTGCACGGCATCGATATTGTCGCAGCGCCCGAGGCAGGTCAGCAGCCGCGACAGCGTGGCTTGAGACGGCCGGTCCTGGACCAGGGGCGTCATGCCGCGTGCATCGCTGCAGGCCAACTGCCAAAGCGGGTCACGGCGCAGCGTGTCGGTATCGCTGAGATCGATCCAGCCCATCGCCCGTTGCAGCACCAGGGTACGCAGCTGGCTGGCCAGCGAGTGGCGGATGCGTAGCGGGTTGCGGAAGTCGACCAGATTGTCTTCCAGCGCCTCGATCACGCCGCTGTTGTCGAGGGCTTCACGCAGCAGCAGGGCGCCGCTGTCGCTAGTGGTGCGCTGGCCGCTCAGCTCGACACGCACAGCGCCGTTGCAGGAGGGCGTCCAGGTGGATAGGCTTTCACCCATGGCGGATGGCTCTCTTGGTTCAGGTTCTTGACGGAACGTTCTGATTTCTCAAGAGAATACCATCCGCCATCTTCGTTTTCAGGTCGGCCTCGTGAATAAGCCGAGGTTAGTGGCAGTATTGGCTACATACTTCTGTAAACGGGTATAGGATTTAAGAAAGTTGAAAGAAGAGTGTGACTCCGATAGGTCGATATAGTGGCTGTTTTTTACTAAGCATACGTGCATAGTAAGGTTTTGCTAGTTTCTAGTGTTATGAATTTAGCGATAACGACACGGCAAAGCAAGGGCACTTTATGGATCACCTAAAGGGTTGGATTTTCTCATATTTAAATAAAAGAGGCCTCTCTGCTCCGACTGGTTCACCTCTTTATAGCTATGCTACTACTGATAATGAGTATCAATTTCTGAGCGCTGCTTTAGCAGCAAATGCAGAGGAGCGACACGATCCTATATTTAGAATTTATTGGGCTGCGGGCTTTTGTATCTTTGTATCTGAAAAATACCGTAGAGAGTATGAGTCTCACTGGTCGTGGCAAGCTTTTGATGCCGAGTTGGAGATCCAGGGGCAGCCTAACGACAGAGCTGAGTTGGTCAGACTCGGGCTGAAATTTTGGGAGCGCCCGCTGCGCTATCGTGAGCAGCGCGCTGATTACCTGGGATCTCTGTTTGCAGAAGGAGGCTTGCCATGGCGGTTACTGCAAAATGAGCAGCATGGCTTTGGCCGTGCCATCAAAGCGGGGTTGAATTACAGAAATGCCGGGCAAGAAACCGTTGCGGTGATCCGCCAGTATGAGGCGTTTTTCCCGCAGTCTTTTCGAAATGACCAAACCTATCAGCTGATGGTCAGTACGGTGAGTACCTTGAAACGGCTGGCCAGTGAGTATGAGCTTGATCAGCAGAGTGACCCGGCGGCTTTCCTAAACCAATATGCACCCGGATGGCGTGAACACTTTCCTCTGCCACTTGAGGAAGATAACGGTGTGGCCCTGGTCAATGAATGGCTGGTGGATGCGAGTGTGCAGGTTAAAAAGCGTCAGCAGGCGCGCGATTCGGCCCAGGCGTTTACCTGCGAGCATTGGCTTAGCGGTTCACTGGCATCGCCAAGGTTGGAGGCGCAGGTATGGCTGAAAAAATCACTTCAGATAGAGATTGAAGGGCACTCGATTACCAACAGTCGAGTTGAATTGGCCCTTTATGAAGGCGAGCGCCTGGCGCTGAAGCTAGGAGTGGATTACGGGCAGATTGAAGGCCATCTTATGACGGTCAGGCTGCCGGTCGAGACGGCCACCGTCAGCCGTCAACAGCCGAATCAGCCGCTCTTGCTGGTGGTTTCCTGTGCGGGTAAGCGTCTGGATACCCGAGTGATTCAGTCCAGCGAGACTGATTGGCAGCTTCTGCCAGCGGTCTTTGTGGAACACGACGAGGTTACTCGGTTGGTGGGCGTTGCCTCGGTACAGTACTTGGCGGCTGAGGCTCTGTTGCGTGTACCGCCAGGCATGCAGGCCCCGTATGCTGATGTCTTGCAAATAGATGATCTGGGTGGGCATTGGTATCGCATCAGTGGGACTTGCGTACTGGAACAAGATAGTGCTCGTTATGTCATCGAACCCGGCAAAGACGCCAACAAGACGCGTGTGGTATGGCAGGGCTCCATGTCGTCGCGAAGTACCTTGCCGGTGGCGAGCTGGCGGGGCTGGCCACGCTGCCAGCTTTTGGATACGCATGACCAGGCACAGGAACCTGCAGGTTTCAGGGTCAACGGACGCCAGGTTACTACCTTGGAAGCTCTGCCCAGTGCGGGCAGTTTCAAGGTGGAGGTGCTGGGCGAAGGTCAGCGAGTGGTTGCCCGACGCACGCTGGGTATCTTGCCGCGTGACTTGGCAATATCTGCGCTACCGGCGTCCTCAAAAGCGCCAGCACGCCTTATTATCCGCAGCACGACGGCGCTGGAGGTACGTGTACTCAACCCTGAATTAGGTTTCAGCGTGGAACACGAGGGACTCGACAACCGGGTTTATATTGAGCCTAACAGGCAAGCGCCTGCGTTTGTGCAGCTTGATATCCGTGATTTACGTTCACCGCAGGGGGTGGTGGTACGCCTACCTTATCCCGAGGAAGGCGCTCAGCTGCTGAAGGCAAATGGTGAGCCTTTAACGAGTACCGGACTAACGCTAAGGGATGTACTGGGTACGACGTTGGCCTTGACGCCACCCCCGGATGTGGCACGTACATTTTGTGTCACCATTGAGCTAATGGGTCAGACGATCCGCCTGGAGCGGCAGTACCATTATCGTGTAAAGAATAGTACGTCCGAGGTCAGCCTCTATTCACTTTACGATGATATGCTTGCCTTACTGAGCGGTAGTGCCGAGCAGGATGCCACTTTGCGTTGTCGCGTGGAAACATCCCAGCTACACAAGCAGTTTTATATATACCCCTACCAAGCAGTAATACAATTTACAAATAAATACTGTGAGTTTTTTGAGCTAGTCGATCATTCCAACAATCCTCTGATGTATCGCTGTGAAGGAACAACCGTAATGGCGATGCATTTAGCAAATCCGGAAAGTGCACCAGTGGCTATTTTACCCAGTGCGACCAATGGCGTCGTCACCGGGTTTTATGAGCTTCCAGAGGCTTTGTATAAAGATGGACCCTGGCTTTTATACCCTGCCGAGAATGCCTCAATCATCTTCAGACCAGCCATTCATGTGCCTGATCCTGACATCTGTCAGGCGAGTGAAGAGACCGAAATAAAAACGTTGCATGCCGCTGCCCGCTATTATCACCCTCAGCATTACCCGCAAGCCTTTGATGGGGTGCTCGACGCCATGGCGGAGGACTTCTTTCACTCAGGATGGAGTTATATGGCTGAGTTAAAGGCCAACTACGCCCATTTGCCACTCTCTTCCCTGGAGAGCTGGAAGCATCTGGCACGCCACCCAGAGGCCATGGCATTGGCGGTGTTTCGACTTGAAATAACGCCAGATGTTGCCCAGCGCCTAGCTCATGAACTGGCAGTGATCTGGGAAGTGATCACGGTGGCACAGTGGCAGGCGGCTGTGCAGTGCTATATCAATGCGTTGGCGAAAGAGTTTGGTCTTCCAGCGTCATTGCTGGGTGAACGGGTCAGTGATCGCATGGCATTGCTCAGTGTTCAGGTGCCGGTTTTCAGGAATTTTGCCGAGATGTTGTGTCAGCCAAGTCAGCCAAGTCAGCCATTAACTACTGCCCCACCTCTACAGGTGATATTGCCTGGTTGGCTGAATGTATTGCGTGCTCAGCACGATCAAGACGAATGGCCAACCCATCTGGGGCGCTCGCTAAGCCAGTGGCTACAGCAACAGGAACACCTGACCTGGCTGGTGGACTGGCTGGCCGAGCGTGAACTGCCCGAGCATACCTATGCGGTTATTCTCATACCGATATTTGCGGCGCACCTGACCGCCGGAAGTGTTGCGTTAAATGCTTTGCCCGCGGAAGACGCTGAACGGCGTTTTGCGTTCCGGGTGTTATCCGACTTTGACCGAACCCTATGGTATGAGCCTGTGTACTCGGCTTGTCTATCCAATTTGTTGAAGGCCAGGGAGAGTGATGCATGAGCGGTAATTTTACAGGCTTGATAAATCAGTCGTTGAAGCGTTCGCGTGAAGCCACGTTGTCCGTTCTGGGCATCAATGAGGCAGGGCTGCGTACTCATCTCGCCGAACAAATGCATGACCGCATGGGCGAGGAGGGCTGCTTTCTAGCGCCGCCGGTATTTGAACATACCTTTGGCTGGCAGCCAGGTGAGGTCACCCTGGCAGATTTGCAGGACAGCCTGCTGTCTAAAACGGTGGTTAGTGCACTGACGGCGGACACTGGGCACGGGTTTGACGCGGATATGTATCCCTATAAGCACCAGCTGGAAAGCTGGCAGACATTGCTGGCTGATAAGCCGATGTCGGCGGTGATCACGACGGGTACCGGGTCAGGCAAGACGGAATGTTTCATGGTGCCGATCCTGGAGGATCTGGTGCGTGAGTACGAGCAGCAGCAGCGCCCGCTGGTCGGCGTAAGAGCGCTATGTCTGTATCCGCTGAATGCCTTGATCAATTCCCAACGCGAGCGCCTGGATGCTTGGACATCACCTTTTGAGGAGGGTGTTCGTTTTTGCCTGTATAACGGTAATACCAAGGAACGTGTTCCACAGCCGCATCAGCACCTACGCCCTAACGAGGTGCTATCGCGTAGGCTGCTCCGCCAGCAGCCTGCTCCGATCCTGATGACCAACGCCACCATGCTGGAATATATGCTGATCCGGCAGGTCGATGAGCCGATTCTGAAAATCTCACGCGAGCAGCAGTCGCTGCGTTGGATAGTGCTGGATGAAGCGCATACCTATATCGGCTCGCAGGCGGCTGAGTTGTCGTTGTTGTTACGCCGGGTGGTAGAAGCTTTCGGCAAGCAGGCCAGTGAGATTCGCTTTGTGGCCACCTCCGCGACCATCGCGGGTGAAAAAGCAGCGCAACGGCTTCAGACGTACCTGGCATCGCTGGCTGGCGTGCCGGATGAACAGGTAGTGGTGATCGGTGGTTCGCGCCAGGTGCCAGCTGTCACGCCTCGGAAACCCGCTAATCTGAGGCTTGAAGAGATCAGCCAGATTGAGCCGGATCAACAGGTATCGGCGAAACGCTATGCAGCCCTGATCAACCATCCGCTGGCCTACCGCCTACGTGAAGCCGTGGTGAATAACGAAAAGCCACTGGATTTGAACGACCTGATGAGTGTCGTTCGTTCAGACCTGGAAAGCAGCCAGACAGCGGCCCGCCAGCAGGAAGTGCTGCAATGGCTAGATCTGATGGCGGGTACTTCACCGGCAGAGGGTGAGCCGCCTTTTCTCAAGCTTCGCTGCCATTTGCACCAGCGCATGATGCACGGGCTCTGGAGCTGTGTTGCCCCAGGGTGCCAGGCAAAATCTGCGCATCTCAGCCAATGGCCGTTCGGTAAGGTATACGTGACCCAGCGAGCCCGCTGTGAATGTTCGGCACCGGTGTATGAAGTGGCGTTCTGCAATGAGTGTAAAAAGCCACACCTGGTGGCTGAGGATGCCGGCGGCACCCTGAAACAGGCAAGCCCCTATGCTGGTGATGAATTCTCGCTGCAGGATGACAGGGATGAAGAGGTACCGGAGCAGCAGGACACCCAGTATAGCGACCAGCAGGCGGTTGTTCTGGCACCAGCCTCAGCCGAGGGGTATCAAGATAGACCGCTGGATCTTGACTCTGCAGAACTTGGGGCGTTGAACGGGTCATCGATCATCACGGTACATGTATCCACTGAATATGGCTCAGCGTGTATTCAATGCGGCGACGCAGGGCGTCGGCCTGCTGGGTTTCTGAGGAAATGCTATCTGGGCGCGCCTTTTTATGTCAGTAATGCGGTGCCGACTGTATTGGAGTTTTGCCCTGACCCGGAAGGTATGACACCGGAAGCTTTGCCCGGGCGAGGCCGCAAGCTAATTACCTTTACCGATAGCCGCCAGGGAACCGCGCGTATGGCGGTTAGGATGCAGCAGGAGGCGGAAAGGTCACGGCTCCGAGGGCTGGTGTTTGAGATACTGCGTAACCGGCAGGCGGCAGGTAACATTAATGTTGCTGGGTTAAGCCAGGAAGACGAAGAACAGCTTGAGTACGCTAGGAAGTTCGAGTCAGTTGGCTTGAATGATGAAGCAAAAAAGATACGCGATAAGATCCAGAAAAAACTTGAAGAGGCGACTAACCCTAAACAGATGTGGGTAGGCTGGCGCGAACTGATCGACGAACTGGCCGCGACCAACGATATCAGGCACTCGATACTGGACTACAACCGCTACGCCAACCCTGAATTCTTTGATGGCAGCAATAACAGTCTAACTTTGGCGGGCTTGCTGCTTCTTAGGGAGTTTGCACGGCGGCCAAAAAACCAGAACAGCACAGAAACCCTGGCGCTGGTGCAAGTGGGATATCAGGGGTTGGATCAGGTGAAGACGCTACCGCGCGAATGGGCGGAAACTAAGGTACCGAAGGTGGGAAGCCCTCATGAAAATGAGCCTCTTTCTCTGCAGGACTGGAAAGATTTTCTCAAGGTGGCGCTGGATTTCTATGTGCGGGAAAACACCTACTTTGTGATTAACGACAGTGAGCGCCAGTGGTTAGGGGCAAAGTTTTCTTCTAAACAGTTGGTGCCTCCCAATCCGGATTATCAAGACACTGCGTGCGTTAAATCCTGGCCGCAGTTAAAGCCGGGTAACCGGCAGCCATCGCGACTGATCAAGCTGTTGCTGCACGGTGCTGGCCTTGACTCTGATTCAGCGATCAGTCGTGACAAGGTGAATGCGTGGCTGAAATCGGCCTGGGAAGAGTTGACGCGGTTACAGATTCTGCAAAGCCAGGGTGGGGATGGCTATACCCTGAACCGCAATATCATTACCTTTGCCTTGCCTCAGAGCGCCTGGGTATGCCCGATCAGCTACCGATTGATGGATACCACCTTCAGGGGGCTGACACCCTATATTCCCAGAAAAGCAGAGCGCACGCAGCTGGAGTGCCAGCCTGTCGGCCTGCCGGATTTCACATCACTGGCACCGCAAGGGGAAGCCGAGGGCGCGCTTACGGCGATTCGTGGGAAAGTTGCTCGTAACGAAACGGTTCAGAAGCTGCGCCAGCAGAACCTGTGGAGTGATATTTCAGACCGCACGGTAGAAGGTGGTTTCTACTATCGCACCGCCGAGCATTCTGCCCAGCAGTCGGCACAGCGCTTGCAAAAGTATGAAGCCTTGTTTCAAAGCAGCAAGATCAATGTACTGAACTGCTCGACGACCATGGAGATGGGCGTTGATATCGGTGGTATCTCGGCGGTGGTGATGAACAACGTGCCGCCGCATCCAGCAAATTATCTGCAGCGGGCTGGCCGTGCAGGCCGCCGCAGTGAACCCAGAGCAGTTGCCTACACCTTGTGCAAGGCGGACCCGCACAATACGCGTGTTTTCAACCACCCGAAATGGGCATTCAATACGGCTATTCCGGCACCGGTCATCACGCTGAATGCCCAGCCCCTGGTACAGCGACACGTTAACGCCTACCTGCTGGCGGCCTTTCTGAAAACTTTCTCTCCGGCGGAGGGTGATCGTACCCGGCTAACCGTTCAGTGGTTCTTTAACGCTGACGAAGGCATGGTCGAGCGCTTTGTTGACTGGCTAGGCAGTGATGCGCATGCGTTAGAACAAGGCATCAGGCGTATTGTCAGGCGCACATCAGTGGAGCTGACCCGTTTGGAGACGCTGCTCAGCCGTGCTGCAGAGGCTATTCGTCAGATAGGTGATAACTGGCAAGCCGAATACAGGCTGATTAAACAACGTATTGAAACAGCCGCTGACGAACGCTATCAGCGCGCGCTGGAGCGTGAAAAAGCCCGTCACGAAGGTGAGTATCTGCTCAAGGAGCTGGCTGCCAAAGCCTTTCTGCCAGGGTATGGATTCCCGACCAACGTGGTCGCACTGAGTACCTACAATGCTGAGGATTTCAGGAACGGAAATCAGGCTCAACATACTCAATCAGAACGTGAAGATAATATCTTTACCTACAAGGAGCAGCCATCCCGCGGGCTGGATATTGCGGTCAGGGAGTATGCACCTGGCGCGCAGATCGTTATTGATGGACGCGTCTACCGTTCGGCGGGCGTCAAGATGCAGTCTTACCAGGAAGGGACTGCTGGTATTCACCAGAAGTTTGATGTGAGTTGGCAGTGCGCTACCTGTGGTATGCCTGATTATAAGAATAACGCCTACTCCCACTCGAATGATCTGCACTGCTCGCATTGTGACGCAGCTATTCCAAGCGCCAAGGTCAGGAAAGTGCTTCGGCCTATGGGATTTGTCACCGATTTCTTTGAGTCGACTACTAATGATGTCTCGACCCAGAGATACATACCCGTGGAGCGACCTCTGGTCTATGTCGACGGAACTGTCATTGCACTGCCTGACCCCGACTGCGGTTATGTAAGGTTCGGAGAAGAGGGGCAGATGGTGGTGCGCTCTGGCGGCGAGAACGGTACAGGGTTTGCGATATGTATGCGTTGCGGGCGAGCAGATTCAATGACCTCTAAGGGGGAGCTGCCTTCTGAGATGCAGCCTGATAAGCCACACCGCCCTGTGGGTGGTGCTGTGGGCAGCAAGGTTAAACAGGAGTGCACCGGTGAGGCGGTGTTGGGTGATATTCACCTGGGCTATCAGGCAAGAACGCATGTTGTAGAATGGGTACTGAAAAACCCGCTGACAGGGGGATGGATTCCGGACACTGAGCAAGGAAAAGTGATTGCCATGACGCTGGCGGTTGCACTGCGCGATGCGGTGGCCGGTCAGTTGGGTATCGCCAGTAGTGAAATGGGGTTCGGCGCTCGGCCTGACCGTAGCCTGGAAACGGGAGAAAAGCGCTATGTCGTTCAGGTGTACGATAATGTTGCGGGTGGCGCGGGCTTCGTGCTGACCGCTCTGAACCAGATGACTGACTTGCTACAAGCTGCTTTTGAAAAGCTTAACTGTTCAGCCGACTGTGAAACCGTTTGCTCATCATGCCTTGCCAGTAAGGATAGCCGAGTGGAATTTGAACAGCTGGACAGGCGACTAGCAATCAAATGGCTGAAGGAAGGGCAGTTTCGTCAGCACCTGGCGCTGCCTGAGCGTTTCAGCGCCCTGGATGGAGCGAGCTATTGGCCTTTTGGGCCAGATCGCTTTGTTCGCCACTGGCTGAATCGTTCTGCCCGAGAGATATCTGTTCGCCTGGTTGGTAAGCCAGAAGAGTGGAATCTGGGGGCGCCTGATGTTCGCCGCCAGTTAATGGCTTGGAAAGTGACGGACGGTTGCCAGGTCAATATCGTGCTTGAAACCCAGGATCTTCCGGCCGCTATCAAGGAAGAGCTGGCGCTGTTGGCACGTTTCGGTATCCGGATTGTTCATCATCAGGCGGTTATGCCTGAGGGCATTGTGCCGCTCGTTCAGCTGATCACTGCCGAGGGAAAAGCGGCGACGCTGCTGACCGATAGCCCACATGCCGGTATCCCGGGCATGGGCTGGCTAACAGCACACGATGCCAGCATTTGGGTAACCTCCGAGCAATTGCCAGCCTGGGAGTTATCGCCTGTTGATACGGATGGCTGGTTAGGTCTCTATGAAAGTGCCACTGTGCTTGAGGTGACACGAGAACTGAATGGGCCTATTGCTGAGCTATCTGGGCGCTGCAAAGCCTTGCTGACCGATAAAGCACCCACCTTCATGGCGCGTTTACAAAGCGAGAAAGTGGTTTTAATTCACTACGAAGACCGCTATTTACGCTCCCCTTGGGCCGTCATGCTTCTAATGGGGTTTATGCAGATTATTCCAAGCGAGGCTGTCGAAGCTGTCAGTGTTGATGTCGTCTCGGCGCCTGATAATGGTAGGGGCTCGCGTTTGTGGGATAACTGGGCGTGTCAAGAGGATATGCGTCAGGTGCTAACGCAGTGGCTATCAGCGATTCTAGACGCGAGAACAGAGGTGAACATCAGCAACACGCTGGCGGAGGTCAGCCATCGACGTGTACTGACGTTGACTCTTGAATCGGGTAAACAGCTGAGACTGGCCTTTGATCAGGGGATGGGGTATTGGCAGTGCCATAGCACGGTGCATGGCTTAAAGCGCTTGGACTTTAACCAGCCAGTTGAAAATCAGGTTAAGCAAATGCTGGAAAGCTGGAAGCATGTTTCTCTACTGAATTCTGGCGAATGGCCAACGGATATCGCGCTTTATGAGGTAAGTTGATCACAGAGTTGGAAATTCACGCAGTTGGAAATTGCCAAAGCGGTCTATCGATGACCGCTTTGGCCCTAGGTACGAATTTTAAATGACTGTTTGGTAATAATTAGACAATCGTCTTGCCTATTGCATCTTGGTGTACTTTGAAGGCTGCTTGATAAAATCAACAATATCTTTCGGACTAAAAGTTTGCGTCTTATTGTTGATGTAGATTAGTGTGTCATTGATATAGCCACTTTATTTTAGACAATGGCAGCACTAGTGCCTAGTCGGCCCAATGGAAGGCGAATACGCCAGGTATTGTTTAACGCTCTGCCTTTTTTACCCAATTCAGCAAATAGCAGGATTGGCATGCCGCTAAACGCACCCGGCTGGTCGGTATATCCCTTGACCCCGTCTCATTCACGAGGGTGCTGTTGGGCCGGGCTGAAGCTTCCAACCGTCAGATTCGCTCATCAGGATCCACATCTCTGGCGGAAGAGGCTACTGGCTAATGCCTGAATGCTGCTTTGTTGATGCTTCCATATGACTTTTTGTTATCAATGTCGGCTTTCAAAGCAGCCGTGATCGCCGACCGCCGCTGCGGTCGCTCGCTTTCTGGTGCTGTGGTGGTCTCGCAGGAGCGTCAGCTCAGCGGGGCCAGCTTCGGCAGCCCCTTCAGCAGCGTCGGCCACCACTTGTCGGCAGCGGCGCCGAGATGAACGGTGATTCGCCGAGCGTGCAGCCTCAGCGTGGCGGCAACCTTGAGCACCTGCTCGCGCATCCGGCTCAGGCTCCAGCCTTGCCGAGTTTGCCGCTCCAGGAGGCAGCGCAGGCCATGCAGGACCTGGTAGGCGTAGAGGCTGAGCAGCAGACTCACCTCGTTGCGCGCCATCACGTCCTGAACGGTGGAGGCACCACGATTGGTCGACGAGAGGTGCACGTCGAGCGCCGACTTCACCTCGCCCATATGGGCTTCGGCGCTGCCGCGCTTGCGATAGAGTGCCAGGACCTTCTCCGGCGGCCAGTCGAACTTGCTGAGGTTGGTGACCAAGAAGAAGGCATGCAGCAGCAGATCATCGGGGCGCTCTTGCACCACCAACACCACGCGCCGTGGTGCCGGCCAGGAGCCGGCTTGGTACTCCAGATCGTGGCACCATTCCCGCGCCTGCTCGGGCGGCCGGCCGCGTGGCCGCTTCAGGTACGGTGCCGCCAGCTTCTGTAGGCCTTTGTGACTGCGCAGCCGGCCCAGGTACTCGAGAAAGAAACGCAGTGTTCGGGCATTACGAAGCAGGCGCTCACGCCGGAAATACGGATCCTTACGAGCAATGCCGATGGCACGTAGCTTAAGACTGCCCGATCAGAGCCCTCGTGAATGAGGCGGGTCTATGTGAAGAGGTACACCGCTTACTCGGTGGTTACGGAACTGATCACGCGATTAATTTTGAATAGGCACTTGGCAAGAGTGAAAGAGTGGCTAGTAAACGCTTTTTTATAACGTTGCCATACACCATGTAATTGAGCCCTCCTGTGGTTAGGGAATCCAGTAAAGTTAGATTAACTGTGTGGCGATGTCATCTTTATTCTGTTATCGCTACCCATAGCGATGTGTCACAGCTAGCTGGTAGTCTTATTCCTCTTTTTAAGAGAGCACACTATGCCGCCCACAACCCCCACAATGGCCGCGTCTCCCTATGCTTCACGCCGTGAGATTTTCGGCTGGGCGATGTTCGATTTTGCCAATCAAGCGTATACGCTGCTGATTATTACCGTGGTATTTGGTGAGCTGTTTACTACCGTAATTGTCGGTGAGCGTAACGATGGCTACCGCTTAGCTAACTTTTTATGGAGCTTGGCCTTAGCCATTAGTTATTTACTGGTGGTGATCAGCGCTCCCCTGTGTGGCGCCATCATGGATTACCGTGCTGAAAAAAAGCGCTTTCTTCTGTTTAGCTACATGGCGACGGTGGCAACCACGGCCATGCTCTACTTCGTTGAGCCCGGCTACGTGGTGTTAGGCCTTCTGTTAATCGTACTCTCAAACTACGCCTACTCCATGGGAGAGTCATTTATTGCCGCTTTTCTGCCAGAGTTAGGGCCGCCGGATGCGCTGGGTAAAATTTCCGGCTTTGGTTGGGCATTGGGCTATATTGGCGGCCTATTGGCCG
>Ga0209128_1002077_pt1 | contig 13218 bp, 7 predicted proteins | sample ETNvirnome_6_100_FD_184072 | JGI IMG/M metagenome (GOLD analysis project Ga0209128, IMG submission 184072) | Marine viral communities from the Pacific Ocean - ETNP_6_100 (SPAdes) (version 2) | ecosystem: Environmental > Aquatic > Marine > Oceanic | place: Pacific Ocean | collected 2013-06-19 | reverse complement strand
GCCCCATCTCAAACTTAGAAAACGAGAACTGCGAATACTGGAACGACTTTGCCGAGAGAACTGACGCTCCAATAAGTAGCGGAGACGCAGGAGTTGACGCAAGCAGAACAGCAATACTAAACGCCAAACTCCAAACCACGAACAGAAGCTACACTTCACCTCAAAGAAACAGTGTAGAACTAAACCCAGCAATCCGAGGTGGAGTAAACTACTCGTCAGCAAAGAAAACGGACTTGTATCGTGGAATAAACATGCCACATGGTCCAATGACAAGTATGGGGCTTCCAAAGAATGTTCTGTTTATGGAAGGAACAGACGTAAAGTCTCTCCCAGATTGCAACGACGACATCCCAGCAAAGAGAAAGATGTCATTTGGAACACGAGACGGCAGAACATACGACGGCGGAATAACTGACGGCATAACAGGCGAAATAGCGGCACCATTCAATATTTACAGCGCATCAGCGGGAATGGGCGGCTACAACTCATCAGTTCAAAGCGGATTCCACGCAGGCGTCCAAATAACAAACTTACACAACGACTCCTACGGAGATATTGCAGAAGTCCCAATGCAGAGTCCATTCACCGAAGTGAATGTAGGTGGGCACCAATCACGACACATAGCACTAAACGACGGAACCGACAACCAATACAACCGCCCCGAGAGTTGGAGACTTCTTGTCGGAACAGCGTCAATAGGACTCACAGGTCCAGACTATGGCGGTCCATACCCTGATCCAACTCGTCAAAGAGCATGGTTCTTCCGAGAAGAGACAGCAAAACGCCCAGTCAACATCAAAAACATCAAACAAGCAGACGGAGTTCTCGCAAACTACAACAAGACTTACGAAATAGTTCAGACATCTGGACGAAGCACTAACAACCTTTGGCTAGGAGACTACACAGGTTCTCTCCTCCCAGAGAAATACGCCACAGACTTCCCCCAAACAACAAATGTTCACACAATGGTTGGAGTTAGACCTTACACAGGAAACTTCTCCCGTGGAAATACATTTATACCAGGAGCCAATGTCGGCTCGGTAGCAGAAAATGTAAAAGCATTGAGAAGAGTTGGAAACAGGTTCTTCCCCTATAAGACAGGAACTCCCGAGAAAAGAACAATATTCCCTCTCCCCGACAGAGCACTCCCAGACGAAACCATCCAAAAGGCAGTAATAGTAGAACGCTTCTCAGCACCAGGCGGTCCAGAGATAAACTCACTCGGTTTCCTTGATGTTATGGCGGCAGAGAAATCAGTCTACAATGCCCTCCCTTGGAGAAACCTTTCCGTATTAGGTTCAGGTTCAGGCGAAGATGTATCTGCTACCACGACTAATGATACAATCAAAGTCTCCGATCACCTCGGACACCGACGAGGACTAAGAACTCTAACCTCACTCCACGCAGGTCCATTCGGTTCTGACGCCACATACGGCACCACTATCCCGTCAACCACTTATGTTACTTCTCCGTCATTCCACAAGATAAACAGAAACGCCTTGTTGAGAATGGAAGGAGAAAATGGCGCATACACAACAGCATCATCTTACGACAACTGGAGTATTCAACACGCTATTCCACAAAACGACTCCCAATACTCTTGGATTACTGCTTCATTAGTAGAGGGTGCAATTGCCTTCGGACATTACACGACACCAACATTTTTGTCGTCATCAGATTCTGTAACCACTCACGGCGTCGGTGCTGGTTCACATATCGACTTCGTTGGAATAAACGCAACGATTTATGATGCGGTAGGAGATGTATTCAATATTCTTTCTTCTTCGGGTGGTAACAACCAAGTAGCGAGTTACAAGACAAACCCATTCGGCGCTGCGTTCGCTGATGCGCCAGGTGGAACTTTCAATGGAGCAGGTTCGTTACCACTAGTATTCAACGCCCTCATGCTCCACCGCAACGGAGCCTATGGATACCCTTCTTGGAAGCAGATAGCCAACCGCTACCACCCTCTCGTTAGAAATATGCGCGTGAGCAACACAATGTCAACGATAGATCCAGAGACTGAAAGAGCAGTAGCTCGCAGAAAGTCTGGATATCTTGGATACGAATGGAGCCCAAGTCCAGCAACTCTTTCAGATATCTTTGGGTCTGACAAAACAATGTATCGAGAAATCACCGTTTATACAGATAGAAAAGTCCTAAGTTATAGAGAACCAGCGATAGTTCAAAGATATGCTCCATTAAAACTTCGAGTTGATATGGAAATAGGCGGAAAGCAACAGTCAGTAATCATTGACGCATCGTATGCTAACGAAAAGTCTCACTTCACAAACTCTAAACTCGACGCGAATCTAAACTTGCACAACTACGGCGAGAGTGGGGCAGACTTAGTGTTAGAGTCACTCTCAGATGGAACATTAGTCGGAGACTTAAAAAGTATAAACTATACAGAAACCGTCTATCCAAAGGCAATCAATACCTATCTTGCCAAAATAAGAAGCAGAACTGAATACATCTGCCCATTCTGGCGCGATTTAAGAGCGGATAGGGCAGAATTAGATGTAGTAAGTGCAATGGGTACGACAATTCCATCTCAGAGCATGTGGCTCCTCGACGGACGCCTCAATCCAGACGGATTAGCGCAAGTAGCGGTAGACGGAGCAGGCACAGAAGGTGTTCTTCAAAACTGCTACAACACGGTTCACAGTCGGGGTATCTTTAGCACAGGCTCGGGCTGCGGCGGCGCGACACCAGGCACCATTGCAAATATTATAGCTATGCCGACATACGCAAGGCGTCATACTAATGTAACTGGTTCTTCTTCTCTCGCTTTCTCATCTTTCATTGAGTTCGGCACCCCAGTGAGAAATTCAGATTTGATACCTTTCTCTGGAGATGCTCCGTGGGATGCTGGAAGACAATCTGGCAAAAATCCATTCTATGACACATACGGAGAATATGTAGAGAACATGAGACTCAAGGGCAAAGACTATTCCATAGTCCCTGAATACAGAATGAGCGATAGGATAGAAGATTACCTCATAAACGGAGTCAATCCGTTTGAAGATTCTGCGTTATTTAGCATCACAGGCGCTGTTTCTGCCTCATCATCTACCACCGACAACTTCTATACAGTCTACAGTCACTCTGATTTCATGAAATATTTTGATGTAGTTGAGAGCGATGCAGAGCAACAGGTAGGAATGAGGGCAACAGACATAACAGTCAAGTGCAAAGCGCTTTTAAAACTCCTACCATACGACGGATTCTACCCAGCATCAAGAACATTGCAAATGGCGACACTGTTCTCGTCATCGTATGCCAGTCAAGTAATTATGAATGGCATCACTTCGCCAGTCCTTGGACCGTCAGAAAAGGGAGCACTGCGCCCATTCATGACGCCAATGTTCTCACCAGGTATCGTTTATAACACAATAAAATCAGGAATAGCAGTTGACTTTCCAGTCATGACGGGCACTTTCGTAGCGACGTCTTCGAATTCGCTCAAAGATTGGTATATTGAAAGAGCAGAAGATCAGATTGCCTTCCCCTACCGAGTTCCCTTTGAAGCAATATTGGAACCTTCGACATACTTATATGACGTAGATTTGGTAGACATGGAACCGCATCCCAACTGCCAGATCAATGCCACTGCATCTTACATGGGCGGCGGCGACGATAGATACAAGCTATCAATGAACAACTTCTTGGCTGAAACGCCAGACTTCTTCTTGAAAAATGGAACATTTACATCATTCTTTTCAGATACGGAAGATAACTTCAGCATCGCATCGGCATCTCACGTTTATGAATTGAGAGTTATACTAAAAAAATCAGTAGATCAACCCGACACTGATGGAAATCGCCCACAAATCAAAGATGGACAGGAAACAATATGCATGTACTCTCGCCCATCAGCTTTCGGTCCTCCGTCCTTCGGGGCGTTCAATGCTGCACCAGCAAAAGGTGGATCTGATAGAGGATATAATGCTCCGTTTACTCCGCCATATTACGATGGCGAAGCTAGAGCGAGAATAATTTTTCAACCAACAGAGACAAGGAAATACACTATTGAAGAGATATTTTCAGGATCTCATGTAGAGTACAAACGATACATGGATTGGAGCAGTGGATCTTCCAACGTTGGGATACAAAACGGCGACGATTGCATCAACGACAACGCCGTTCAGGTATCTGCTTCTGTAAACCTATTTGGATCAACTCTTGGACTTCAGGACTTATTGAAGTATGAAGGAGTAAACCTTGGAGATCAAGAAGCTAGATGGTGCATTCAAACAAAGTTCGAAACTCCAATACTCAACTTCATTGACGCATCTGCGTCTGCTACGCCAATAACTGATAGTGATATCTGCGAAGGTGGCAAAATGACACGCCCGTATGGAATGTGGCATCAATACGGAAGACTTCCATCTGGCTCAGAAGGCATCTATATGGAAATTACTGATCCTATAAATACAGCCACTGGAAACTTATCTTTAGCTGATCTAGTTGGTTTCGCAAAGACATCTGAAAAGCTTGGAAAAGTTGCATCATCAAAAACAATTAGAGAAGCGGTTGTAGCAGTTCCATTCATTGAAGTTGAGAACTCTCGTCAATTCTTTGATGTTACTGTCGGAGAAACAATGAGCGATTCGGTAGCAAAAATGGTAGATTCAATGGGAAGATATGTATTCCCACCAAGTATGGACTTTATAAAATATCCAAAAGAAGTAAAGCCATTCGCAATGTATATCTTTGAGTTCGAACATCAACTAAATCAGCAGGACTTGGTTGACATTTGGCAGAACTTGCCCCCACGCATCGGAAGAGCATTCGATGAAGAAGCGCCACTTGATTCTTCGGAGATAATGCAAGAGAAACAAATAACTCACTCCCTTGCTAGTGGCGAACTGTTGAAAAAAGCAGACGCAAAACTTCAGTGGATGATATTCAAGGTAAAGCAAAAAGCCAAAACAAACTATTGGGACAAGACAGTGGCAACCAATCCATCACTAAGTGAAGATAATAGTATGGACAAAACACTCCCAAAAGCAGGTTTCGATGGAGTTTTGAAATCTACAACAGGTGATTATAACTACAACTGGCCTTATGACTTCTTCTCTCTCGTAGAATTAGTGAAAATGGACGAAGAGGTGGAGTTTTCGAAAAATAAAGTAATTGCTACAAGTATTGATAAAAGCCAAGCATTGGGCACCAACTTAACTCAGCAAGGCGTTCAGACGTCTACCGTCGCTAAGTCAGTCAACAAAACTCAAACATTGGGCTCCAATCTGACTCAACAAGGTGTTCAGACAGCTACGGCGGCAAAGTCAGTCAATAAAACTCAGGCAGTCGGAACTAATATGACTCAACAAGGCATGTCAGGGTATACTCCTCCGAAGACTGGCGGTGGTGGCGGAGGATCTCCATCGTGAAAAAATCTAAAATAAAACTCAGGAAATCTATTTAATACAGCATGGAATTTTTTAACAAGAAAGAAGAAGTCTTAGACTTGCAGCTAACCCAGTATGGTAAGTATCTACTATCAATTGGGAAGCTGAATCCAGCGTATTACACCCTTCACGACGAGAATGTCATCTACGACAGTCAATTCTCTCAAGGAGCGGAACTACAAAATGAGGCGAGAGTAAGAATTCAGTCAGACACTCCAAGTTTAAAGGCACAGTACAACTTCGTATCTTTAGACTCAATGCAATCAAAAGCAGCAGACTTCCAAGACGATAAAGAAAGAACGGGTGGAGTGACTCGCCCTCTCGCCACATCAAATCTCGGATCAGATAAGATCCCATCGTGGAACATAAGCGCTCTCGGAGGAACATTGTTGACAGGAAGCACTACATCAGTTATAACATCTAGCGCATCGTCAATAGTCCAAGAAATACCTCAAATAGGCGCAGAGGTGACATATAACATATCACCAGTGATGATAGACAACACATTCACAGAAGGCGAACTAAAAGAAATATCTCTTGGGCAGGCAGACGGCATACCTCAAGATATTCTACAAGGAATACCCACTTCTTTCGGCGTTGAAATATTGTCAGATGGAAGCTCGTTCTCCATTGAGCGAGACGACTTGATACTACAAATAGTTGAAGACAATGCCCCAATGGGCAATGACAACTTTGAAGTAGAGATATTTCAAGTCGAGACAGAGACAGTTAACGACATTGCTACCGAAAAACTCGTCCCAATGGTATTCAAAAAAGAACCAATACTAATAGTAAACGACATTCTTGTCGAGGCAGTTGAAGAAGACGATGTAGAAATAGACTCAACATTCGTAGAATATTACTTTGACTTGGAACTCGATGGCGAGATAAACTCAGATGTAATGTGTTCAAAGCTTACAAACGCAGACAAAGACATATATAAATACGCATTCAAAGAGTTCGCCTGTCCAGACATTCAACCAAACTATCAATATCTAAGTCCGTATTCTCAAAAAGAAACTGACACAGAGTGTGGAGATTAGATATGACTTGTAAACTACAACCAAAGATAATACCGTACAGAATTATTTTAGAAGGAAGTTTTTCTGCTACGACAAGCCTTGTGCCGATAATAACCATAGAGGCAGATATTAACAATTTAACTACACTATTGGGCGATGAAGAGTTGTCTAAATATATTAAAGCAATATGTGACATAAGAATAGACGACACTACTAATCCGACAAAAGCCACCCAGTTGAAAAATGCAGACATATCTTCCAACATTATAAGCTTTGACGCAAACCTTTTAGAAACAATGTACTTTGACTGGAGAGTCCCTCATACGGACATATTGTGTGAAACTTACATAATGGTAGACACTGTTCAGATGTCGGAAGACTATAATATAGAAATTTCAGATGACTATAAAAACATGAAGGGGGAAGTAGAGAGGACTTATATCATACAGGGCGGAGAAATAAACAGTGATTTGACAATTATGGACAGTAGAGAGGTGGCTGAAGCCGACACAGGTGGCGGAGGCGGAGGCTCTCCGTCTGGTGAAGAATCAGATTCTGGCGGCGGTGGCGAAGCATCTCCTTCTTCAGAAGAATCAGATTCTGGCGGCGGCGGGGGAGGATCTCCATCATGAAAAAATCTAACTCACATTTCTCAGACTTAATGATAACTAAAGATACTTCTGGCAACGCAGACTTCATCTTTGGCGTAGATATGGATAGGATGATGATAGACAATTCGGCATATTCCGCCCTCATAGAGAATATGACAGACACTGCCAAGAGGCAAATTGCATTAAACAGCGAAATATTATCATTCAACATCAACCGCCGACAAGTAAAAAAAGAAAAATCCCTAAACTCTCTTGGCAGTCCACAAAATCCAGAAGTATTCAGCGACGAAACGATATCACATCCAGTGCTAACTTCTATAAATGACATGAACGAGGTTCCAATAAGGGTGTCTGGACAATCATCGGGAATAAGATACCTAACAGCGTCAGACACTGGCTTGTCTAAACAGACAGCAGGGACATATCAATATGAACTTTCCATTTCCACTATAGATGGCTTTGTCCCTACAATAAAAAAGCTCCTCAATAGATTATACAGAACAAGTAACGATGTGTCTACCTATCTTGCCCTCCTCATTGCTCCAGAAAATTACGATTCAAATAGGCGAAAGTCTAAAATATCGATAAAAAAATCAAAAACAGATGAGATGTCAAAGACATATGTTGACGCTGTTTCGTATTTCAAAAATATGGATAATATCAGTTCAGAGTATAAACGAGCATCCTCTCTAATCGCATCCCGTGGAGCAACAAAAGAGAGCATAGGCGAATTCCAAAAGAGACTAAACTCTGTCATAAGTAAAACAGAAGCACTAATATTCAAAACTGGAACAGGTGCTACTCCAGATGGCGTAGCAAACCAGCCATCAAATTCGAGCTTACCGAATTCTCCAATAGTAGAGATAAAAAAGTCATTCAACAACACTGTGAGCGTTGAGTGCAAAGATGGCAAATACGTTGATTACTTTCAAGGAAAGGGCAAAGTAGGCGGAGGGCTAAACATTTTCACAAGCACGGAAGTAAAGAATAAAAAACCAAAAACTATTTACATAGATTCGTCATTGACATCATTAGAAATGCTTGAATCGAGAGGCGTAACTTTCAACGTATATCGTAGTCTGGATCTCGCTTCTTTGAAGAAATCGCCAATAGAAGACAAGACAAGCTCAGAAAAATTCATTGGCTTATCTGCTGAAAATATTGGAGGACTTTTGAAAGACGATTTGAGTATAAAAGACTTGTCAGATGCCTCCGTAGCAGATTTAGTAAGCATAAATAATATAAACATGGCGGTATCATCGATAACACCAAAGTTATCATCCGTGAACAACTTTCAAGCTCCAAATGACAACATAACGAAAGTAATGCCAAGAATCACAACCCCTTCTACAGCCATCACACCTCAAACAATGGTGCTTGTCGCACCTAAAAATTCAGCGACAAAAAGTTCAGAATCCATGCTAATGTCTCCCGAATGGAAACCAATTGAAGAGATAGTTGACACGAAAGGTGCAGTAGTGCTGTGCAAACAAGATGACGGCTCGGCTGAAGTTGCAAATGGATACTTCTTGATGGAGATGAAATAATGGCAATAATAAAATGCGATGACGAACTACAATCAGCAGACGATACGTCAGGAGACGAAGAAGGTGGAGAAGTCACTGTCGAGGCATATATTGAGCAAGATGAAGTTAGTTTAGGCAAAACACTGCTCGCAGTTGAGTCAACTCTATTTTTAAGCGACACGCTAAATCCAGTTCTATCCAATGTTAGTGATTTTTTATTGAAAGATCGTCCACAAGACATAGAAGATACTTTCAGAGCGGACTCCAACAGGTATTGGACACTAGACGAAAATGGAAACATGAAATATATGAATACTAATCTATACGGATACACCGACAATGTGAACGCCGATTCTCCACCTCCTCCGTTCAGTTTCGTCAATTACTCCTCTCTTGGAGTCACAACCAGCGCCCTTGGACTTGATATAGTTAAAGAAGAACACACAATCATGCTAAATAGCGTCTATATACCAAACGAAGAAATGTGGAATGCGTTTGTAAATGGAACTATGTATCCAGAACAATCTGTAGACCCTGATGAAACTTTCTCTCGCCCGTCTATGTTAATACCGCTCGGACAAACATTCACAGATCATGCATTCCAAATGAACACTCCGTTTTCTAAGAAAGAGTTAGAGATGTTCGCAAATATTGCAAACAATGTTAGTGTGGCAGATGTAGAATCAGACTACGATTTCTTTGCCAAAGCATATGAAGAAGGAATAGCACCAGCAACCGTCCCTGAAAACGCTTTACCACACCTATATTCGGAAGTTCATAAAGGCGAGTCTGGCGAAATGAATACCGACGAACTCCCAAAAGGATATTTCCGAGAATTTATTAGCGATATTCTATCTAATCAGGAAAAGATGGATGCACAGGCGAAAGTCTATGAAAATGTAGCGATACTTGACAGCACTGTGGACGAAGGAGAAATTATAGGTTCTGAAAACAGAACAATCAGCGCCTTTGAAATATTAATGTCGTATGCAAACCGAGAAAACCTATTCCCAATGAACATAAACATTGAAGTAGATACAAACAATGCTTCTGACTTGATGTTCGAGGCAGAGGATGTAGGAATGGTTGACGACATAGTGGAGTTGCTGCTGGGCGACGGAAACATTTCCCCACCCGAACCTGAAAGCGGCGGCGGAGGCGGAGGCTCTCCGTCCGCTGAAGAAGTTGACTTGGGCGGAGGCGGAGAAGGATCTCCGTCTGGTGAAGAAGATGAAGGCGGCGGCGGTGGGGGCTCTCCATCATGATAGCACCTCGTTTTGAATATATTAAAGGCGCTGCCAGCACCAACACGCCGTGGTTCCGCCCGAAGCCTGAACTATTAAACGCTTGGAGGGAAGATTTTTTCAAAATTCCGAATGTAAACAAATATAGATTTTGGGTTTGCGGCGGAGTATTAGAAGGTTGGAAGACTTGGGATACGGATATATTAGTCACAGGAAATGTAGAATCTTATGAGGAATTGCAAGCAATATTGGTATCTTCAACTGAATTAGGGTTCAAACACAGGCAGCTAATAGACATCAATTGGAACAATTCTTATGAAAATCAAATAATAAAAGGTGCGTGCAAAAGAAGAGGAATATGCTGCGAACATTATTATGAGCACGGGTGGTGCGAAATGGAGCATTGCATAGTTCCGAGAAGCACTGAAACAATAGTTATAGCCACTGAAGTAACAAAAAATGGAGAAATTCTTTCAAGTAAAAGTTCAAATGCAGTCCGAATTGGCTCTTCGCTTTGGAGAAGAAAGATAAGTATGCCATCAAAAAAGCAAATTGAAAGAATTCGTAAGGGAGTTATTTATAGACGACGCCCTGTTGAAATAACGCCTGATATAGATTTTACAAATGTTATAGGACAATCCAACAATTGGAGGACATCTTGATATGTCTAATATAGTAGTAACAAAAGAGTTCGCCATATCTAAAGAAATAGTAGCCGAAGAGACTGACGGTGGAGAACTAAACCTCGTAAATGAGCAAAACAACGCAGATGTAGAACTCGTTGATTTTGAAGCGTGGCTCGCATCATATCTCGACACAGATTCAGTTTATTATAATCCGCTAGAAGATGCAAAGATAATGGGAAAACCAGTTGATGAAGAGTGTCAAACATTCTTTGACACATTACGAGCGCTGTTGATGGCTGGAAAAATACAGGGCATAGTAAATGGAAATTATCGTTCATATGTCGATGTCTTAGGTGGCAAAAAGGCATACAACGAAACTCTCGTCTATGAAATAGAAAAAACTTCCCCAGACAATTCTGGAATCATTCAGAGAACATTTATACCAAACTTGGAAAAACTAACTCTACTAAGATACATCGACACGCAGGTAAAATATAATAAAGAATACACCTACGAAATATTTGCCCACCAGTTTATCGTCGGAACTGAATATACTTACGGCGATGTATATGGATCGGGAGATATCCCCTCCATGCAAACAAGGTTCACTGTCACGCACAAACCATCTCTCAAAATAGCCCGCATACCAATATTCAAGAAAAGCGCACGACTACTAGACGTAGCGCCACTCTCGCCAAATGTAGAACTCATACCATACAAGGGCGTGTTCACCGAGTTCCTTATAAACCTAAGCGGAAACTCTGGCGACATAGAAGAAATGCCCGTAATAATAACCGACGCAGACGCAGATTTCTACAAGAAGTATAGAGAAGCAAGAGGGTTAGCCGAGGATGCTCCAATAAGGTTCGCCAATGACGACGCAGCAGGCAGGTTTGAGATTTATAGAACCGATGTTGCTCCAAAGTCTTATGAAGACTTCCGAACAAATCTCTACGCCATTGTAGGCGCAGTAGATGTCGCATCAGCGTCAATGAAGTCAAAAGTTCAAACAAATAGAAAATATTATTACACATTCAGAGCAATCGATCAGCACGATAACCGCTCAAATCCATCTCCAGTGTATCAAGTGGAGATGGTAGAAAACAATGGAATGATGTTTTTCATCTCTTCGGTGTATCAGTTTCCGACAATGGAAGACAAAACTACACACACAAGAACATTCCAGAGATTCTTAAAAATCAATCCAAACATGATTCAGTCATTATTCAACAAAGCAATGACATTTGATTTGGAGAGCAATCCATATCCAGTTGCATCTGACGCCGACATTGTTCACCTCGGCAAGGCAGAACAAGACGTCTGGACTAAAAACTTCAAACTAAGAGTGACTTCCAAGCACACAGGAAGGAAGTTCGACATAAATCTCACTTGCAAGACTCAATATAACAAACAAGAAGAATGAAAACAACTAAAATTTGGTAGTTTATTACTATCCAATACTATTTATAACGAAACGGAGAATAAAATAAATGGCTTTCCTTGACAACTCGGGCGATATCATCCTCGACGCAGTATTAACAGACACAGGCAGAATGAGACTCGCTAAAGGCGACGGCTCGTTCAAAATAACTAAATTTGCCCTTGGTGACGACGAAATCAACTATGGATTGTATAACAAGGACCACGCAAGCGGTTCTGCATATTATGATATTGAGATAGTACAATCACCAGTTCTTGAAGCATTTACCAACAACACTTCTATGTTGAAGTCAAAGTTGATGACAATCAGTAGAACAAACTTACTATACCTCCCAGAGATTGTAAACAACACTTCAGTTGGACTTTCGTCGTATTCTGCGACAAATAATATCCTAACAGTGCTTGTTGACTCGGCGACTGTTGGAAATGACATCATCGCCACTTCTACCAATGATTGGATAAATGGATACATTATTGATAAGACAACTCGCCCAATAGTCATGGATCAGGGAATCAAGTCAGACGCATTGGGCAACGGAGATGATGTTGTTCTTGACGCCGACTTGAGAGAGACGCAATATACAATAGAAATAGACAACAGGTTTGGAAAATTATGGAGCGGAGATGGAACCACTGCCGCAACTCCTTCATTCGTAGACGACGATAACGTTGCTGTTTATTACCTCTCATCTAGAAATAACAGGTTCTTCTCCAAACTAACGAGCGATGAAGCCATCGCAGGACCTAGAGGCAGTAGGCTTAAGTTTTTAGTTGGACCTTCCACAAACCTGAACTCAAGCACTTACTTATTCACTCAGCTTGGAACAACCAACGCTTCCACTTACGGCGCTTCCGTCTATCAAATAGACACTACAGTCCGCATCACAGGCGTCACTACTGGATATAGAGTTGACTTACCAATCAGATTTGTGAAGCTTAACACATAAGGATAACATAATGGCTACAACTTTCAAAACACTAAACTCAGCAAACGATGTTACAAGCACGAGAACACTTCTTCACGAAGCAATCCCTCTCACTGGAAGCATTGCATCTGGAACATACAGTGACAACAACATCAAGACTTATTCTCACGGAATGTTCGAGAGTGTATATGATTATCCATTTCTAAGTTCATCGGCAAACCACATCTTTGATATCTCAACTGGATACGCATCTAACTCTGCCCACGCTACCTCATCAAGCAATCAGAACTCAAAGAAACTAAATATATACAGCCAAATGGCACAAGTCCTCGTCGGCTACGACGCAACAGGAAGTATTCAAAGCTTCGACAGAGATGGTGACATCGCCGATGGTGGAGATAAAATCAAC
>Ga0209128_1002076_pt1 | contig 13229 bp, 13 predicted proteins | sample ETNvirnome_6_100_FD_184072 | JGI IMG/M metagenome (GOLD analysis project Ga0209128, IMG submission 184072) | Marine viral communities from the Pacific Ocean - ETNP_6_100 (SPAdes) (version 2) | ecosystem: Environmental > Aquatic > Marine > Oceanic | place: Pacific Ocean | collected 2013-06-19 | reverse complement strand
CGCTTATATCTACAGCTCCACCTGTCTTGATTTGAACACCACCTGACCCTACGGTAACGTTAAATTTATTACCGGCCTGTATAGTGTAGTTACCAACTGGGAATACTGAGTCATTAGCTACTTCTTCTACATGTGGTACAGCTCCTACATTAGTAAAGGTTGTTTGTTTACCCACCACCACTTCAACTGGCTGTGCTCTACCTTTCCAATCAATACGTATAGAGGGGTAATCATTAAAAGCAGCTCCAACTACCTCTTGTTTATCTCTAAAGATAGTAGTGCTGACTTTGCCTCCGGTACCCAGCTGTTGTTCTATTTTAGTACGTTGATCTTGTGTGTTCTTAATATCTTCTTCTAGATTTAAATATTGAGCATTTGGTGGGTACATAATACCCTCTGTAGAAGTAGAATGTGTGCTATGAGCCCCACCGAGTAGGGTATTTGTACCGGCCGGCCCTGCTCCTGTTTTTATATCTATACTTGGTAACGGCTGTGGAGTACTAGGTCCGCTAGTAGGGCTAAAAATTAGAGGTAAATTAAGGCTATCGATGACCTCTGTTTGTAATTCATCCGGATTAAAATCATTATTAATAACATCTCTTTTTTGATTGATGGTGGGGTTAGGGTTACTCATCCAATCAACCGAGGAAAATGTTGTAGGCACACCATTGGGGTAGCTTTGACCTCCTCGTTCAATCATAAACTGAGAATTTCTGTTAGCTAATTTTCTGTAAGATTCTTGCCAATTTTTTAATGCCTCAACCTGCTCTTTAGACTTTATACCAACTAATGTATAAGAATCACCTATACGATTCTCACGATGATCACCACCTATATATACATGATTATTATTTTTAACTGTACTATATTGATCATTGGTAACATTTGTTTGTTTATTATTAGCAGCAATCTCAACATTAGCTTGTGGTGTCATTGCAATATTTGAACCACTATTATGATCAATTCTTACTTGCTCAGTACCTGTTGTATTGACAAAGGACAAGGCGCCAGCTCTTTGGTTCCAGACTACTTTATTTCTATACTGGCTATCACTCGCTTTTTTACAATCTTTCATTTTTATATTTTTTAATTATGAAAATAAGGAATATCATTTACTCGATCTTTAAACTCTTTACTAGCTGCTTCTCTCCTGTCATAGTGGTCCTTATCCGGGTTAGGTTTTTCATACCCTTCCATAAAGATTCTTGTACTCTCCTCTACTGTTGTAGCTTTCATTAAATCGTCTTTCTTGGTCCATCTATGCTCATTCAATTCATGCGCAATAAAATCTATTTGAAGATCTAGATCGTATGGATCTCTTCCACTCTTTTTAGCATAATCCACTAAATTGATATCCGTTTTATCCCATCTTCCAAATTGACCTCCTTTAGTCCATTGCGCTATACCTACACCCGGTCCTTTCACTTGTTTTTTTGTAGGATCTAAACCTGATTCTACTTGTAAATTACCCACAACACCAATAGCTGCAATCTCTGTTAAACCATGATCATCTTTTAATCTTTTAATAATATATTCTGCTGATCCGTATTCTAAGGACTCTGTAGTAATACGTGGCAGATCTTCGGGAGCAAGATTCACGGGAGCCGGTGGGCCGACAAAAGGAGCAGTCCATGGTTCTGGGGCCGGTGGGCCGACAAAAGGAGCAGTCCATGGATCTTCTTCGCTACCAGAACCAGAACCAGAGCCTGTTCCTTGGTTTTGTTGAGGTACGTTTTCAAATGTACCCGGGTAATCTAAACTCTGACCTTCTTCTCCGGTTGAGTTATAAATGAGAGCAGTCTCTCTACTATTAGATATACCTCCTATATAAGTAGGGAGAAGTAAATCACCTCTTTCATGCATCACCCAAACCTCCGCACCTACCATCGGCACTCCAAATACCCCCTTAGGGGCATTCTCATAATTTTGAGGTGTATACATATTGGTATATGGATTTGAAGCTACAAACTCATTAGAGCCATCAAATGCATCATTGCTAGCTCCTTCGAGACCAAAGAAAAATGAAGGAGGTCCAGTGTAGTCTTCTAATGTAGGTGGCGTGGTATTATTGGTTTCAAATCCATCAGGAAAATTTGTATCAGTCATTACTGCAGTACCCTCTGGGGCATAATAACGACCCGGGCCATGCTCACCCATTAAGGGAGCACATTGTTTTGCCCATGGTAACGCAGCTACCATGTTCTCAAATTCCGGGGTATCAGACCAGTTATCTTGTGTATTATTTTTACCAGGAAACCTAAACATCAATGTCTTAAATTTTTGCATAAGTGATATAGGTATGGGAGATATATCTGGTATAAATACTTTACACTTTAAATCCGGCTCAGGTGATAAGGTATTATTTTTAACCACAATACCTCTAACGAGTCCATAAAACTTGTGCTTGTAATTTAAACCTGGTATTGAGCCACTATCCACTTCTTATATATTTAATCCTTGAACTTATAACGCAAGAGTCTATAATAAAATATGCTTGTAAGTCATGAGACACCAATTAGTTTTTTAGATGAATCTCGAGAATATAATGATTATGATTATGCTTTGGTTCATTTGTTTGAAACCAATCCGGAGTATTATAACTTTTTTAAAGTTTCAAAGACATTAGGTAGAGAAGTATTATTAGATAATTCTATTTTTGAGTTAGGTAAAGCATTTGATCCTAAGAAATTCGCTAGTTATGTGGAGAAGTTGCAACCTACTTATTATGTTGTCCCTGATGTATTAGAAGATAGTCGTGAAACTGTAAACTCGTTTCAGCAGTTTCGTATGGCTTATGCAGGTCTACCTGGTCTAAAGATAGGTGTTGTACAAGGTAAAACATATCAAGAGTTAGTAGAATGTTATAAGTATATGGCTGATAATGCAGACTATATTGCTATTTCTTTTGATTATTCCTGGTACAAAACAATTACTTATTGTTGCCCTATGTGGACTTTAGATGAGCAGAGTAAAGGTAGAAAGCGTTTAATTAATATGCTTATTGAAGATGGTATTTGGGATCACAGTAAGCCTCATCATTTATTAGGGTGCTCGTTAGCTAGCGAATTTAAACATTATAAGCATATTGAAAGTATTAGATCGTTAGATACATCCAACCCTGTTGTTGCTGGATTACTTGGTAAAAGATATTATAAAGGTATTGGTTTGTTAGAAAAACCTTCTGTACTTTTAGCTGATCTTATTAATTCTCCTGTTGATGAAGAACAGGAAAAAGATATTCTCTATAACGTAAAAGAGTTTAAAAACCTTGTTAAGCTATAAATATATTAAGTGAAAAGTAAAAACTATTCGCAACTGTTAGTAGAGCAGACTAACGACACAGACTTCTTTCCTCTCGTTAGTAATAACGTAAAACGTGTAGGATTATATGTAGGTATGTGGTTATTAAGTATATTACTAATTATAATACCTGGGTGGGTATTTATTAATTTGTTTACTTCGAAGTAGCTCTATATATTGTATCCCAATCATCTTTAAGTTTTAGCTTTCTTAAACGACCTATTCTATCCTTCATCATATTATAGTAAATAGTTAATTCTGGGTAAGTTTGTATATTTATTTCTGCTATTTTTAAAGCAGCTGTCCATTTTCGCGCGCGGTATAATTTTAAAAAGTCATTATGAAAATCCGAAGATATATCAGTACTTAAAATAGAATATATCCGGACACCTTCCTTTTTACCTTTTACTGCTATTTTGTCTAATTCTATAAAATTAAATTTATCTTCTATACCCTTAACAGTGTCATGACCAGCAATTATACCGACGCCATATATTTTAGTCTGACCTTCTAATCTTGAAGATAAATTTACTGCATCTCCCAAGCAAGTATAATCAAATCTTTGATCAGATCCCATATTACCTACTACAACATTACCAGTATTAATACCAACACCTATTTTTAATTCAGGTAATTCTTGCCCTTCTATATCTTTATTCAGTTGATCTAATAACTTAAACATTTCCAAACCACAATTAATAGAATGTACTCTATGATCTTCTACATCCAACGGGGCATTCCAAAATGCCATTAATGCATCACCAATAAATTTATCTACTGTGCCGTTATGTTTAATTACAGACCCGGTCATAGGTGTTAAATATTTGTTGACTAAATGGGTTAACCCTTGAGGGTTAGTTTTAAAATGCTCGCTTATGGTTGTGAACCCTCTTAAGTCACTAAACAATATTGACAATTCTCGTGTATCACCACCTAGCTTTAATAACCCAGGTTCCTTTTGTAACAACTTAACAATTGGAGGTGCTAAATAATGTTCAAACTGTTTCTTAATTAATTTTTTAGATTTATTTTCATTTATAAATCTTATAAATGTTGCAACAGACCATGTAATAAAAATACATGCAACAGGCCAAGTATAATCTATTAACCATCCGTTACTGGTAAAAAGCCAGTTACCTAAAAATGGAGCTGCAATTAAAGATGCAGATATAATAGCAAGGCTAGCCCAATAAGATAACCAAAGAGCTCCTATAATAAGCAATGAGCAAAACGCAGCTGTAATAATTATTTCATACCCAGATGACTCTACAGGTCTTTGCAATCGCGACTCATCAATTATCATTTGTAGAGCTGAACTAGTTACTTCATGCCCATACTTTACTCCCGTAGAAGTAGCGATAGTATTAGTTAACCCTTCACCGGTAATTGCAATTACAGCTATTTTACCTTCTACCGCAGACCAATCTTCGTCAGCAAAGGAAACTTTATTAAACTTATACTTATAGTTTAACCATATTCTAGAATTAGCATCTGTTACAATAGGATCAAAACCAGGAACTCTAATAGCTTCAACTCCACCTAAACCAACCTTTGCTTGATATGATAACTCACCAGCAAAAAGTCTAATTACTTCAAGAGGTATCGTTGGATAAGATTCTCCTTTTACTTGAATAACCAATGGTAATCTTCTCACAACTCCATCTAATTCTGGAGCTGTTAATAACATCCCAACACCGGCTGCATGTTGTCCTAGCTCTTTTACAGGTCCAATAGCTTCTGGGTAATCATACAACCACCCATCAAGACTTTCACCAATGTTAGCTAAACCTCTCGGGACCGGCTGACCTTTACCTTTTGTGCTAGCTGATTGACCTATTATTACAGGCGACTCGCTTAGCACATTTGCAAGGAATTCATCTCCGCCTAGTCTATCTTTCTCTGCAAATAATATTGGAAGCACTACCAATTGCGCGCCACTTTCAAATGCCTTTTCAATACCATTACCTATTATATTTCTATCCCATGGCCATTGACCGTGCTTGTCTAAACTCGCTTCATCTATTTCTACAATAGTTATATTTTCTGATTGAACCTTTTCTTGTTTCTGTTGGTAAAAATCTATACCTTTTAGTCTAGCTATCTCTATAAAAAAAGGATCTGATAGTCTTAAAATAACTAATAATATAGTAATAGACACACATATAATATAATTTTTAATATTAAAAATTTTCATTGTTGCTTGATATTAAATTGCACGTTATTGCCGGAGTTAAACTTTGCATTAATAATACTTCCTTTATTATCGTAATTAACTGTGACATTACTACCGTCTTCCACTATTAAAGAAATCATATTATCTTTATCCTTTGAAAAGAAAACATATCTACCGTCTTCCATTTTTAAAAATTTATTCATTATTTGTTTTTCTTTTCTTTTTATTTTTATATCTTCAAATTCTTCCTCATCTTTTTGATGCTCTGTATTTTTATTTTCATTATTATCTTTTTGTTTCTTTTCTTTCTTTGGCCCTCCTTTTCCGTCTTGTTGTATTACTTGTGGTGGGGTTGGAGCTGCTATAGCAGAAACGACAGTTGTTGCCTCGTAAGCTTTATCTAAAGTAACTGAACCGCCGAGAGTAGATACATCAATAGAACCCACATATGAATTTCCAGCTTCGTCGGTAGAGGGTAAGAGTAAAAAACTACTAGCTCCATCTTCTTGAACATTCATAGTAAAGTCAGTACCGCGTACTGACACAGAAGCAGTAGGTGATTTTATTTTTACGTTTTGTCTAGAGTTTTTGGCTATCTTACCAGAAGAATATCTTATAGTACCTAGAGCAGCTTTTAAGGAGAGTTTACCGGTTTTCTTTTCAGGGTTATATACAAACTCATCTATTAATAATTTAGAATATTCTGTAACGCTGACTTTAGTATCATCAACAAATTTTATATTAGCTCTACCCTTTAAGGTCTCAATTAAATCTCTCATTTCAACTGGAGTATCAACCTCAGTTAAAATTTTATCACCCTTTCTAGTAATTCGAGCCGCCTTAGTTTGCGATGTAACATTCCCTATTTCACCAAAAGCTGGTATTAAAAATAATAAGAATAATAAACTACTCGTTACCAGCCTGTGGCGGGCCGTCCGGGTTGTTAAATTCATTAAACGGTATAACGTTATTGTCAATTTGTTCAGGCATAAATGTCGGATCAAACGCTCCGTCAGTTTGGAATATTTGGTATGCATTTTCATTTCCAAGAATAGATAATTCAATAAACTGGCTTTCAGCTCCTACTTGTGATATTAGTAAACTGTTGCTACTACCGAAGATATCAACTAGTTGTGAATGTCCAATTAGACCTCCGTGTCCCTCTTGATAACTACTAACCTCGTTTAAAGAGCCGGCAACGTGGTAATCGGTAAAAGTGTATGATGTATCAAATAATAACAAATCAACTGTGTTAGAAGCACCTTCTATGTTTAAGTTAATTAAGCCGTTATTTACTGTAGCTTTTTGTGTATCGTCTTCATTACCAGCGATTAAAACATTATTAGAATCTCCTGCAACAAATGCATTTACTTCATTTTTATCACCTTCTAGCGCTAAAACAAGCTCATTTGCATCACCTTGTAATTCGAGATTTACTAGTTCTTCATTACCAATTGTATCAATATCAATTAAGTTTTCATTACCTATAGTTGCAACGTTAAAGATAACTTCTTCACCTTCAATTCGTGATCTATTCGTACCCTCTCCCAGTTTATTTGATGATCCGATCTGTGATATATTAAAAATGCCTGCGCTTCCAATCTGGTCTAAGTAAATTTCATTACTCGAAAAAACCAAACCACTCATAAGCATTAAAGCTGTTAAAATAGATTTTATATTCATAGAAATATTTATGGGTAATCTATCCTTTTATGTCAGTTGCTGCTGGTTTATCTTCTTTTATTTTTGACTCTGCTGGTGCTTTTTTCCCGGATTCCTTAAACTTCCACATCTTTTTTTCCTCACCTTTACTTATAAGATCAATAATAGCTAAGTCTATTGCTGCACGAGTAGCCACGGATACTAGTTCATTTTTTGCAAATCCATACTCTATTTCTAACGGATTTAAAGCATCTTTAACATACCTAAACATATCTGATCCTACAGCTGTGGAATATATTGTTTTTGATACTGTTGAGGATAGTAATATTTCACTTGTTAACGTGCTTACAAATCTAATAGAAACAGTAACGACATCCTTTCTATGTTGCTCATGAGCCCCTATCCCTAAATATGCAGCGCCTACGCCACCTGATATAGTATTAGTATCGTATCCTATAATACCTCCATGTATTAATAGACCTGCAAATAGTAATGGTTTTAACCCCGTATCATCATCGTCTGTAAAGTCTTCTCTTGTTTGTTGAACTAATGCGCGTTCTCTCATTACTGTGTCAAGCTGGCCTCTTTCAAGAACTTTAAACCAGCCGTTAGACTCTAAAAGAGATTCAATAAGCCATGCTTCACCGCCCTGGGATACAGATGAAGAAAAACTAGCATAATTATCAGATGATTTTCTTTGACCAGTTAAATCTTTAAAGCTATTAACACCTACATATATAGGTTCACCATCGAGTGTTGGTAATTTATTTAATGTTGTAGCTAGAGGCGGTAGTGAGACAGCCGGTGGTTCTTCAAAGCCTCCTTTAAAGGTTTTGCAGCCGGATGAAAGTAACGTTAACCCTAGTAGGCTATTCAGCAGTAGTTTCTTCATTAACAGGCTCTGGTAACAGAAGGGATCCGATTGGAATTAAGATAGTTGTAAGATCACCATCAGTATCTACTACAGTTAAGCTAATCTTATTGGCTAACTTATACCACGAAATAACATTTCCATCTAGATCAAATGATCCAGATTCTCCACCTGTATCAGCAAAGAGCTGCTCAGTTACTTGCTTTGAAAGCTCAGAATAAATTCTAGATTGAAGGTTTGTTAAAAACACACTTAAAGGTTTTCTAGTTGCGGCTAGGTTAGCTTGAATCGATAATGATTTAAGTTCATCTTTAATAGTCTTTTTTCTAGCAGCAGAAATGTTTTCTAGATTAATTTTATGCGCGCTGTAGCCAATGCCAGTAAAAGAAGGAGATTTAAATCTAAACTTTAATTCATCTGCCACGGCGCTACTACAGAAAAGCAATAATAACCAAATATATCTCATAATACTACTATTTACATCTATTAATATATATTGCTAGAGCTCTTCGTCTAAAATATGTTTGTTTTTTCTCCTATTTTGAATAATATTTTTATCGCGTTCTTGGAGAATCATTTGAATCTTTGTATTAAGTCTTATCATATCATTGTCTAACATTCTTATCCTATCAATAAGACCGATTAACGTCCCTGTTGATTCATCTAATACTGGCTTAATATCCTTTACAACCCAATTCCAGGTGTAATAAACAAAATAACCCAACCCAAATGCTGCAATAACTGGGAATCCAAAATCATTAATAGCTTTTACTATTTCTTCGTTCATTAGTCTTTTCTTGCGTCTTCCTTACCTTCATTAGCGGCTAATCGTTCTAGATTAGGATGCTTGTTAAAAGCATAAGAAACTAGTGTATCTATCTTTACAATATCATTGTTCATTGTTTGTACTCTATTTTCCAGGGATTTAATCATTCCTCCTAGCCCTTGCACTGCACCAGTAATCTCATTGAGTATAAATTTTAGAATAATAAACACAAAGGCCCCGCATGTAATAGCCCCAGCTATTGGGAACCCAACATCAGTAACTAACTTTAAAAAATCTTCCACTAAATTATTTATTATAGATCTTGAAAAATAAGTTTATTAGTATAAAATATAATAGATAAATAATGGTCCAGCTAATTCTCCACCTAATTGGTGACTATCTTCTTCAGAGCGATTGGATGGCACTCAATAAGACTAAATGCAGTAAGGCAGCTGCAGTACACGCTATTACATATTCTTTACCTTTTTTAATTATCTGCCCATCGTTAAGTGCGTTTCTGGTTATTTGCATTACTCATTTTTTTATTGATCGGTACCGGTTAGCAAGATATGTTGTGTTTGCTAAAAGTAGAATAGGACCTAAGCGCTATTGGCATAAATGGGAAGACTGTAAAGATACAGGATACCATAAAGAGGTGCCGGAATACTTGTCTGCATGGCTGCTAATTGCTTGTGATAATACTATACACTTGCTTATTAACTGGTCGGCATTAACATATCTATAATGAAATATAAAAACTGGGTTGCTCTTTTCTCACAGACAGGATCTGAAATAGCTGACCTTTCTATAGAAATTGATAGATGGCCGGATCATGTTATTACAAATTCAACAGGGCCAGTTACTCCGTTATTAGGTGATTGTTGCGTTGTTACTAATGAACAGGCAAAGACATTGGATATTTTAGATGAATTAATTTACCGCCCGGATGATACATTAGTAACTCTTAATGGTTGGTTAAAGATTGTTCCAGAAGATAAATGTAAAAAGTATAATATATATAACGGACATCCTGGGTTAATTACAAAGTATCCTGAACTAAAGGGTAAGGACCCGCAAGAGAGAGCGTGGAATAGTATTCATCAATATACACATGTTGGCAGTGTAGTTCATGAAGTGGTAGAAGAAGTGGATGGTGGTAATGTAGTAGTTGAGAAAGAAGCTATTGCTAGTGAGATTACCGATTTAAACTCAGCCTTTTTTACATTACGCAATACATCATTTGATGCATGGGTTGAATTTCTCTCTATACATCTATAATAATATATGGTTATTTCTTTTACTGGTGCACAGAGCACAGGCAAAACTACTCTATTAAATCACCTATTTAAATGTAATGGAGCTTATCCTTTTGAGTTTGTGCCTGAAGTAACAAGGCTTGTAATGCGGGAGTATGATATGCTTATTAATGAGCAAGGTGGTGATATGACACAGCTTCTTATTATGACAGAGCATGTGCGAAATGTGTATCGGGACAGACCGGGTAAATTTATAAGAAAAGTACATACTGTTCTAGATCGATGTGCTCTTGATGGTATAGTATATTCAGATTGGTTGCATAGAAAGGGTAAGATATCACAGAATTGTTTTGAGAGTTGTAGATTAATTTATGACGAACTTAAAGAGCAATATGATGTAATTTTTTATACAGATCCTAAAAATATAAAGTTAACGAGTGATGGTCAGCGAAGTACAAATAAGGATTTTCGTGAAGAGATTATACACTTATTTGAACAATATTTAGAATTTTATCCTGGTAAGGTAGTTGTTCTGTCTGGTACAGTAGAGAGTAGATTAGAACAAATTAAAAATACCCTTGCTAACGAACAAATAGATATTAAAATTTAAGTATGGTAAAGCAACTCGACAATAGCACAATTAGTAAACATCTCGGACAAACATCTCAGTATAAGGCTACATACGATCCTTCTCTACTAGTAAGAGAGCCTAGACAGGCTAATCGCAATCATTTAAATATTGATGATAATAATTTACCTTTTATTGGTAATGATACTTGGAATGCGTATGAGGTATCAGGTTTAACTAATAAAGGACTGCCGGTTACAGGTGTGGCAAAGATTGTTTACCCTTGTGATAGTACGTATATTGTTGAATCTAAATCGATTAAGTTATATTTTAATTCATTTAATATGACTAAGCTCGGTGATAATGATATTAATGTTTTAGAAGAGATTGAAAAGAGAGCTGCAGAGGATTTAAGTGCATTGCTAGGAACATATGTTAGAGTTAGAGTACATACAAACGGTCAAGTATTAAGAGATACTACTAAAGCAAGTCAAGAGTGGATGCATAATGAAGATACTACACCAAACTATATTACGCTAGAAGAGAGTTATCCGGTTGAAGATATTAAGTTTTCTATATATTCTGAAACGCCAGAGTTATTACAAGTTATTGAAGATGCGCCAGTAGAAAAAGTATATTACCATAGTGCACTTCTTAAGTCAAATTGTAGAGTAACATCACAACCAGATTGGGGTGATGTTTATATATATATGAAGGGTAAAAGTACTATTGACCCGATTTCACTATTGCAATATATTGTATCCTTTAGAGACGAGTGCCACTTTCATGAGGAAATTTGTGAGACAATATATAAACGTATAATGGATGCTGTTGGGCCGGATGAATTAAGTGTTAAATGTTTATATGCTCGTCGAGGTGGTATAGATATTAACCCGGAAAGAGTTTCTCATAAAAAATTGCTCCATTCTACTCTCAGTGAAGTTGGAGTACCTCATATAAAAACACCTAAACAGTAAATAATATATATAATTTGCGCGTGTGTGTATTAAATATACATACATATGAGACTGTTTAGCGAAGAGGTAAAGCCTACCTTTACTAACTCAGGCCATAACATCTTAACAGTTGAAAGCTTAGAGGAAGTTTTCTTCGATGTTTTTGAGCTTGAGATAAATGGTGAGAAATTTATTGCAGAAAAAGAATCTTCTTATAAAGGTTCACCTGTTGTAAGTATCCCGGTAGAGATAGGCGGAAATAAATATAAAACTTTATTTGTTGTAAATAAAGGAGCGCAAGAGGTACTATTTAATGAAAGAGCGATAGATGGTCAACCTATAGTATGTGATGAAGACCCGGAGGAGATAATTTTAGAAGAGGAAGAGGTTGAGGAAGAGGAGGTTATATTTGAAAAGAAGGAAGATATTTTAAATGAGATTCAAGCTGCTAGATCTGCGGCTAAAAAATATGCTGAAAAGATAAAAGAAGCAAAAATTAATGAAGCTAGTGATGAAATAGAGTTAAAAGAAGGTAGGGTTAATGAGCTTATATCTGAAGCTCGTAAATCATTTGTTGAAGAGTTTCTAACTATAACAGAAAATACTAAGTCAGAAATATTTGAATATAATGAAGATATTGAAACTAGATTAAAGGAATATGTTGATGGGGCTATAGACCAATATACTTTAGATTTTTCCTCAACGGTAGAAAAGGACTATGTAAAGTCAGTAGATCTTCTTAAAGAGCAGATAGAAAAATTAACTAAGGATGTATATACCTCACAGCTTACTAAGTTAATAGAAGATAAAGTTAATTATAATATAGATTTAATCGATAAAACAGTTGAGGAAAATAAAAAAGATACTGACCAGCATATTGATAGTAAGGTAAAAAAAGTTGAGGAGGATATCTTAGCTATTGAAAAAGTTAATGTAGATCTTAACGATAACATTAATAAAAATGTCAATAGAGCATTAAGCAGAGTTGGTAGTGTTAAGAAGGGATTAGAAGATTCAATCCAAACTTTAGAAGAATCATTAGATACTAAATTTAAAGAAGCAGAGCAGCAGGTAAAGGATTATTATGATAAAAAAATATCCGCTGTAAAGGAAACAATTGAAGATAAGGGTCAGGAGGATAAGCAATCTATTTATAAGGTAATTGACGACCATAAGATAGACTTACTCGAAAAAATTTCCGAACTTAAGGAAAATACTTCAACAACCATTATAGAAAAATATGGTGAGAAAAATGTAAAGATCGATCCGAAAAAAATACAGAAAGATATAGAAACAAGTCTTACTAATACATTTTCACAACAACTACAGACGCTAAGGCGAACGGTAGAAATGCACGGTGGTGGTGGCTCAGTAGCGAAACAGTTCGCTGCAGGAGGTACAATGAACGGGGATTTAAATGTTGTAGGTAATATTTTATCTGGTGGTACAAATTTAAATGATATTTTTGGATCCGGAGGTGGTGGTGGTAGTGTTGATGGATCGGGTACAGCTAATTATATACCTATTTGGTCTGATAGTGATACATTAGGTAACAGTATATTACGAGAGCATAGCAGTGGTCTTAGTGCGTTTGGTGGGTTAAGTGCTTCAGGTGCTAATAATTACTTTGCTGGTAATGTTGGTATTGGTACAACTGCTCCAGCAGAAAAACTAACT
>Ga0209128_1002075_pt1 | contig 13230 bp, 22 predicted proteins | sample ETNvirnome_6_100_FD_184072 | JGI IMG/M metagenome (GOLD analysis project Ga0209128, IMG submission 184072) | Marine viral communities from the Pacific Ocean - ETNP_6_100 (SPAdes) (version 2) | ecosystem: Environmental > Aquatic > Marine > Oceanic | place: Pacific Ocean | collected 2013-06-19 | reverse complement strand
GCTCCCAGCCTTCAGGAATAGGGAGTTCCAAAAGCTTCTGCTTTGACTCTTCGTCAAGAACAATAGCTGAGTATCCTATGTTTTGCTCTACCAAATATTGGCGCCAGTTTTCAAGTAGGAGTTTCATATTTAGCCGCTCCGATGGAGTCCACGACCCTTTTGAAGCTTTTTTCGAAGCCCCCAAGCCGTTCTACCTTGATATTTGGAGATATCGACGTCAGAAGCCTCTTGAAGGGCCATAAATATCACTTTTGTCATCTCCATCATCATTTTAACGTCCGCTAAGGCATTATGCCACTCCTTTGTACTAATTTCATAGGCTTTTGACACCAGACCCATCGAAGAAGTCACATAATCGCCAAATTTGCCCGTCATAGTGAGTGCTTGCAAGATAGTTTGAGCCCTTTCGTCTCCTTCGTCCGCTAATGTCTTAATTAGTGAGTTATGCCACAGTTTGATCAAGATCATGGTGTCAAAGATGGGATATTCACGCATATTGACCGGTATATTGTATAAATCAGCCCTAGTTTGGACGAAATTGATGTCAAACTCGGCATTTTGGGCTACTAAGACCGGATTTGGCTGACTTTCGAGGTATGAGACGAACTGTTGTATGATATCTTCCTCATTTGGCATCCCTTTTGGGTATTTTTCCCTATATTCGTCGCTAGGCATGCCATATCGCGTTAATTCAAGCGGATATTTGGCTTTTGGGTCACCAGAAGCCTCAAAACCCGCCAAAGTCTCGGGATTTAGCTTGATTTTGTCGTAAAAGAGCCCTTCTTCGGCTTCAACCTCGTCAAATTGCCAATTATTGGGGTGTGCGGCGATTGCACCGATCTCTGTGAGCTGTGCGGTGTCTGGTTCGAACCCTGTGGTCTCTGTATCGAAGAAAATCCAAGTATTATCGCCGAAATCCTTGAGTTTCTCGAATAATTGCTCGATTGAGGCATCAAAGAAGTCACTATCTAAGATATATGCCTCTTTGAGGACATATTTGCGCCAGTTTTCAAGTAGGAGTTTCATTTTTTAGATGCCTTCCATCCGCCCATCATACCTCCAGGCATATCATATTCTTCAACATTTACAGAATCATCTTGTTGCAGTCTTGTCCAGATTTTGGTGCCCGCCGGCGATTGTGAGGGATCACTATATAATACCCCCACATGATCAAGAAGCCACTTATAGAAATCAGTCATATAGAAACCTGCGTCTGATTCTTTTTTTGCAAATTTGACCCTTACACCATCTTCGTGAGGAACTACCTGTAGCATAGCTATTGTTTTCCCCTCGGGATCCATTACAGAATAAATTATAACGTCGCCGCCGAAAGGACTAGAATCACTAGACTGCAATACCTGGTATTCTCCAAAAGAACCCACTTCTTGGTTTTCTGTCAAATACTTCCGCCAGTTTTCAAGTAGGAGTTTCATAATACTATAAATAGTCCTATCTTTTGCTCTGATACTATGTAAAGTCCCTAGGATCTCTGTACTTCTGACGTACCTTTTCCGAGATTGGGATTGCCTCACCATCACCATCGATGCGAACGAAGGTCATTTTGGTGTTGACAGTTGTGCGCTGGGTGCCATTATATACGGAGTGTCGTCGGGCCTCCATATTCAGCGTTAGAGAGGTTTTACCGATGCGGTCCACCTCTCCATATATCTTGATGATCTGACCCGGTCTTACGGGCTTCTGGAAGGTCAATGCGGCGATGTGCTTGGTCACCATCCTCGGCGTATCGGCAACCTGAGCCGCAAAAGCGGCCGCGGCTTCATCGAGCCACGCCAACATTATACCTCCGAAAAGGTTCCCGTGGTACCCAACCTCACTTTTCTTTACAAAGTGTGTCGATATCAATTCCATTTGTCTCACCTTTCTCTGGGATTAGTTTTGCATGAACCGTTTTAATGTTTGCGCAATTTCCAGTACTGCGGCACAGCTCATCTAATTTAATTTGTAGATTTTCTATTTTTTGGCTTAAGCTAAGTATAACACTTGATATCTCATTAGTTAGCACGTCTTTAGAGTCCATTTTCTTCAATCTCCTGAATCATAGCAAAGTGTGCATTCGCAACCGCCTGCCTAACATTAGGATCCATTAAAGCTAACGCGTCATCAAAATTGGTCATAAAACCATTCTCAGACAAAACGGCCGGCATATGGGTTTTCCGAAGGACATAAAAGTTCGCCCATCTGTCATTACTAAGAACTCCGCGGTTTCGGAAAGGAGTTAGGTCCCCAATCCAACGTTGCAGCACTTCTGCAAGTCTTTTTCCGTTTTTACTCTTGTAATGATGGAAAGAGCAGGCCCCGGCTGCGGTATTGAAGTCTCTGCCGTTCCCAAACGCATTAGCGTGGACTGAAACGTAGATACTGTTCCGGTTTTCTTTATGGAACAGGTTTGCCTTCGTTACTCGATGTCGTAATGATATATCTTCTTCTGTATCGACCAAATTGATACAATCTATCCGATTTTCTTGACATAGTTTGATAACTCGGCCGACAACATCGCGGTTAAAAACGCCTTCATATAGCACTGATCCGTCAGGAAATGCAGGAGACCGCTTGCCAGCAGTTTGGTAAACACCATCTATTAGGCCTCCGTGGCCTGGATCCAACAACCATGTATGTCTGGACATATAAGCAATCCCCTCAACACTAAATAGAAGAAGATCTTCATAAATAGCGAATCCATGAAAGATTTTGGTTTTTAAATCGACTTTTGATAATGGATCTGTATGTGGGTCGCACAGGAAGTTTCGGTAGGGTAAAAGGAGAATCAGCCAAATAATGATCTGATTTTCTCTGGTTGCAGCCTATACACGCGGCGACAACATTATCCCACGTAGTCGCCCCACCCTTCGACCGGGGTATGACATGATCGATAGTTAGCTCGGACTCCGCATATCTGGTATTACAGTATTGACAGGTTCCTTCGTCTCGAACAAGAATATTTTTTCTTGTGCAAGGTAGCGTAAAATACTTCTTATCTATAAATTTGTAAAGCGCAATGATCGAAGGGATCTTGAACCTCTCTCTAGCAGATGACACCCACATTTCAGTGTATTCGACCGCCCAAGCTTTTCCAACGTATGTTAAAACAAAAGCTTCTTTCCAGGAGATAACCTCTAGAGGCTTAAAAGAGGAGTCAAGTTTTAAAACTGCTATATTATCCACGGAGTCTCCCAAAATTAACTAGGGTATTTTTCTGCCACCCGGCCGATCTCTTTTATTTAATGGTTGAATTTTGAAGTAATTTGTATTATACTGTTAGAAGGCAAAAAACTAAAATGTTTTATGACCGTGGGAGTGTATTTAGGACATGAGTGTTTTCCGAAAACATAAATCGATCGTGGATCGTGCGGCTTCTGATCGAGCCCGCCACAAGAAGAAGATTGACAAAGCAATCAAAGAATCCATTAAGGATGTAATTGCTGAAGAGTCTATCATTGGCCAGAACGGCAAGAAGAAAATTAGGATCCCTGTGAAAGGGATTAAAGAGTATCGATTCGTCTATGGCGACAATGAAAAAAATAAGACAGTGGGCTCCGGAGCCGGTCATAAGGTCAAAAGAGGCCAGAAGATTGGTAAGAAGCGCGCCGAGAAGGGCCAGGGCCAAGGCGCCGGGAAGGCTAGTGATCAAAAAGGCAACGAATATTATGATGTCGAAGTTAGCTTAGAAGAACTAGCTGAATATCTTTTCGCGGACCTTCAACTTCCTGATCTAGAGAAAAAGAGATTCAAATTTATCTCACAAGAATCAATCAAGCGCCAAGGATATCGTTTTAAGGGTATACGGCCGCGGCTGTCGAAGAAAGAAACACTGAAAAGGAAGATTAGGCGCCAAAAGATGGCCGAAAAGGCCGGGACATACGACCCCGAGAGTGAAGAACGCTTCCCGTTTCACAAGGACGATCTAAAATACCACCATATCAAACCCAAGGTTAAAGAAAATAGCGCCGCTGTCATCTTTTTCCTTATGGATGTCTCAGGATCTATGTCAATGGATCGAAAATTCCTCGCTCGGAGCTTCTTTTTCTTATTATATCAGTTTCTTAACCATAAATATGAGAAAATTGAAGTAGTATTTATCTCTCACTCTACTGAAGCCAAGAGAGTAAGCGAAGATGACTTCTTTAAAGTGGGCACTTATGGTGGAACAATTGTCTCTAGCTGTTTAAGCCTCGAACTCGACATTATTTCTAAGGAATATCACCCAAATACTTGGAATATCTATTCTTTTTATTGCGGCGACGGCGAGAACTGGTCTTCTGACAACGAAAAGTGTATTGACTTGTTCAAAAAAATAAAAGATATAAGCCAACTAACAGCTTATTGCGAAATAAATGAGCACTATGGTAATTTTGCAGAGCCCGGCGAAGACCAAACCTCCAGCGCTTACCCGTGGCCCAGCTTCTCCGCCTGGAAAAACGAAGAAATGGAAAACTTATGGTCAAAATTGGTACCACTTTGCGACACCGAATTCAAAAAAGTTATGATAGGACAAACAGATCATATCTGGAAAGCGTTTAGTAAGCTTTTCGGGGGAGGAAGGTAGTATGAGCGACTGGACAGAATCAGATTTACTTCTTTGGGACGAAAAGATATGCCGGATCGCCGGCGATATGGGCCTCGATTGGCACCCCATCGATTATGAGATCATTGACTACCAAGAGATGTTAGGTGCCATGGCCTATGTTGGGCTTCCAACACACTACAGGCACTGGTCCTATGGTAAAGAGTACGAGCGTACACATACACTTTATAATGCGGGACAGACGGGCCTGCCCTACGAGATGATCATCAACTCAAACCCCAGTATTGCTTATTTAATGAGAGAGAATGCCCTCTATGTCCACATTCTCACTATGGCACACTGTGTGGGTCACTCGGATTTCTTTAAGCAAAATCGAATGTTCACGGATACTAATCCTAACAACATTATTGACAGCTTCAAGTCAGCAGCAAAGTATGTTCGTAAGCTTATCGAGGATCCGTCAATTGGAGTTGAGCGCGTCGAAACCATTCTCGACGCAGCGCATTCAATCAAATATCAAGTGCCACGCTTTCCTGGAATTAAATACAAGTCCCGGAAACAAATTTTAGAGATCGAAAGAAAGAAAATGAATAAGGACGAGAACTACAAGCCGAATCTTCACAAGGTACCTCTTCGTCCAGAATATAATCTATTACGATTTATTGCCGAGCACAGCAAACATCTAGAAGAGTGGGAGCGGAATTTGATCCTTATCGTGGAGGAAAGCTCAAAGTATTTTATCCCACAAGCTTTAACTAAAGTAATGAACGAAGGCTGGGCATGCACAATACATTATAAGATTTTTAATGAACTCAATCTTCCTGACAATCTTCATTTGCCGTTTATAAAATTACACAACCAAGTTGTCCGGCCACACTTAGGCCAACTAAACCCTTATCACTTGGGTTATAAATTGTTTGAAAAAATAATTGAAGAGGGCAATATGGAAGAAGCAATGATAATTAGAGAAGTACATAACGATATATCATTCTTACGTTTTTACCTAGATGAAGAATTTATGAGAGAGAATAATTACTTTAGTTATTCCTTTAAAAAAGAGAAGAAAGCAATTACAATAGATGACATATCTGACGAGGGCGGCTGGAAAGCAGTCCGAGATGAAATGATAAACAACATTGGCCTCAATCGAGTGCCGGTTGTTTATGTAGATGAGATAGAGAAGAATAATACTTTGTCGCTTGTGCATGAGCACGACGGCCGGGACCTAGAACTAGCTTATGCTAATAAAGTACATAAGCATATTAGTACTCTTTGGGGCGACGACGTAAGATTAGTCTCGATAGTGGAAAATGAGATATGGGAGTTTTAAATTATGACCACAACAAATAAGTTTTTAAAAAGTGTGAAAGCACACAGAGAGAGCAAGACAGAGAAGAAATTTGAAGGCGTCTTAGCAGACTATCTCTTATTGTTGGAAAAAAATCCTGACATATCTGTACTGGCTCATAAGAGGCTTTACAGGCAGCTCCTGTCGAGCGGTATGAAGACTCTAGATGAAACAGATCACCGGTGCAATCAGCTGTTCAACGGAGAACCAGTAAGAGTATACGATTACTTCTCAAGTCAGTTCTTCGGTATGGAGCGACCCTTAGAGAAGGTGATGAGATTCCTCCACTCCGCGGCTATGAAGGGTGAAGAGAGCCGACAGGTGCTCCTCTTGTTGGGTCCCGTAGGTGCTGGAAAGTCGGCTCTCATTGAGCACATTAAGACAGCGCTCGAAGCATGTGATCCTATCTATACTCTAGAGGGTTGCCCCATCCGGGAAGAGCCGCTTCATCTCATTCCTCGTACGCTAAGAGATGAATTCTCCGAGGCATACGGCGTGAAGATTGAAGGCGACCTCTGTCCCTTGTGTCGTCATCGTCTAATAAATGAATACGGCGGCGACTACACTAAGTTCCCGATCACGCAGACCGCGTTCTCAGTCCGAGGCCGTAAGGGCGTTGGCGTTGTCCCTCCCATGGACCCCAACACACAGGATACAAGCCTCTTGATTGGCTCAGAAGATATCTCTAAGCTCGACCTCTACCCTGAGGATGATCCGAGAGTTCTAAGCCTTAATGGCGCGTTCAACGTCGGCAACCGTGGCATCGTTGAGTTTGTCGAGGTGTTCAAAAATGAGATCGAGTTCCTTCACACTATGATCACAGCAACCCAGGAGAAGAATGTACCTTCCCCCGGTAAACAGGCAATGATTTATTTTGATGGCGTTATTCTTGCTCACTGCAATGAAGCAGAGTGGAACAAGTTTAAGTCCGAGCACACGAATGAGGCCATTCTTGATCGTATTGTCCGTGTCAACATTCCTTACACGTTAGAGTACGAGCAGGAAGTTAAGATCTATGAGAAGCTTATCGCAAGGTCAGACTATGATTACCACATTGCACCGCACACTCTAGAGATTGCAGCCATGTTCGCGGTTCTCTCAAGACTTAAGCCCTCTGCCAAGGTCGACCCCCTCACCAAGATGAAGATCTATAATGGTGAAGAGATTGTTGAGAAGGGGTTCATCAAGAAAGTTGATATTAAGGACCTTAGAGACGAAGTGGAAGATGAAGGAATGACCGGAATCTCCACTCGCTTTATTATGAAAGCAATCGACGCAGCATTGGCAGACTCTACGAAGAATATGATTACCCCCATTTCTATTCGTGACTCACTTATTAAACAAGTTAAGGAACAGATCGTCAACCCTGACGTCCGGACTCACTGTCTCCAGTTCTTACAGAAGACACTCCACGAAGAGTATCTTGCAATCCTTGAGAAAGAGATTACAAAGGCTTTTGTCACCGCCTATGAAGAGCAGGCCGAGTCATTATTTAATAACTACTTGGATCACGCCGAGGCATTCGTTAATAACACTAATGTCAAAGACAATGTTACCAACGAAGATATGGAACCAGACGAGAAGTTCCTGCAGTCGATCGAAGAACAAATTGGTATTAAGGGTTCAGCAAAGAACAACTTCAGGGCCGACATCACATCCTATATGTTTGCTAAACTTCGTCGAGGCGAAGTAATCGATTGGCGCTCCTACGGCCCCCTAAGAGAGGCGGTGGAAAGTAAGCTGGTTTCATCAGTTCGTGACATTTCGCGAATTGTAACAAAAAGCAAAAGCCGTGACAACAAACAGCAAAAGAAGTTCAATGCAATGGTACAGACACTTATTGATAATTATGGGTATAGCGAAAGCTCTGCCGAAGAAGTGCTCAAGTTCGCATCGAACAACCTATGGCGCGATTCATAAACTCCCACTTTCACTAGCCGCGCCAGAAAAGGAGGACTTCGTGTCCTCCTTTTTATTTGGGATCAGTAATAACCCACTACGCTTACACCACTCAAAAGTATTATTAGGCGTGGTCCAACGAACCCTCACCCAAGGGTTCTCGGGATCGAGGTCTCCAAAAATCTCTATAACGATGCCCAAACGGTCACCCCTAAGGGATTGTATAAGATCTCCAGACATCATAAGAGGTTTAGGCAAAACTTTAGTGGAAGGTGTCGTCAGTATTGGGATTGAGTGCCGATAGCCCCATAGTGTCGATGTCTTGCAAATTTTGATTCAGCGATAAAATCAGCTCGTTTGTTTTGGTATCGACATAAATGGATACGAAATCATCATTCGAGATATTTTTAAAATCAGCAAGACTTAATGTTGCCATACCATACTTGTGAACCATTACAGTTATAAGTGTAGACAACATTTCCGGAGAATTAATATCCTCCAGATCATTTTCCGTATAATTTTTGTGTAGTTGGTGGGACCGCGTCGCCGCAGCCCTCTTTTTCTCGAGAGTTTTTATGGCCCCATGCAAAATAGTATCAAGCTCACCCGAAACCCGGACATTTTCCTTAAAACGTTGATGATTTTTCCAAGCCATAAAGAGCGCAAGCATAATGGAAACAAACATAAACGAAAATAATAATATATTCAACGATAACATCGTGCGCCCCTTTCTACAATACATAGTCATCACGACGCCAAATTTTTCGCTATTTTTTATAACGCAAACGCATACCGTCGCGTCAAAGCGCACGTGAATAGGGCGAGAATAAGGCAGGTTAGACTAAAATACGCTTTTATACCGGAGGCCCAAGCACAGTTCCCAAAACCCAAGATACAGGCAGATGGCCACTCGGGGATTCCTCCGATGATTATTGCCGGCACATAAAGTTAGGCCTAGGATAAATTCGTGGGAACGGTAAAAGGTAAGTACGGGGACAATCATTAGATATGAAGCAGTATCCAGAAAACAGAACCAACGATGCTAGCACAGCAAATAAGGAATACAGCTTGAGTTAGCTCTTCGTTGTTTTGTAGGATCTTCATAATGCGCATAACAGATATAAGTAGTGAGCATTATACCAGATCTACCAGATATGTTGTTGTGGAGATATGCATTTTATGTGCCAAGAACACAAAAGTCTGGGAAAATTCTACTGGGAATTCTTTTTGGGTCGGGTTTTTGCTAAGCGAACCAGATCTAGACGTCGCCAACGCTCCCGCGCACGAAGGGAGTCCGCTGGGTACATGCTGAGGAATGCTTTTTTGGCTTCCTCGGGTGAAGGCGCAGGATGCTCTACGTTGGGCCGTCGACGCTTATTGCACGCACGCCACGCGAAGTAGACCAGAAGGCCGCCAGGGATCACCACAGCGGCTATAAACACCAGTGTATGTATGATGGGGTTCGTCATCATCACCTAGTATCACCTCGTCTGTTCTCTGTGTAATCATCTCTTAAACTTCCCTGCAATCTTTTCGATTAGGTTTAGTATGCGATCGCCGACTGTATCCCAGGCTGCTTGCATCATCATTACTATGCTTCCTATCCACAAAAGCGCCAAACTGCTGACGCCTGCCACTATTATTGTGTCTAGGACCCAATTCATCTAGTCCTCTTCGCTTGGATTGCGCTGCTTTGCTCGAGCCGGAGATCCGTGTCTTCCACGTGCTGTCTGGGTGCTACCTAGGCTCAATGGGTCGATATCCAAGAGCGAGGCTGCGATGTAGTCCATCGAGATGTCTAGCTGTTCAAGCTTCTGCGACAGTTCGACGATGATCTTGTCGACCATTGCCTCGATGAAATCTGGTGTAATTGGGTTTTGGGGGGTTTGGATTGGCTCCATGGATGTGTCCTCGCAGATGTAACTAGTTTTGATTATAGCATAATTTGGGTTGTGTGTTTAAATTTCTTTGTTTTTGTCTGGAAATGTAAAAGTCCCGGAAAAAAGTTTCAGAAAATTATCCACGCGTTGCTCATGTACTTAGACTTACTTCGCACCCGCAATAGTTGCGTAGCACATACATCGGGCGCCCGGTGGGGGGGGGAGGGGGACCCCCCCTGTGAGTTGTTTGCAATTTACAACTTTATTTTGTGACGCTTTGTGAGTTGTTTGTATGTGCTCAGCAGCTCACGGTCCAGGTTCTTGTGAGTTAGTTGTGGGTACGTAGCAACTCACGAGACAATAAAAAAGCCCGGCATAACCGGGCGATTCTATGTTGCCCCGCGCGGGGCTGGCGCTTACGCGCGCTTATTGTGCGCGCGCTTGTGGAGAGTAGCCGGACGAATTACGAACGATACTGAATCATCCTCCGCGCCCACGTTCGCCTGAGCGGCTGTTAGGTCCGCACAGAGCGCGGTCACCTTCGCGACGTTCGCCGGGTCGATGCCGACAAGCGCGCAGGCGGACAGAGCGCCGTCTAGCTTGCTCTGAATTCCGGCGACGACGCTAGCAGCATCCGCGCCAGTCGCGACGAAGCGCAACGTACCGCGCGCGGCTTTCACGGCTTTATTGGTCGCAGGCACGAGCCCGGCGCGTGTTTCGAGCATCAGCGCCGCGCCGGCGGCGTTAAGGTCGCCGTGGGAGTCGCGGACGTAATCGAGCGCGGTCCCTACGTTGCTGAAGCAGATTGGGGTGGAGTCGGTGCTATCGGTGGCGAGAAAAATAGTGGTCATTTTGGTGTCCTTTCGAGACGGTCGGGCTTTAGTGCCCTCAACTGTTTTAATTATATCAAACTGAGCGGAGAAATCTCGGGCATTATCGTGCCCGATTGACATCACCGCGCGGGTTGCGCGGTCGTTGTTGTTGTCGTCTTTCCTCATGCTCATACAAGTATTGTAGCACGTAGAATCGCTTTTGTATCGGGCATTATTGTGCCCGGTTGCTGATTAGGGGGCGCCGGCGTCTTTGTTTTCAAAAAACAGTGATTCTGTAAGTCCCCGGAATCGTTGGGGAATCGATGGCCTCCGCCTTAAAGGAGATAGACCGAAAAGCCGTTGTGAGTTAGGGGCTTACAATACTTGCATCATAAAACTAAAAACCATCGACCTGGATTCTATTGTGGGGCGCAAGCATATGTTGGTGAGTTAGTTGTGGGGCGCAAGCACCCACAGAGCATTACTTGTGGGGCGCAAGCACTCCCGGAGCATTACTTGTGGGCCGCAAACACGTGATTGGGGTCGTGTGGAATTGTGGTGAATTGTGGGGGTGCGCCTGTACTTTATGCCGAAAACCGCCCCAACACAATCTCAAACATTGATAGCACCGTGATAGCAACATAAAATAGTAAATACAATTCCACTCAATCCCCCCAACTCACTTGTCTAATACCAGGGCAGCAGCGACAACCAGGACATATGCCCAAGCAGGAGCACCAAAGTACCAAAGAGCGCCACACGTTACAATGAACAACACCATCTTACCTTATTTCCTTCCAGTGTATCTTAAACAACAACATAATCAACCTTCCTGGACAATACCTTAAACCTATAGTCTACTATAGCATCATTAACATAGTAGCACTTCCACTGTGGTAGCATATACTCATCTATATTAGTTGTGTTCGCAGTCCAAGTTACCTTTACACTGTCGATACCTATTGATGCAACAATACCGAGCACTTTTCCTGTGAAGTTTTCTTTGACTTTTTCTCCGAGGATTTCTTCTATTGTGACAAGATCTCCTGGCAAGATATCTGCTTGCAACTTTTTCTTTGGCTTTTTATCTACTGATCTCGCCACTACTTTATTGAGCGGATAAGTTCTCTTGTGTTTTGGCGTGATTGTCTTTGACTTTTTCTGACTCGCTGCCTTTCCCTTTTGCGCTGCGTGTGCTGCAATTTTCTGTGCAGTTTTCTTTGTTGTGTTCTGCGACTTTTTCTTGCCGCCCCATGTTGACCAACACGCATTGGCGCAAACGACGTTGCCGCTCTTTGCTGTAAACTTCTTGGCCTTGCAGTGCTTGCATGTCTTTACAAACTTTTCTGCTGCTTCTTGTGCTTTGATTGTCTTGACTAGTCCGGTGTTGGTCGTGAAAACTTGTGTTGTTATCTCGCGCCAAGACTTCTGACGATTTACGAAGCAGAGTTTTACTCCAACCTTGCCAACGACCTTGTTGGTCTTGCTGTCGATGCCTGAATCAATGACCACGCGCACAAACTTTGCGGTCGGATGCTTCCGGCTATAAATGATGGTTGTGCCTTTGGCGTTCTTCTTGTGTGGGAAGAAACCTTCGGCCTTCAACATTGCTTTTCTTTGTACTACTGACATTTTGTCTCCATGGACGAAAGGACTTTTATGACGTGGTCGAACTCCCACGATCCTGTGGGTCGCGGGTTCCAATGTGGGGGGGTTGTACTTTCAAACCACTTTACTCGGAATTGCTTCTGCTGCATAGTGCCGGGCGCTCTCCGTGGACCTTCCAAGACAATTCCACGAAGTTCGGCGTAGCTTCGACCACGAAAGCCAACGTAATCACCAACCTTTATCATTTTGTCTCCACTGACGAAAGGACTTTTATGTTGCTGCCATCTTCCCACGCTCCGTTTGGTCGCGGTTCCCAATGTTTTGGCGTTGTCGTGGGATCCCACATTACGCGGTATTGGCTATGACCGTCATCGATCCGTGGTCCTGCCGTGATAATTCCACGAAGATTCGTTGGCGCGTCGTGATGAACCGAAACGTAATCACCTATGCTAATCATTATGCTTTGCTCACTAGTTCAAGTCCCTGGACACGTTCTTGTGTTGTTCTGCCGCCGTCCCAAACGAACCACTTGACGGCAACAAGTTGTGCGCCGTTTGCGTTCACCTGGAGAATCTTTACTACTGTTCCGGGGTCGTTTGGAATTCCCTCTGTGTTTACAATGTCGCCAACCTGCAAGATTGGCTTTCCCCAAGCGTCTTTTTTTCTCATCGTCGGGTCCACTTCGGCTTGTAATAGCTGGAGTTCCGCTTTTGCTCCCAAACTTGATCTGTGAACTCCTTCAAAGAGCGGAGCTTCACGCTCCCACCGTCTGAGTTGCGTTCGGTGTTGGGAAGCATGCAAAACGCATCGAAGTCTTTGATCATCTTGATGAACTCAATCTTTCCAAACCTCGGGTCTTCCATATTGGACATGATGCCCTCAAAGTTGTAATCTCGGGCAAGCTGCTTCATAATCTTGAGCGAACTCCTGCAACCGTCGTGGTCGTCGGTATCGAATACAAGAACCATCTTCATTTAGTTGATCTCCTCAATCCACGCACAAACACCCTCGCGAAGCAGGGTATTCATAGTATAGATTGCTGTTGCGTAGTACAAGTTATCATAAACTCGTTGTTGTCCGGCAGCGGGTCCGGTAATCCACGCGGCGTGAAGTCGAAACACTTTAGTTACTCTCCAATGC
>Ga0209128_1002065_pt1 | contig 13265 bp, 27 predicted proteins | sample ETNvirnome_6_100_FD_184072 | JGI IMG/M metagenome (GOLD analysis project Ga0209128, IMG submission 184072) | Marine viral communities from the Pacific Ocean - ETNP_6_100 (SPAdes) (version 2) | ecosystem: Environmental > Aquatic > Marine > Oceanic | place: Pacific Ocean | collected 2013-06-19 | reverse complement strand
TCATGCTGATTAGGGGCTGCTCTAGGAACTATGTCCAACTCTACTATGTACTCGGTGAATTCAATACAACAAAATACCTTACGTCTAGGATCCCCTACCGATACCTCCACAGGACTAGCACCAAATACATTACTAGGCATTATTATATAATTCTCCTATTAGTATTTAGCCTTTACAGCGGGAATTTGCTCCAATCTTCTTGTACTTATCTACTATTTCTTCAAACACCTTTCGCATGTGATGAGATCCTTCCTTGATCTCTAAGTTTTCAAGATGCTTAAATATCGCATGTTTCAACTCCTCGTAACATGTCTGCAAATCGCGTATCTCCATCTTCAGGTCCGAAATAGTCTTTATCCTCATCAGATTCCTCCTCATACCAAAGTTCACAAGAACTCTTATCTATGTAGACAGGTTTGCCACCCATCTTAAGAAGAAACCAATCAAGGCCTTCATTTACTACAGTATAGCTTCTTCCAACCGTAGCTGGGCCAAAATATTTTTTATCACCATTTGATTTTATTTCCTTATTAAATTCAGTCTTCATCTTCTTCCTCCTCATCTCCATCACTAGGCCATGGTCCAGAACCAGCGTAGCCATCCAACAATCCCCATTCTTCCAACAACCACCCTGGGATTTCAAGATTAGCAGATTCACGCCATTCTTCGTACGTTATTTCCTTATCTTCCATCTTCTTCATCCAACTTCCACTGATGCGCTGGATCGGGTACAAACGTCATCCCCATCGATCCATACTTTACTAGCCAACCGTCATATATGCTATAGCGATACAGCTGTTGATCAAATTTCTCCCACTTTTGATCATACATCTTGTGTTGTGGGCTTACGGTAAACGATGACGTTACAGCGGCAACTGCAATCAGTCCCCCCATCATCAACACGTAGGGTAAATAGTATCTCAGTATTTTTTTAGCATTCTCAAACATAATCTCTCTCACCACTCACTATCAATATATTTAAAATAAAAAGTATCTCTCTCAGTCCAATAAACCTCCATTATCGGAGGCTTTGAATTCATCAATGTCCGCATAACTCCAGGAATACCCTCCACTGAAAATACAAAATCCTCCAGGCATTCCCTTATTCCCAAATCCTTATCGAATTCTAGATCCCCCCAATAATCTCTGTCAGAGCCTTCCACTAGCATAATTCACTTTTAACTTTTTTCTCCAATAGAAGTAAATCCTTCTTACATTTCTCCCAAGACACACACATGCATTCTGCAAGTTTGCTGATATTTACTTTTCCAGATCCAAGAATAAGTGTTGGATCCTTTATAATATTATTTACCATCGACTTCTGAGTAGGCGATAAACTGGGTAGAACTTCTTTAAAAAAGTTTATACTTTCCAAGCTTGATGCCTCATTGGCGGATACCTGCCAAACTTCTCCTCCGTCTGAAGTGTCATCGTCTCTTCTCTGGTGTCCAATAGAAAGGGTCTTCTTAGTGACAGGATAACGCCTAGTAATTTTTGCTCCCTTACTTCCCTTCAAATGCCACAAGCAAGTTTTTGTATACTTATCGAAGTTTCCACTCACCAGCATTTCATCAACTGATGCACCAGTCTTCCGGTGAAATCCTCTCACGCTCTCAATCGCAGTGATCTGAAGATCCGCATAATTATCTTCTGGGCTAGAGATAGCCTCATCTCCTGAAATCATGTGGGAAATTTTCCACATCAGGTTTCCGTATTTCTTCTCGTACGTCTTCCACTGATCGTTCGTAATCTTTATTTCATTTTTCATGCGTATATCGTAACATATTGAGTTCGAATACCTAACAAAAAATAAAAAATATTACAAACTATCTTCATATCTTCCCATTCCCAGTAACCCATATCCAACTATATCCTTATATGGATTTTCTCCAAAGGCATCAGGTTGAGATGCTATTCTGAAAAGCTTATCAAGAATGCGAGCAATAGTTAGTAGATCATCATATCTATCAGGACTAATACCATCAGGATACAATTGTCTTAGCACATCTCCTGATCTTCCGAAGCTATCGCCATATGCAACCTGCTTTTCTTTAACTAAGGCACCTACTTCTTTTCCTATCTTTGCGTAATCACTCATCTTTCGAATCTATCTCCCATGTCTCATACTTCATAGCCTGCTCTACTATATCTGCCAATCTCTCTACGTTCTTGGCTAGTCTCTTGCTCTCCTCCAGTAGAATTTCCATATGCTCTAATATATTATTATTTGCAGACGTTATCTCAGACAAACGACGAGCGATAGCCATTCCACTTCCTAACTTCATTTTCCGATAACCTCAACCCAATAATCAAAGACAGGAAGATACAAAGACTTTTGAATCACTATATTTGCAACGTGTATGTCCTCACCAGCACCTACTTTTAAAAGTTCATCAAGAACTTTCAATCTAGCGATGCAGAAGTCCATCGTTGCGATACACGCTTTTATCTTCTTGGTTTTATTCTTCCTCTGCGCCAAGTCTTTCAAATCTTGAAAACTCTTGAGCATATGTGGAGCGAATTTCTTTAACTCGGCGTATCCTAATGTACCTACCACCTCTAACCCCTTTCAGCAGTCTTCACAGACGGCTCCAACTGGACTTGAATAGTTTTTACAATTTCCTCTGAGGCTTCATCCAGGGCAATCTTTAACTCCCCCAGAGTTTTCGCATCGGAGTCTTTCATCCTGAAGGACAGCAGAGCAAGGAAAGCATCGGTAAAGTTAGAGTAATATCCGTAAGAAATCCAATAATCTTGCCCTCCACTCTCAGACCTTTTCCTCTTCGGAGTTTGCTTCTTCTCGACTATTACATTGTAGCGGTCAGTTGTGAGTTTGTAGTTACCTAATAAAATTTCCATCCGTTCTCCGTGTAAAAAGTAATGGTGCCCTCTATGATAGTCGAAATCATACAGAATCCACACTTAAATTTAAAATCTAAGGTGCCACTTACACTATGAGGGTGAACTTCTGGATTCTAGCAACCTGCGAGGACATTTAGACCTATATACTATGATAGAGGATCTAAAATGAATAAGACCTACGAAAGAATGGCCGAATTGATAGAAGAAGGCATACGTAACCGTATAGCTGGGGGTTTTGCGGGAATACTAGCCGCTACGCCTGGGGGTGGGCCAGTTCAAAGGCCTCAGACTGCGGTCGTAGCTCAAGAGCCACAGGGTTCCTCCTGGTTAGATCAATGGAGAGAAAAATACGGTAAGCATTTAAAGGCACACGGTGGAAAAGTGCCTGCTGATAGGTATATGAGCATGCGAAAGGGAGGAGATCCCAACTATAGATCTAATATAGATCTGAGAGGATGGCCTGGAGAGGAGCGTTTTCCAAATCCACGCACAGGTGTAATACGACTTGCACAACCAAAATCAGATCCGGTTGAACCTTTTCCTAGGAGCCCAACCAACCCATCCCATGGTTCGTTTCAGCGCCACCCACCTCGGAGAAATAGGTAGTTTGGATCTTAAATTTATATTAACCTCTTTATTGTTTCTAGTTTCTTGTGGTCCACATGGGGATAAAAAAGATCGTACACCTCCTCCTCCATTCTCCGATGCTGTTCTAATTGATTTTAAGCCCCTCAAAGGAACACACATACCTTTGGTCCAATACTTCCGCCATGACGCTCTAAGAAAGCTCAGGGCTGTCTATATACCCAAGGAATTGGTCGATACGACCTCCTGGCTCACATTCAAGGGCTCCACCTTTGGTAAGAACTTAATAGGAGCAATGTTTAAGAATTACGATCCTAACAAGGATTTGAATCTCTGGTTTAAACTACAACTCACACCAACGGAAACAGTTGAGTATAATTTAGAACTTACTCAACGTCATCTTTATTACTTGGGTATTGAAACACTCAAGATAGGAAATAAAGAAGCAACTAGCATGAACGTAACTTTTCGCACAGTACCAGCAGGCTCAGACGGTTAGTACATAAACTGAACTCTCAAGGCATTAGTTCCACGAAGCCTATCACACATAGAACCCGATCCAGGTTGTATTAACCTGAATACTTGGAGTCTTACTGCTTCCCCCACAAGAATAGGATCAATAGGAATGTGAAAACTATAAGGAGGACCACTATTTCGGGTATTGAAAGCTTGGAGAATCACGATGGGTGGGACTAGTAACCATCTATCTAATAAATGTACAGCGCGAGTTGAATACCAACAAATATTCGCACGTACTTCTACATCAGGTCCGAAAACTATAATCTCTACCCCCCTCTCACCTAAATCCCAATGCCACATTACAGTAATACGAGATCCTAATTTAGGAGGGGGTTGCTCTGGAGCGGTGTTTAACTGTCCTCCAGGGTTCTTATCATATCCGAAAAGAGTTATTTGTGAAGCTAATCCTGTGCTAAGGAGAACAACTGCTATAATGTTTCTAAACCAACTCATCTTTTTTCCCTAAGATCTTTTGCAATCTCAGAAATGATTTTTTCATAAAAAAGATAAGAAGGAACGAACTCATGCATATAAGGAATATAAGACATGCCGAATCCATTATTTAACGCAAAGACACCAGTAGTAATTCCCAAAACTTTTCCAGTTTGTGAAGAAATTACTGGTCCACCTGAGTTTCCTGGTAAGACCTGGGCTGTTGCCATCCATCTGTCAGGAATTGTAGACTTTCTTTGTGCTGTGCCCTCAGTTACAACAAGGGGCTCGCCAAATGGACACCCAGCAGCCAATATTTTTTCCCTAAACTTCGGAAGTCTATCCGAAATATCAAGGACTGGCATGAATTTAGGTGAAACTACTTTTAAAAGAGCAACATCGAGTTCTCTATCCATGTAAAGAACCTTTATGGATGTAAGAACTAATGTGGGTAAATTGGAAATTTCCCAGTTCTTTTCAGGAACAGAATAGAACTCTGCTCGCTCTGGAATTACATCTTCAACCACATGGGCAGCAGTTAAGCAATATACTATATAATGCTCTTTCCGAGTTTCCCTTATGTGGATTGGGAAAATTGTCCCGAAAACAACCTCTCCGTTGGCCGCACTTTTAAGTGTGATCTTCCCCGCAGCCGTCAAAACCTTGTTTTCAAGGTGCGGCTTACTGAAGCCTCCAGGCGCTAATTCTTGATACCCACCAGTGTTAGGAATCAAGCAAGAAGCTAGAACTGCTACTGAAACAAGCAGCCATCTCACAAACAATCACCATAAGTATTTAGTACTTTACAGTGATTTTAATTAAAATTAAATTGTTAAAATGGTATCTCCGTTAGGACTTGAACCTAAAACCTACAGCTTAGAAGGCTGTTGCTCTTCCAATTGAGCTACGGAGACATAGTGGTAGCCCTGGTAAGAATTGAACTTACGACCTCCCGCTTATAAGACGGATGCTCTAACCACTGAGCTACAGGGCCATGGTAAGCCGAATGGGAGTCGAACCCACACTGTATGGATTTTAAGTCCATTGCCTCTGCCAATTGGGCTATCGGCTCTAAAGTACGGTCCCTTCTCCTTCACAGCGCACACAATCAGGATTTACAGGACCTCCAACTTCTCCTGGATCAAATAAGTTACCCCATCTATCAACACAACCGTTAGGCCAACAGTATTCACAACTGTGCGTTGCACTCCACATAATCTTGCAGTCTGTCTCTGCCCTATCCACTGCTGACCAAAACTCCTCTGATGTAAATGGATAATCTAAATGATAATCAGTACAATCAAGATCGGTCCCTTCACAGTATCCACTGAGTGTCACACCCTTTGTGTCTTCGCTGAAGCTTATTCCAGTATCGGTGTACTTAAACAACACCTTTGCAATACGACGAGGTTCACATCCTATCATATTAGCTAGATCTCTAAGATCCCTTATCATCAGTAAGAACACCCCCCATTAAAATAACATACCGCTAATGTTAGTAATAAGATGAGCCAAATTGGAAGAATAAATCTGGTTACTGGCTTTTTCCCCGTGCATATTCTCATTCCTTCACCTCATAGATAATATACCCCGAAGTTCTATGGACAATGGGGTAATCTAAATCTACAAAAGTTTGAAAAGTATCTTTACCTGTCCATCCGTTAAGTTTGCTCTTATCAGCACGAACTGAAAAGTAAGCAACTCCACCCCTAACGAGGAGACCTTTAACGTCTTGGATAACTGCTTCCCTTTCTTCTTCAGTAGGAATAACATTCAAAACATAGGTACACAGAATAGTTTCGTAATGACCACGAACAGGATACCCAGCGAATATACCGTTGGGATCGTATCCTTCGATATCGAAATGCCTTACATCAACTCCTCGCCCACAACCGTAATCTAAGGTAGATCCAGGGTGGAAGCCAATGTTCTCTTTAATCCAAGTAGCAGGAGCAGACGGTTTCGTGCGTCCTATCGCAGTAGGATGGTAATTCTCTGTATTTTCCATGGAGACTAACATAGGGCATACGCCCTACAATATCAAGAATAAAACAAAATAAACTTCTAGAAATTTAGGAACCTGAGGCAGCTTTGCTAACTGTTGGAGGTTTCTTCTTGGTAATAGCTTTGCGCTTTTTACGCATTGGCTTGGTCTCAATAACTTTTACTTTTCCATCTACGATTTCTGGCTTATAAAATCTGCCCTCGGATGGGACTTTAGAATTTAGTATATTATCTGCTATTTCGATAGAAACATTATTCTTCACAAATCTAGCAATTTGTCTTGCACCGTATTCATTGGAATACCCATGCTCTACAATATAATCCAGAAGCTTTTCAGTTTTTTCGATAGGGACATCCTTAAGCTCCAGTTTTGCAATCTTCTTTACATCCTCTTTCGACAATTGATTAAAGAATATAAATTCATCAATCCTATTCAAAAACTCTGGGGTAAAAGACTTCTTCAGGGAATTCTTCAGAGTAGCCTTTCTATCTTTTCCAGAAGTATTTTTTTCAGAAAAACCTATTTCTTTTCCTGGTTGAATCTTTTCTATTCCCTGATTTGAAGTGCAGATGAAAATAGAATTAGTAAAATCTAAAACATTCCCCAGATTGTCCGTGACTGTACCATCATCAAACAGCGAAAGAAGGAAATCCCTAAACTTGTAGTGAGACTTTTCAACCTCATCGAAAAGGATAACCCACTTATTAGATTTTGCAGCCATCTCTGCGAGAATAGACTTTTCAGAATGTCCCACATATCCAGGTGGAGCCCCAATTAACTTGTTAAATTCATGACCCCCAGAGAACTCTCCACAGTTAATCTTATAAAAATTTCCGCTGTATCGCTTTCCGAAAAGCTTTGAGGTAAGAGTTTTACCTACTCCCGTAGGACCGAGAAAAAAGAATGTTGCCCTGGGATACAAATCTGATACAATGAGCTTACTCGCATTAATCAAAGCCTTTATAGCCTTTTGCTGACCAACAACTTTAGAAGTGAGATATTTTTCAAGTCTATTAATATCCTGAAGGGTAGCCAATTCGTTTCGTGCCATTTTACCTCTTACTCCTGATGATTTTTCTTTCTCCTTGTATTCTTTTTCTAGAGCATCCAGGAATTTGCTGCTCCGCAGGGCCTTTGCTTTTTCAGAAAAGTTGCATATATCACACACATTTTCAATTGCGAAAGGAGGATATATTTTTGCAATACTGAGATAGATAGAATTTAAAATCAATCTTGCCTCTTCGGGATCCTCATCCCAAGGTAACTTGGAATCAATTTGACCCGGATCGACTACAAAAATTTCAAATACCTTCTTAATATAACTCTCTAACGTAATCGGAGTTTTAGCCCCTTGTACCTGGGCTGTAAGTTCCTTATGAATTTTTGATAAATTCTCGTCAGAATAACTTCTCACCAAGAGAATTATATCTAAATCAGGACAAATTACCTTATATGATCCTTTATCTTTAGTCATTACTTCTCTCATTTAATAGTTGATAAATACTACCCCCTGCAATCTCCTTTTCTTTGCTGTTTGCCGCTAGCTCCAACTTAACCAAGAGGTCCATGAGCTTAGTCGTAGTGGTCTTCGCAGACTGTGCTAACTTGAGAGACTCTACCATCGCTTTCTTAGAAGCATCAGTCTCAGTAGTAGTATCCATATCCACTAAATTCTTAAAATACTCATAAGCTTCAAAAGCCTTCGCTCGGTCTACCTGCCCATCATTTATAATTTCTTTGGCTAACTTCTTAATCCGATTTGCGTCCATCACGGGACGCTTTAGAACGTATTGTTTCGGCATGTTGAAAATCCTTTCTTACATCTTCTACTTTATTTAGGGCTTCTTCGTGCATTTCTTCCCTTTTTAAATATCTACCCTGCAATTCTTTTTCTATCCGATGGGCCTCTGTCCTAAACATAAACGCGGAAGACACATCAATCCTGAACACAGAGAGATTAAATAGGGACAGTGTTAAATTAATAACACTGTCCCCTAGCGATAGAAGGTAATAAACTATCGTTACGAAGTAACGTCTCACTAGTTGGGACTCATTCCCGAGTAAAGATATGCCAAATCCCAAACCCGAGAATTAATTTCTCTGTCCCTGTCCAAAGCCTGAATGGGCTTCACCATACGGTTTGTATCAGGGTGTTGAAATCCACCTCGGAGGAGGTTTTCTTGCACAACATTCATTACCGTCCACAAGTCAGAACTCTTGTCTTCGGGCCTCTTAATAGCCAGGAGATCACGATGAATATCCGAAGGAGGCGTATCCCATCTGAGACGAGAAGCGTCAGTAGCGAACAAGATCTTTTCTTTCGAATTAAGTTCTCTCCCCTGCCATGTTCCAATATGCTCAAAAATGCTAGATTGTTCATCTATGAACTTCTCGGACATTCTCAGGACTTCGCTATTTTCATAGTCCTTGTGAATCAAATTAAGGCTTCCAAAAGTCTTATCAGCGATGATCATTCCATTAGAACAAACCATCCTAAAAATTCCACCATAAAGACGATAGGAGGAAGTTCTATCATGAGAATTATAAATAACCAACTCTGGAATAATATCCCCTACCTTGTTTCTCGCCTCCTTAGAGATATCCTGATGCCGCAGACGAATAACATGTTTCTTATAACGAGCATCCTTCTTGAGACTATATGCCTGCATAGCCTTAGCTACATACCATCCACGATTACGAAGTGTATCGATCACCTGTATGGTTGGGACAAAAGTGTACCTATCAGAAACCCCCTCTTCTGGGGAAGTGGCAAAAATAGAAGGTACAGATTTCCTCAAACGATCATTCGTCAATCCTATAGACATTAGTTACCCCTTAATGGGAGAATGTGGTCTGCGTGGTGTTCGTTCAGAAACTCACGAAAAGCTTCCTCACGATCCAATCCCCGCTGCTTTTGATCCTTCTTCATCCGAAAACGTTTACCAGTATAATTCTTATACTCTTCAACTGTCGAATAAGGAAGTTCCATCCTCTGGGGTTCACTGTATTGCATATCGTCGTTCATAATTTTTCCTCTTCTTTCAAAAGCAGTGCTTATAGCCTTATTTATCAAGGTGTCTAAGTAATTATTCTCACTCATCTCAGTCTATCATAGACCCTGGAGTCTGTTTTTCTAGAGTTAAATTTAATAAATTTCGAAGCGGATCGAAGCCCTCTACCGAAGAGTCATGCAGTAAAGAGATAAAATCCTTTGATTGAAACTTTTTACCATTTGCCTCATACCAAGCTCCATTCTGCGTTACATGCCCTTCTTGCACCAAAATGGGCAACAGTCCGAAATACTCCGTTATCCCCTCATTGAAAATTAATTCAAAACTACAATTAAGGAAGGGTATGGAAATCTTATTCTTCAGGTTTTTCATTTTTCCGGTAATTCCCATGGGAACTTTATTTGAATTTCGTATGATGTCTGTTGTCTTGTTAGAATGAGTCTTCAAATCCACAGACAGATAAAAATCCAGGGCTCTCCCTCCCGCTGCTTTAACTTCAGGATCTCCGTACATGGCAATCTTTTCTCTGATCTGGTTGATTATAACTAATGCCACTTTCTCTTTCTTTACGACAGTGAAGAATTTTCTAAGGCAACCACCTATCTTCTTTGCACGGATCATACCATCGGTATTACTTTGCCCATAACCTTCCGCATCTATCTCATCCTGTGGTCCCAATTGGGCAAGGGAGTCTAGCCCCACAACAATAGGCGTATCTGGATCTTCCTTCCTTATTTCAGAAATAACTTTCTCCATCCAATCAAAAGTTTCCTCTATAGATCGTGTATTATACAGAATCAAGTTATCACTGTCCAACCCAAATATATTACAGTAACTAGGACTAAGAGTATTTTCAACATCAGCTATGGCTACGTGATATCCTCTCTTTTGGGCACGACCCAATACATTGGAAAGAACCGCAGTCTTAGCAGATGAAGAACCTCCTTGAATTTGAGTTATAGCACCTATGGGAATACCGCCGTCAAATCGCCCAGAAATAACCCAATTCATAGCATATGAACCAGTAGACACAAATTCCGTTATATCTTCAGGTTTGGAGGACAAACCCGCCCTCCTCAACTTCTTAATAATATCCATCTAGGAGTTTTCCACCCTGGGCTGTCCTGTCACCACCTGTTGAGCTATTTGAAACTTCACATCAGGCTCGCTCCACCCCTTGGGCTTAAGAACTTTCCCGTCCTCATTTTTTAAGGCAGGATCTTTAGCCATATTACTTTCATGGATTACATCCCAAATTGGAGCTAAATTAATACCATAAGAAATGGCGGTGCCAATTGTCACATACACTAGATCTACAAGTTCCCTGGCAATTTTATCCAAGGATCCTTCCTTTATGGCTGTGGTAACTTCTTTTGCTTCTTCAGAGATCAGCTTCGAACGAAGATTTACTGTGCTCTGGTCTGGGATTTGTGGGTAACCCTTCACGGTTAAACCCATCTTACTATGGAACTGGTACAGATTTCTTTGTAAATTTAACATATTATTTTATCTTGCTAAAAAAGGGATCCTCCTGGGTTGTAGGTTTTCTACTTTCTTCGGGATCCACGGAGTTGTCTTTTCCTGATAACCTTCTATCTAAAGCTCTAGCATTGTCCATAATAAATTTTGCTTTCCCTACGTCTATTAAAAAAAATAATCCTACTAATAAGGTAAGAACAGCAAAATCAATCCAGGACACTCCCAAGCCCAACTTAGAGCACAACAAAAAATACAGGGAGTAAAAAAGCAGTGCTAGGTGAGTCATAATTTATTATAGGAGAAATCCCGATTATTTTTCCACTTAAACATTGGAAAATTTTCTTCTATGAGAAAATAATGGGTAAGCTTTTATTACACTAGCTATCCCATCATCAAGAGAATAGTGGCACTTCCAACCTAGATTCTCTAACTTTTCATTTGAAACAATGTAATCCCGCTTATCAGGATCAGAGTTTATATCGTCTGCGTGAATCGAAAAGCTGGGTATATGCTCTTTAATCTTTTCGGCCAATTGAAGTTTTGTGAAATTGGTATCAGATAATCCAACATTATATGCCTGCCCCGTCATCTTATCCGCACTGCACATTGAGAATATGAAAGTTAAAGCTACATCATGAATATGAACAAAATTCCTCTTGAAGTTCTTCTCAAAAAGAACAATATATCCATCCTCTAGAGCCTTGAAAGTAAAGTCATTTACTAGCAAATCTCTTCTCATCCTTGGAGAAACACCAAAGACCGTAGCTAGCCTCAAAGAAATACCTTTCATAGATTCCAAAATAACTTCTTCGGCCTTACACTTGGTCCTGCCATAGTGGGAGATAGGATTTAGAGGAGTTTCCTCCGTACAGTGTACATCTTTTTCTCCTATACCATATCCACTATTAGTATTTGGGTAAACGATCAATGCAGTTTTCTTACTGTTTTCCACAATAAACTTAATATGCTCAAAATTTACCTCCGTTGCCAACTCTGGGTTCTGCTCACACAGAGGAAATCCCACCAGTGCAGCTAAGGGAACAATGATATCCGCATCGGTGACTAATTCGTGCAACAAGTCTTGGTCCCTTACATCTCCTCGTACGAAATTGAAATCGTCCCTATACATATGAGAGGTAAGACCATTTTGTTCGTATGTTAAATTGTCGAGCACAGTTAACTTTGAAAAATGAAAGCTCCACGGACTCTGCGAGAAAGAACCACTGTTCCTCTCAAAGAAGTTGGACTTCACAAAATTCATCTTCGCCTGATACAACTTGTCTACAAGAACAGAACCTATGTATCCTGCTCCACCAGTGATTAAAATATTTTTAGTAGGAGTCATCTTTTATAATTTTCCGAGAAATATATCTTTCAACATAATCCAGTCACACACTTTTGCTTTAAGGGTCGTCCATCCATAATCGTGAATGCCATTCCACGCAGCTGGCCTGTTCTTTTCAAAAACAAGATGTCCTATCCAGGCAAAGGGATACACTACAAATGGGGCTAGCAACAAGAAAATCCAAATCTGCTGCGTAATAATGTACGCAATAAAAGCAATGGTTGCAAACTGACCTAATACATGCATAAATCTACACCACTTATTCTGGTGCAGCGATAAGTAATATTTATAATATTCATTAAAACTCATTTCCAACTTATTTCCCAATCCTTAAAATCTGCCGCCAAGCAGTCTACCTTATAGTCCTTCCTCCCACCGAATTTCCCCTGTACAATATTTTTGGCCGTATTCCTAATACCGTTTAATCCGTGCGTTAACTCAAGATTATTATCATCCTTAATCCCTTTTCGATAATTAGATTCATTATGCCATATATGCAAATTCATTTGGGCTAGGACAATGATGGCCCTTACAAGTTCCCCATCTATTCCGCATTCTGTAATATCATGAGTTATATCTTCAATTTCTTTTGCGTACTCTTCCTTGTGATCTGATATAAAAACTTCTTTAAGCTGCACAATCGACAAGCGATCAATAAGCTCAGAAACAGTAGGTAAGTATTTTCTATCCGCCATAGTTTGCTGCCTCAAGCTGCCATTTCACTAGGCTCTTTAGCCCAGTCTTAATCGGAGTAAATTTTATGTCAGATACATACTCTTTTAGTTTACTTATATCTAAACACTTGGATTTAACTCCAACAAACCTATTAATATCATAGACGATTTTTGATCTATCAAAACCAACAATATCACAAATATGCTGGGCATACTTTCTTATTGAATATTCCTTGCCTCTTCCAATGTTAATAACTTCATTATCCCTGTGCAGGACCTCCAGAAGAATCGTCACGAAATCATCCACATGAATCAATTCCCTCTTCTGCTTACCGTCTCCCCACAGAATTACT
>Ga0209128_1002064_pt1 | contig 13266 bp, 23 predicted proteins | sample ETNvirnome_6_100_FD_184072 | JGI IMG/M metagenome (GOLD analysis project Ga0209128, IMG submission 184072) | Marine viral communities from the Pacific Ocean - ETNP_6_100 (SPAdes) (version 2) | ecosystem: Environmental > Aquatic > Marine > Oceanic | place: Pacific Ocean | collected 2013-06-19 | reverse complement strand
TACTTGAAAATTGGCGAGGATACTTGAATGAGAACGCTTTTGGCGTTCAAGGATTTAAAGCTATGCCGCAGGCTGTTATACTTCCGACTGCAAGGAAGAGAAAGGTTGTTGTAGTTGAAGTTCCCGGTGTCGGACCTACAGCATTTTATAGAAGCACCGGAACAGGATCTCCGGAATTAGGAACTGAAAATATGTGGCTTCCTATGGGTGGGTTTGCTATGCGCGGAAGCCGAGCTAGCGGTGGAAAGCCTGCGCCATGGCTAATAAAATATTCCGGTGGTAAAATTCCGCCTAAAGGCGACCCCCTTTACGAAATCGGAATCCGATTAGGAAAGGCATATGATAAAAAACCTTTTTCTGAATCAGATTTGTTAAGTTGGGCTAGCTCACAAGGTATTCCTGAATCTTCTAAGGTGGTCGAATTATCCAATATGTGTAAGGACCAACTCGCGCAACAAGCGGGATTTAGTATGGATACTTGGGCCTCGGGCGAGGTGGAGATTCGACGACAAATTCTTGATAAATGTAATCAAATTATCAATGAGGAAGAATATAAAGAAATGGTTGTTAATCGCTGGTTAAACTCTCTCAAAGCACTTAAGCACGATTGGGCACAAGCAGCAGGTGCAGCTTATCTGGCTGGCGCAAAAAATGATCCGCGAGGCAGTTTTCCAGATATTGTTAACAGGATCAATCAAGGTTCACAACAATGAAACTCCTACTTGAAAATTGGCGAAAGTTCGTTAATGAAGAGTATGAACCCATCACAACCCTTCGCATCTTCGACTTCGATGAAACAATAGCCCATACGAGGTCAGAAACACGCGTTAAAGCCCCCGACGGCTCCGAAGCGACCCTACGTGACCAGCAGGAGTTTGAAGCCTATATGAACGCAGCCGCGGCGAAGGAAGGAATAGAAGCTTTTGATGCTGTGGATGCTTTGATGGAGCTTGGATATGACATTGACTTAAGTGATTTTTCAATTGTTAAAGATCCAGAAGAAATTACGATCATCACCGATATTATGCGCGAGTTTCCGCCGGATTCCAAGACCTACATTATGACCGCTCGTAGGGGCAAATCTCTGGGGCCCATTTTAGATTATCTTGAAGAAATCGGAATCGATTCTAGTCAGGTTCGGCCTATCGCCACGCAAGGCGAATCAAAAGGCGATGTGATTGTCCACATGATCGGACAGAAGCTAATGCCCGATGGCAAATCTAACATTAATCGTGTAGAATATTATGAAGATTCTGGAAAGAATATTGACGATGTATTGCGAAAGGTGTGCGAGAACCCAACTTTAGACGAGATTAAACCATTAAATTTTGAACTGGTGATCAATAAAGTCATCAATAATGAAGGTCAATATAATATTCAACGGATTGAATGCACTCCTCCAAACTAATTAAGAGCAGTGGAGGACAGATAAATGGCACCATCGGACAATAATGGCTGGAATGAGTATTCTAGGCTGGTCTTAGAACAACTGGAGGTTCTTTCAGTCGGCATTGATGCGCTTAGGGAAGAGATGCAAACGATAAGGCAAGAGCTGGCTATTATGAAAGCCAAAGAAGACAAAGTTACAGAATTGAAGGCTTGGAAGGAAAAAATTGATGAAGTAGCTTCGCCGACGCAACTTAAAACATTAGTAGAAGAGATTCAAGTTTTAAAAGAATTTAAAACAAAATCAATAACCATTTTTATGGTGGTTCAAACACTAATGGGTGTTGCTCTCGCTATGTCGAAAATGTTTTAGTTGCACAATTTACAATATATGATATATTATAATTAATGTATAAATTTCATATTGGTGATTTGGTAGCAAGAGTTCACCCATCTTCCTCTATTATCTTGAAGACCGGACTGGTTGTTAGTTCAGATAAAAGAGCTTTTAAGATTAAATGGGTGTCGTTTAACCATGATTTTTTTATGGAAAAACAAGGAGATATTTTTAAGGAGTTGAACAATCGCTATCTTTTAGGTACTGTCGAGATCGATCGCAATAATGTGGGACCTTTTTTAGTTTTACTAAATTCTAATTATTGTGATGGCAAATTACGACGAAATAAAAAGAAAACTTAAATTAGCGATGAAACAAATGACCGGCACATTTCAGGATGACGCTGATATTGAGCCATTACCGGAAGTTTGTATTAAGGGTGGCCGCGGCTCAATATTTTGTTTAACATATCCGCAACGAAAAAGTTTTATTGCGATATCAAGAGGGACAAAGGCTCTTCTTATAAACGATCATGATGAAATAGAATATTTGGAACATTTGATCGTATACACTTTTAGCGGACAACTAATTGAAATAGACAAAGAAGATTTAATTTTTACAGGGTATGATTGATGCTATTTACATTTAATTATTTTTGGAAATTTTTGCTAACCATAATTGGAGGTTGGCTTTGCTACGCGTTTTTGGGTTTTGAATTCACGGTTATTACGTTATTAAGCATTTTAATAACGTTTTATTATAAAAACACATCAATTATTTTGTAGTATTGTACCAATATCGTTCTATTTAATGAGCGATGTCAAACAAAAATAGAAAATACTATAAAATTAATGATAAGGGAGTATCCTCAAGCGAAAAGAAAGCCTTTTTGTTAAAGTGGATCAGTGATAAAACAGGAGATGTTATGCAGGGGGGTCCCTATTCTAACGAAAAGGATGCAACTGATTTGCTAAGTAAACATCTAAAAAATGGCGTCTGTTCTTGGTTAGTTGCTTACAATGATTAAAAAAGAAATATTTGGCGACGTAGCGTCCAAAGAATTTGAAATCGGAGATATAGTTGAGTGGACCACGTGGAATGACGTCACAAACGAGTGGGACTCCCATTATGGTGTCTTGCTGGATATTGGTAACAAGGTGATATCAAACCGCGTTGTATCAATATCAAAAGTGATGCCGATTAATGAAACTCACGTTGAGAGAGAATTTTTCACTGCTACTCTAAAATTAATAAACAAGACAAAAGATGTTCTATAATATATTTGATTGTAATTTTTGAAACTATTTACTTTAGCAATAAAACATTGGCGGAATTAAAACAATGGAAGTGTTGAAAAAACTAATCAAGCAATTTGTACCATTTGCCAAAGAACAAATGGGATTTTCTCGACCGCCGAAGTTATTTTTGCGACAAGATTCTACCAATGCTGCCAACCCTCTTGGAAAAACAGGGTTCTATGATCCAGATAATGAATCCATTACACTTTATACAACTGGGCGCCATCCAAAAGATATTATGCGCTCGCTATCTCATGAACTAATGCACCATACACAAAAGTGCAATGGAGATTTTGATAACGTTGGAGAAATGGGAGAAGGGTATGCCCAAGCCGATGGTCATTTAAGAACCATGGAAATTCGAGCTTACCAAGCATCAATTGTCTTTCGAGATTGGGAAGATAGCACAAGAGGTACTATTTATTTTGAACACTTACAAAATGTGAAAGGAGATAACGGTTCAATGTCTATAAAAGATTGGAAAAACAAGGAGATTAAAACTCTCTTAACAGAAAAATGGGGCTTTAGTTTTAACTTAGATGCCCTCAACGAAAACGTTGAAAACGAGGATGCGGTCGAAGAAGGCTGTCCGGCTGGAAAGCCTGGAGGTAAGGAACAAGATGATCCCGAATTCGTGGTATCACTATCCGAGGAAGAAAATGAAGAGCTTGAAGAGGGCGGAGCAGCAGATCGTCCCGAAAGCAAAGGCAAGCACGTAGATTCCCCTGATCGCGGAAAGCGGGTTCATACCGAGAATGTGGCAGCAGATCTTGTTTCTGAGATTAGAGCATATGCGGTTAAGAACGCAATCAACAAAGCTATTGGCAAAGCTTTTAAGAAGTAAACCAAAGGGTGGTACACAAAAATGAAAGGGAAATCCAAAAATTGAGTTTCGAATTGAACTCAAAAAACTCAAAAAACAATTTATACTTGATTTATTGTGGATCCAACAATTGGAGGATAGAGAAGTGTCTTTAAATACAGCATGGTATAGCTTTCTTAATGAAAGTTTGGATGAAAAAACAATCTTTACTTATATACAAGGTCTTGAAGAAGTGATTTCCAATCTTAAGCCTAAAACAATGACCGAAAAAAGAAGATTAAGTTTGGCCAAACAACATTTGAGAGAAGTGAAACGATATGCACGCAAAATGCAAGGTAGTATTGATCTTCTCAATGAAAAACTTAATATTATAGAAGAAGCGAAGGACAGTGAGTAATGGGGGCCGCAAATACACACCTTACTCATCTTGAAGAGTTAGTATTAACCCAGGGCTCAAAAGGCTATGATATGGCCCGGGCGTTTCTTTTAGAGCTTCTTGAGACTCTGAAGGGCAACTCTAAGTCTCATGTCCAAACATCAGTCAAGTGGGATGGGGCGCCGGCTATGTTTGCCGGCATCAATCCTGAAAATGGTCAGTTTTTTGTGGGAACTAAATCGATTTTCAATAAAACTCCTAAGATTAACTATACCGAAGAAGACATTATTGATAATCACGGGCATGCGCCCGGGCTTGTGGACAAACTAACAAAAGCCTTAAGATATCTACCCCAACTTGGGATTAGCAATATCTTGCAAGGCGACTTTATGTTCGACGATGAGATGCTTGAGGTGGCTGACATCGACGGGGAGCCACATTATCGCTTTAAACCCAACACTATTGTCTATGCTGTTCCGGTCAATTCTGATCTAGGCCGAGAAATTGGACAATCGAAATTTGGTATTGTGTTTCATACAACATATGATAGTTTAGATGGCGGTGCTAGCTTTGGTGCCGATGTAGGGGGCCTCAATCGAGTTCCTGGTATATGGTTTGATGACGCATTTTTTACAGATGACACGGGCACTGTAACTCTTACCGAAAATGAAGAACGGAGGATTCTCAGCTTAGTCAAAAAGGCTGACGCAGTTAATAAGAACATCGCCTATGACGATCTTCCTTCCGCGTTTCTAAATATTTTTATTAACAAAGAAATTAAAGCCGGTGAGTTTTTAGAGAATCCTGAGAATTCTTTTGATCAATTTATTATCTGGTTTGCTGAACGCGGTGAGGCTGCACTAAGTAAACTAAAGACTCCTAAAGGACAAGAGAAGAGACGAGAAAAACTACAACAAAATTTAGAATTGTTTAACAATAGGAAGGAAGATATTCTTAATCTTTTCCGGGTGTCTCGACTTTTGTTCGAAGCCAAGAATATTTTCATTGAAAAATACAACAATGCTGTATATAATACAAAGCATTTTGTCGACGATGGCTCCGGAAACTTGATAGCCACTAATCCAGAGGGTTATGTAGCCGTGGATCACCATGGTAATGGTATAAAATTCGTAGATCGTCTAGAATTTAGTCGAGCTAACTTCTTAATAGATAAGTCCGCTAAGTTTTCGCAGGAGCCGCCCGTCGCCATCGATGAAGGCATATCAGAAATATTGACCAATGAATTTACAGTAGTAATCTCGAAAGATGTTAGTACCACCAAGACCTTAAATGAATGGTTACAAGAAGCAAAAACCAATAATCACACTTTCGAAAAACTCCCTCAGATGGTCTATAAGGACATTTTAGCTGGAGTACCCATCGTTGATATAGTTGTGCAAGAAAACGCAGAGAAAACGATCTATAATGCTGTTATGAGTTACGTGAATGGCTTGCATGAGGAAGAAAGTCTTGATTTCGAAATCGAAGATGAGGATGCTGATCCTGTGGTAGATACTGAGGCAGAAAAGCCCACGACATTTGCAATTGTGCCCGGTGCATTCAAGCCTCCGCATGCTGGGCATGCCGACATGGTAAAGAGATATGCGACCGGTCTAGGGGTACCAAAGGCCGATAAGGTATATGTTGTCATATCCGCTCCGATGAACGCACAACGACAACTTAGGGATGGCACCTCTATAGACGAAGAACACGCCTTGTCATATTGGAAAAATTTATTTCCAGAAGTAGCTGCTCTTCCAAATGTTGAATTTGAAGTAGCGTCAAAAGAAATGAGATCTCCGATTACAGTGGCTTTTGAATATATCAGTGATCGGAGCCCTTTGCCATTAAAAGATGGAGATAAGGTGATATTGGGAGCTAGCGATAAGTCAGACATCAAGGGAAAACCCGATTGGATGCGCTGGGCTAATATCAAACCTGAACATGTGAAGGATGGTGTGGAGCTATTGGCCGGCAAGGAATATGCGGTACCAGCTTTAGACCGAGAAGGCGGCAAGAGCTTTAGTGCGACTAAGATGCGTGATCTGATGTCTGATTTGGTCGAGGATCCTTCCAATAAAGCGGCATATGACGAATTGTCCGAATTTGTGCCGGCTGTTAAGATTGGAGCCTTGTTCGGTGAATTGGGGTATCCAGAGCCCCAATTCGCAATGAAAGAGACTACTTTCGCCGGCGCCTCTGGTGCAAATCCTGGACTGGAAGGCGCGCCTGGGAACGTGAAAGATGAAGATGATGAAACAGATAGTACCATCAGAAGAGAAAATATAGATTTTAACACGGTTGATGAGGTTATAAGACTAATTATGGAAAGAGGCATTGCAAGATGAACCAAAAAGAAGAAAAAACTCTTAGAGAAAATATAAGGCATTTGATCCAACATGTCAAGCAAAAAAAGTCCGATCAGGAAAATCAGTTACGTTCGATTATCCGAAAATTAATGGATACAGAACTGGAAGTACTTTTAGAAGCACAAACTCCCGATATAGATCCTACACCGAACAAGTCGACCGGGATCAATGTGCTTGAAGAACTCCTTAAGAAGATTATACCAGTTTTGGAAACAGATTTCAAGTCTTTAACTACAAATAATGAACAAAGACAGTCATTTCGTTCGCATGTCGTAAATGCTGTGGTTAATACTCTTACCCCCGCCAAGATCAATTCTGCGGCTGGAGGAGAATCAGACACAGAAACAGAATTAACTGAAATTGAAATACAGATAGGTGACGAGGCCGTTGGGGATGACGACAAGTTTATTGATATTCGAACTGATGCTGAAAGGGCGGAAGAAGAAGAGCCTGCAGACCCACGTGAAGAGTTTGCTGATGGTACCGAAGGTGATGAAACGGGCAGAAATATGGCATATCAGTCATTCAAGAAAATTGAAACAAGTATTATTGACTCATATGAATTATTATCCGATGCAGAAGATCAAGAGTTATTCTATGATTATTTAATTGCCAATCTCAAGCTCTATTTTGACAAGTTCGAAAAAGAGTTGGCCGAAGTGGTCGAGGAGCCCACCAATCAAGCCTATGACATGGCAAAATCAGAGGAAGCGCCAGAGGTTGAAGAAATGCCCCCAGAAGAGGGAGAAGAGGGTGCCGAAGAAGAAGTGGAATTGGAGTTTTAAATGCCGGGTGAACATGAACTATATGATGGCTTATTTCTAGGCCTTGTGGGCAAAACGTATGCCGAGTATGTGGATCAACTAACTGAGCCCGCGCCGGACGGCCCTGATCAGACGTCCGCGGACGCCATTACCGAAGCTAATAAAATTGGAGCGAACGCCAAGGCTTCTGCCGCGGCCATAATTACTTTCATAAACGAGGTTTTAGTGCTTGACGAAGAAGGCCGCCTTACAGTAAATTTACCTGAGATTCCGGACAGCTGGAGCATAACAGCCGAACCAGGCCGGCCCGAGGACTACGAATGAGCCGAGACGAGTGAAAGTGAGTAAAAACAACCACTAACTGAGCCTGCAATTAATTTTTTACAATTATTACTTGACAAACTGGAATATTGGTATTATACTTTGAATGTGTTCTGCATGTGACAGTTAGTGTTGGTTATGAAAGTTAAAAGAAATATTACAACTGAAAGTAAAAGTGTAATTAAGAAATTAAAAGATCAAAATAAGATCAATGACAGCAATTTAATCTGTATTAATAATATATCAATAGAAGATCTTATTGCAGTTAAATTTGAATTATCTGCAAAACATATTAATAACAGATTATATGGATTTGACATATGGCACAGATCAAATTATATTATTAAAGAAGCTATTTTAAAGTTTGCAATATCAGCAACCAAGTCCAAAAAGGATGCAGCAAGGTTTTTAGGGCTTACGTATGGCGAATTTAAGCGTATAACCTCAAAATATGAAGTAGAAAATTATTTTACAAATGGTGTTTGAAAATTGAAATCATTCGGTATAAAATATTATTAAGTAACAGTGGCTCCATGCCTATTATGAGCCACTAAACCAGACGAGGTTAAATCAAATCAACTGTAGGTTAGCTGTGGTGAGCAAAAGATCCACAACCGAATGTTATTTTTTTACAAAAAAGGCTATTTATTGTACGAGGTACTTATGAAAACGCTATTTTTTGTACTCGGCTTCTTGATTAGTTGTGCCGAGGATAAAGCTCTCTCCACCGAAAGTGGTCAAGTAGAAACAACCAGTCAAGAGGTTGAGCCAGAGCCAGAGCCAGAGCCATGGCTTGAACCGGTTGGACTTATCCCGGCTGATGATTGTCAGCAAATTGATCGTGGTGATAAGGCATGTAATTTTCGCCTTACAGATCAAAACGGTGAAACTTGGGATTTATACCAACATGAAGGAGATATAGTTCTATTAGACTTTTCAACATCGTGGTGTTACCCGTGCCAAATGGCCGGAATGGCCACCCAAGGCATTCAAGATGACTATCAAGACGAAGGGTTCCATTTTGTTACAGTACTTATTGATGGTCATACTCCTGGCCAAGAGCCAAGTATAGCAGAAATTGAGTCTTGGGTTAATGATCACAGCATCACAACCGCACCAATATTGCAGGGCTCTAGAGATAAAATGTTTGATCCAGCTGGAATTGGTATTGAAGGTTACTTGATAGGAGGATTTCCGACCTATATATATATCGGAAGAGATATGAAATTTTATTCGGCACATGTTGGCTTTAGTGAAGAATATGTTAGACAGACAATAGAGGATAGTTTATAATGTGGAAAATTTATAAGTGGAATGGCCACTACATACAGGGTGATTTTGTAAGCAAACATAACAGTGAAGATGCAGCACTTAAAAAAGCTGCAAAAGAAATTGGATTTACATTTGCTGAAAAATCAAAAATAGGAAAAGAGACGCTCATCTGGTTAGATGATGAGAAACACACGCCAATGGGCGTGATAGTCAAAAAAACACGGGGGTGATTTAGGTTTCGACGGGGTATTGAAGAAGTCGAGTGCAAGCAGGTTAGATACGACCTTAACAGTTCAAAAACATTAGTTGCAAATAACAACAACCATTTCGACGTCGCTCTAGCAGCGTAGTCGGGAGGCCGCTCAAAGCCTTCTATCCAATTTGAGCAAAACAAGAGACAACTTGTAAAAATCAAACCACCCATCGTAATATGGTAGTGAGCGATGTGGAACAAACTACCTCCACTTGGCTGTATGTGTAGTATAAACGGTCTAAGCTTGTGAATGACTTAACTTTGGACGTATTGCGGACGCGGGTTCAACTCCCGCCACCTCCACCATATAAAGGAATACATTATGTTTTTTAAAAACTGGTTTAGAAGAAAAGTAAAAAAAGCAGAAGATCTTTTCAATTTTAATAGAATGGAAACGATAGATGCGATGGAAGAATCTTTGTGGGACATCAAAGAACAGTATGATCTTCCTACAGAAGAAGTTATTAATGTGGTAGAATCAAAGAGAAAGAATCTTGATCGTATGCACGAGATGGCTCGGATGCATCAAACACTTTCCAAAAAACAACAATATGAATAATAAGGAGAAACCTATGAGTTGGATATCTGAAAGGATTGTACAATTACAATCAGCATTTGCGTCTTTCATCCCAAATATGTCAGGGTGTGATACTTCATGTGAGCAAGAACCAGAGAATCTAAGCTCTTTGAAGGTTGCAGATCTTAAAGCACTAGCAAAAGAAAGAGGCTTTAAGGGATACACTGGATTAAGAAAGGCCCAATTAGTAGAAATGCTTAAACAAAACTAGATTGTGATATATGTACTAATGTACAAAGTACAAAATAGAGAGGTTTGGAGGTTTCTATGTTAAAAAAAGCACTTTTTGCTTTGCTGCTAACGTCGTGTGCGAAATACAGCGCCCCCAACGTACCCAATATGTATGATTTGTCCGGTTATCCGGGCCCAACATTTGATGCCAGCAATAGTCCATGTTTAGATGGCCTGCTTGTTAATTTAGGCCACAGTTGCGACACACTCATCGAGGTACAAGGAAAGGGTGTAATAACCACAGTTGAGTGCAACAAAGCAAAAAAGAAGGATAGTCCCTGGGATAAATACACATTTGTGGTAATTGCCGATCATAGTATTGGCGCGCCACCTAACACAATAGAATTTTGTGTAGATCCGAGCGCTGTTATATACATCAAGGAACGACTGTAATATAAAAAGTGGACATCAAGATAGCATTTTATAAAGGCAAAGGAGACTGGGCGGACGCCATTGTAAGGTGGTGGACAAAGAGTATCTATAGTCATGCCGAATTAGTGCTTCCTGATGATATAACATGGATTGGAATTAGCCCTTTTTTAAAATCAAAAGTTGATAAGCGTATAAAAATTGAACTTAACCCACATGAGTGGGATTTTGTGACGATAGGGGTTTCTGAAGAACAAATATCTATTATTATGGAATTCTTTGAAGATACACGCGGCCAAGGATATGATTGGATTGGGATGTTGTTTTCTCAATTTTTGCCATGCCGAATTAAGCATAAAAAACGTTGGTACTGTAGTGAGTGGGTTGTATATGCCCTTCGAATTTCCTGCGTTTTTGATTGGCGCCATATAAAACTTTATGATAGGAAAGATTTATCGCCCGCCGTTCTATTTAATTTGGTTACGGAAGCGACAAATTGAAAATAAACTATACACACAAACTAAATAAAATATTAAAATACAATTAAGGCCGGAGGATATATGAGCCGAAAAGAAAAACATCGCACCTTTCGCCGGCGACGAAAGGTGGGTTCTAAGAGAAGAAGAAATCGTCGTCTTGCAAGAAAGAAGAAGTAGAGGTAAAATATGAGTGAAGAAGAAAAACGTCCCACCGTGCTCGTGAGCGGTGGGTTTGATCCAGTACACGTGGGTCATATTCGAATGATTCGAGAAGCCGCCAGATATGGAGATGTGATTGTAATTGCAAATTCTGATGATTGGTTACATCGAAAAAAAGGATTTAATTTTATGGATTTCAAGGCACGATATGAAATTCTAGATTCTATCAAAGGAGTTATAGAGGTTGATTCAGTGGATGACTCTGATGGTACCGTGTGTGATGCCCTTAGACGCCATAAACCAACATATTTTGCTAATGGGGGTGATCGACAAAAAAACAATACCCCCGAAGCGCAATTGTGCAAGGAATTGGGAATTGAATTGCTGTGGGGAATCGGCGGTCACGAAAAAGTCGAGAGTTCGTCAGACTTAGTAGGAAGACCTCGCGATTTCGAAGTTCCCCCACAGCGCTCTAAATCAAAACATTCGGGAAGGTAATGTTGCCTGCGCAAGAAACATAATTATATTTATGGAATTTTAGTTGACAATATTTAATAATAATGTTATTATAATGAAAATGGAAACCGACAACATAATATGCTATCTTTCTGAGATAGGTCACAAAAATTTTTGGTACCCGACTCTCAAAAGAGCTATAATCACTAAAAATTGTTTATTGGAAAAATTACATTGGATATCCGGAGGCCCCGCAAAATTGGAAGCCTACAAAGCACCACGATCGTGCCTTATCCCGGTAGAATTCGATGAAGATAGCATAAAGCACACCAATCCTCCACAGACTGAGGGTTATACCGTTATATGGATTGAAAAATGATTTGTTGCCCCTTAGCTCAGCCGGCAGAGCAAGCGACTGTTAATCGCTGGGTCCACGGTTCAAGTCCGTGAGGGGCAGCCATATAATTCGTATTTGGAATAAAATTTTTAAAAAGGAGAATCAAATGAATGCTACTGCTCAAAATGTATCAATTAAGAAATTATCTGAAGTTGTGAATAGACAGGAAAATCAAATTTCTATTTTGCTATCACGCCTCAGTGAACTTAGTGATCAAGTGTATGTATTACAGAATGAAGTTAAAAGATTCAAAAGTAATGTCGCAAGTGATGTAGAATATCTTACTGAACGCGTACGCGTTAATGAATAACAATATTTAATATAAGCAACAATAAAGGAGAATAAATTGCAATATTACCCCCAGCACTATTATGGGTTTGTCGTGGATAACGATGTCGCCGCCCGACTTGAATTAGCCGAAGCGTATGATGTATATGAAATGTCCTACGACGAAGAACATTTTTTTGAAGGTTTTCAAGAAAAATATGGAGTTGAACCTTATAAATTTGCCGATACAACTTATGAAAGAGGCGGCTATGTCCAGGGTTTGAATGGTTTCGAGTGGGATAAAACCTATATATGTTTTGCTCCATCACAGGCCGGCGATGATCGGTGGAATAAGATGCTTTTTGCTCTCGAAGAAGCCGGCATTTTAATGCAAGAAGGAAAGTGGTCTGAATTAGGCTAACTATCGCTGTTCTGCCATGCAGAAAAGTCGCGTTAATGGGGTGAGGCGCCACTGGCAGGCGCACCGGGTTGTTACCCCGGCCGTTGTTGGTTCGAGTCCAACTGCCCCAGCCATTTAAAATATGAAGTACAAAGTGGGCGATGTTGTGCTAGTCGAATCACATGCAGGACCAAGAGTTCGGGTGCGTTTAAAAAAGCGCATTTTAAAGCCTAAAGACTTTTGGGGGGCCGATGGCTGGGATGCGCAAATAATATATAAAAAAGATGTTGACGCCTTGCGTCACCATGGTGTACCATACAAGAAAGGATCCAAACCCTTGGTATTTGTATTTGACTGGCAGTTAATTAAAACAATCAAGCGGAAACGTTAATATGCGGGTGTAGTTCAGCGGTAGAGCCCCACGTTGCCAACGTGGCTGTCGTGAGTTCGAATCTCATCACCCGCTCCATTTTAAGGCAATATTAGCATATTCGCCACACACAACTAGTTATAGCAGAACGTTCAAAATAGGATATAAATGCCCACCAAAAAGAATTACGTTTTAGATACTAGCGTTTATTTAACCGAAGCCAATTCAATATTTAAATTTGGAAGAAATGATATTTTTATACCATTGAAGGTATTAGAAGAGATCGATGGTCATAAAAAGCGTCAAGATTCTGTAGGTGCTAATGCAAGGCAATTTATTCGTATTCTCGATGATCTTAGAAC
>Ga0209128_1002059_pt1 | contig 13274 bp, 16 predicted proteins | sample ETNvirnome_6_100_FD_184072 | JGI IMG/M metagenome (GOLD analysis project Ga0209128, IMG submission 184072) | Marine viral communities from the Pacific Ocean - ETNP_6_100 (SPAdes) (version 2) | ecosystem: Environmental > Aquatic > Marine > Oceanic | place: Pacific Ocean | collected 2013-06-19 | reverse complement strand
CGGCGGCGATGGCGGCGACCTGGAGCGCGCGAATCCGGTCGGCGAGCGCGACGACGCCGGCGATGCCTTGCGCGTCGTCGCAAGCGAGGAAGGTATAAGCGAGAGCGGCGTTCGTTCCGGCGCTCGACGAAATGGAACCGGCGACGATGCTCTCGAGAATCTCGGTCTCCTGTCCGATGAATCGGAGCGACGGGAACGGCGAGCAGGCGGCGCGGACGGCGAGCGTAACCGGATGCGCGTCGCGCCAGGCTTCCGCCTCGTCGAAGGTCTCCAGGGCGGCGCGAAGGCGGCGGAGCTTCGGCGCGTCGGCGAAGGCGACGAGCTCGGCGATGTCCTTTCCGACGAGACCGCGAAGCGCCTCGACCTCGTCGGCGGTCGGCGAGGTCGGCGTCGGCGACGAGAGCCGCGCGACGCGCGCTTTGTTTCGCTCGGAGATGGCGTCGACGTTCTCCGCCGCCGCCTCGTTCCGCTCCGCCTCGACGCGGTCGCGCTCGGCGAGCTCGCGGCGGAGCTCCGCGCCTTTCTCCGTCAAGGCGAGACCGGAGCCGACCGGCTCCGCCGCCTCGACGAGCTCCAGGCGGAGGAAGCCGCGCGCCGAGCGTCCGAGATCGGAGCGGCTCTCGTCCGTCCGCCCCATAGGCGAGAAGAGGCGGAGCTTCTCGCGTTGCGCGGCGGAGAGCTTGTCGACGAGCGGCTTTACCGGACGTCCCGTGGGTCGTTTTTGAGTAATCATTTGCGTTTTCCTTTGCGGTTTGAGGTCTTAGGCAACGTGCGCGTCGCGCTCCCAGGAGTCAATCTCTTCGCTCGTCAGGGATCGTTCGCGGCCGGTGTCGTCGTCATACGCCTTGACATCATGCTCATAGCGACAATCCAACGCAGCCAGGTATGGTGTCGCGCGCATGGGTCCATCTTCGCCCGGAACCCGGGCGGGACCGGAGAGCGATTGGTGAATGCACGCGGCGAAGTATTTGGTCATGTCGAACCCCCTAAAGACAGTGGACAAGGCCCGCGACCGCCGAAGCGACCGCGCACCAGAAGAAGTCGTTATTGCGAATCTTTCGCGGTTTGGCAAGCGACGACGTCGGCGACGGTCTCTTCGACCGGCATCTTCCAAAGCTTGTTACCGACGAGAAAGACGAGGTCGGCGGCGGCGCGGAATTGATCGATCTCCATACCGAAGCGCGCCGGACGCGAGAACCGCGTCGTCGCCTTGCGCCAGAACGAACGAAACGCTTTATCGTTTTGCGCGGACGGCGAGAAGCGGAAGACGCGACCGTCGACGAGCTCGACGAGCAAGATGGCTTGCGCTCGTCCGTAAATGTACATTTTACCGAAGCGCGCGACGTCGGCGAAATCGATGGTCCGGCTGTAATCCTGCGAAGGAATAACGCGAAACGAGCCGACCGACCCTTTCTCAATCGTCGAAGCGTTCGCGCTAACTTGAATTTCCATTGCTTTCTCCGTTGTTTGAGCCGCCGAATCCGACGACCGGCCTTCTTTTTCGCGCTTATATAGGGATTTGGCAAGTAGCAATTACGAATATTTCGGGATTAGTCCCGAAATACTCGTAATTGCTACGGTTATTTTTTACTTATTTACAGGATATATTTTTAGAAGCAAACCGAACGGCGTCCGGTTTACGGCGTTTTTACGCCTTACCGCGTATTACCTATCGCCGGACGGCGACGATTTCCGCGAGGATTCCGTTCTCTCGACGTCGCGCCCATTCGACGCCGTCGAGCTCGTCGTCGTCGGCGAGTTCCGGAAGACGCTCCGCGTTTTGCCAGTCGTAAGAATTGCAGCGGTTGACCGGCGCGGAGACGAGTTCCTCGAGCGGCGCGTAAACGTCCGCCGTTACGACCCATGTATATCCGCCGCGCGCGACGAGCTTTACGCGACCTCGCTCGAAGAGCTCGCGGAGGTCGCGGACGGCGTATTTATGGACGGAGTAATCTTCGACCTCGTCGATCGGATACAGGCGACGCAAGCGGTCGAACATCGGCGTCCGGTCGCCTTCGTATTGCAGATATCCGAACGGCGACGGGAATCGCTCCGGATTCCGTCGAGCGCTCGAGATAAGCGCCTCGACGCGGTCCAGTCTCTCGGCTTTCGTCATGTCATTTGCTCCAATACCAGGCGGCGACGCCGCCGGCGGCTCCGACGAGAAAGGCTCCGCCGACCCATGCGACGAGCTCGCCGGTCGACCATCGCGAATCGGCTTCGTCGACCGCCTCGTCGCGCGCCTCTTCCGCGTCCGCCAGGACGTCGAGAGAGACGACGTATCGCGCGCGGAGCCGGTCGAGCTCCGCGTCTTTCTTTCCGAGCTCGCGCCGCAAGACCGTATCCGTCTCACGTTGCGTCGCTTCCGCGCGAAGCCGGCAATCGCGCCGGATGCGCTCCGGCTCCGTCGCCATCGAGGCGGCGAGCTCCGGCGAGAGGCATAGCCAGGACGCCGGCGGCTTACATCCCGCCGGACGCGCGTTCGCGTCTTTGCAGGGGTCGTCGGCGAGCGCCGGCGAGGCGAGACAGAAAATCAGGATACCGACGAGAAGCGCTTTCATCGCCGCTCGACCTCTTTCCATTCGAGCTCGGCTCCGCGAGCGCGGTAATAGGCGAGCAAGGCGTCGCCGTCTCCGGCGAGTTTCGCCTTCGCGTCGACCTCTTGCGCGGCGCTCGCGTCGAGCTCGGCGGCGAGCTCCGCGCGAATCCTCGATATCTCGGCTTCGGCTTCGGCGTCGATGCGGCGCTTCGCGAGCTCGGCGGCGATGTCCGCCTCGTTAGCGCGGCGAAGAGCCTCGGCGACGCCTGGAGAGCGTTCCGTCCGTCTCCGGCGCGCCAGGACGGCGACAATCGCCAGAATCGCGGCGGCGAATAACCACCAGTAGCGACGGAGAACGGCGAGAGCTCGTTTCATTTCCCGAAGACGCCGGCGACCTTCGTTCCGGTCGCGTAGCCGAGCAGGACGTAAACGACGCGCTCCAGGCTCGCGACGTCTTTCGAGAGGACGAGCTCGACGACGAGCGGGACGAACGCGCACCAGAAAGCGACGCGACCGAGCGAGACGCGGTCGGAGCCGGCATCGGCGACGAGACCGAGAAGCGCTTTCATAGCGGCGGAACCGGCGGTTTCGTTCGCCGCCGCGCGTGTTCTCGTCGGCGTTCGAGCTCTCGAAGGATTTCGTCGAGCTCGCGTTCGAGCTCGTCGACGGTTCGCTCTTCGCGCTCGCGGCGTTTCTCCGCCGGCGCGCCTGGCGTCTTCGCCTGCCTCGGTCCAGGCGGCGCGGTCCGGAGAACCTTTCCGACCGCGTCGACCTTGCGCTCGATACGCTCCAGTGTCGCGGCGGTAAAGGCGACCCGTTGGTCGACGAGCAAGAGCTCGGCTTTCGTCGCCGCCTCGTCGGCGTCCGCCTTCCCTTCGAGCCTTGTCTCGATACCGGCGAGCTCGGTTTGCATCCGCGCCGGCGCGTATCGCCCGTCAAAGAACATGAGGAAGCCGACGACGGCGAGAACGAGACCCGTTACGGTTCCGAGCGCGCCGACCAGCCATCCTGGAATTTGCACCGCTTTTGGGTCGTCCGTCATTGTTACTCCGTATCCTGCAATCGTCACGATTCGAGACCTCTCGAACCGGCGCGCCTCTACTTTTACCAGCCGAGCGGCTTCGCCCATACCCGATATTCCCGAACGAGCTCGCCAACGTCCGCCGGATTGACGCGAGCGAGCCAGGCGGACGGACAAACGAGATTCGCCTCGAGCGCGAGCGCGTCTCGCCGAATCCATCCGAGCGGATAGTAAAACGGGTCGGCGCGGCTCGAGCTCCGCTGATAGTGACCGACGACGACGAGGTCGGCTTCGGTCCAATGATGTAAGACGCTATGAACGCGCGCCATTACGACGAGACCGGCGATTTGCTCCCACGTCGGCGCGAGGAAGTAGCGCGCGGACCATACGGTTCCGTCCTCGCCTCGATTGACCCACGGCGTCGCCGGCGTCGGCTCGCCGCTCCATTTGCGATGCTCGAGGTCGAGCTCGACGACGCCGCAAGCGGCGACGATGTCGTCGCGGAGCTTTCCGCCGTATTTACCGCGCCATCCTCCGCCGCTCCGCTCGACCATTCCCGGCGAGGCGAAATCGACACCGATGCAACCGGGATTGTGCGCGCCATGCGCGGTATAGATAAGTTCGTTGTCTTCGATACCCGAATCGAGGACGGTCGGATAGACGATAAAAACCGAGCCGTCGTAATCGAGAAAAGCGTTCGTCGAGACGCGACCGGGCTTCGTTGCGAGAAGATACTTCGCGGCGCGCCAGGCTCCGCCGGTTCCCGCCGTCCAATGGACGCCGAGACCGTAACGCTTCGTCTCCGAAAGCCATTTATGCCAGCGTTTCGAGTAGCTCCGCCGCATTTCGGCGGCGGTCCGCCCCTTGTACGCATACGCGAGCTCGGCGTCCTTCCCGCCGCGACGCTGGACGTCGGCGGCGACCTTCATTCCGTCGCGTCGCATAGCGCGATACAGCGCTCGAGCGCGAGCCTCGTCGATGCGACCGGCGAGGACGTCGACGTATGCGTCGGCGAGCTCGCGTACATGCGGCGAGAGCGCCATTCCGGCGCGGACGCGAGCGAGCGCTTCCTCTTCGGTATCGACGGCGACGTCGGCGAGCTCCGGAGCTCGAGGCGGCGGCTCCGGCTCCGGCTCCGGACCGTCGAGGCGAAGGCTCGTCCGGATGGCTTCCCACGACGCCGGACCCAGCTTCCCGTCGCCCTGAAGACCCATCGCATGCTGAAAGGCGGAGACGGCTTCGGCGAAGGTCTCCGAATCCGGCGCGCCGGACGCGGCGAGCAAGGTCGGCAATTCGGAGGCGAGCCATAACGACCCGGCTCGGCTTCGGTTGTATCGGATGGCGGCGGCGACATTCATCGGCGGCGGGCGCTTGCCATCGCCTTCCGGAGCGCGGCTCGCGCGTTCGGTTGCCAACGTTCGCCGACCGCCTCTTCGACGGTCTTCTCGAAAGGCCATCGAGCCGGGATTTTCGCGCTCTTCGCGAGAACGTGTAAGAGCTCCAGGCGCGGATTACGCTTCCCGCCGCGAACGCGGAAAAGGCCATACGCGCCGCCGGCGGAGAGCGGCTTTACGAAATGCTTCGGCTTCGCGAGCAGCTTCTCCGGCCATTTGCCGCGCGTGATTTTCGTCTTCGGTGATTTACGAAGAGCTCGCATCGGAACGGGAACGCGACGCGAGCCGGAGCTCTTCGTTCCGCCGCGCGCCTGTAGCGCCATGAAATCGCGCGTCGAGCCGACCTCCGCGCGAAGGTTCGTCTTCGTCGCCTTCTCGAAGCGCATTCCCCTCGGGACCCATTTCGAGCGGATGGTAAACGTCGAATCGAGCTCGGCGACGAGCCTTTCGCGAGCGTCGCGCGCCGTTCGCGTCAAGGCGAGAGCCATCGCGAACGGGATTTGACGCTCGGTCAAATCGCTATAGAAGCGGCGAAACGCTCCCTCGTTCCATTCGACGGAAATCATCCGGCGAGCCTATCGAACGAGACACATAGCGACGGCGTAACCGCGCTCGGCGTCGTATTCGGAATGGAGCTCCATACAGTAAACGGACGCGCCGGCGGTCGCCGTCTCCGCTTGCTTGCCGATGCCGCCTTTCGAGCTCTTGACGAAATCACCAGGCTCGACGCTTTCGTCGACGCGGACGCACAATTGGCCCAGAAGGCCGATAACCGTCCATTCGTCCGGACGCGAGCGACGCGGAACGTATGTCGCGGCGGCGTCGAAGGACGGCACCGGAATGAACCATTCCTGGCTATAGGTCGTCGCGCCTTCCGGCCATTCGTCGCGAGGCGGAGCGTCCGCGATGGGTCCGTCGTACTCGGCGGTCTCGGACCCTTTCGGACCCTTCGCCCATTTGACCATGGGGTAATTCTTCGTCCGCCGAGCGCCGAAAGCGTCGACCTCGAACCGACCCTTCCAGCCGAGCGAGGCGGAGTTTCCGACGATGGCCGGCGCGGCGGAGACGACGCCGGCGAGCATGCTGTCGGAGCCGTTCGCGAGCCGGACCTTTCCGCCGCTCCGCTTGTCGAAGGCGACGAGCGAGCCGACCGGCAAGGTTCCGAGCTCGGCGTTCTCGAAGAGCTCGGCGTAATCCGCCGCGCCCAAATCGCCGGTTCCGTCCCAATAACCATCGCCGGTCGTTCCCTCGATGCGAACGGTAAGGTTCCGGTCGGTCGAGTCGAAAGTCGGCGTCGTGTCGACGTGATAGCCGAGCGCGACGGCGCGCTCGGTTCCCAGGTTCGCCCGGTCGGACGAGACGAGCATCGTCGAGCCGACGCCGCCGCTAATTCCGATATTCGAGCGGCGCGCCGCAATCATTGCCGAATACGGTTGATTGATGTCGCTTTGCGGAGAGATCGAGCCGGCGCAAGCCGCCGCGAAGCTGTCGGTCGTCGATGCGTCCATATCGTGCGACGCGACGACCGCGCAAGCGTTCCCGCCGGCGTCGCATCCATCGGCGGCGAGAACGGCGCTCGTAATGCCGGTCGCGTCCGAGCCGTCGCTCGCGATGGCGGCGCTCGTCGTCGCGAGCGCTTGCGAGCCGTCGCTCGCGACGACGGCGGAGGCGTTGCCGGACGCGAGCGAGTTATTGTTCGAGGCGGCGACGAACGATTCGTTCTCTTCCGCCTGGCATGTATCCGACGCAATGACGACGCAATGGCTTTTCGCGGAGGTTCCGCCTTGCGAGAACGTCGAGGCGATGGTCGCCGAATACAACGAACCGACATCGCCGCCTTTACAGGCGAGAATGACGGAGCCGATACCATGCGCCTTGAGGTAATGCCCGCCGCCGGTCGTCGTCGAGGCGATAATCGCGCTCGCTTCGGTCGTCCCGTCCATTAGAACGTCTTCGTCGTCGCAATGGACGCCGAGAACGACGTTGCATCCGCCGCTTCCGGAAACCTCGACGTTCATCGAGCCGGTCTCGACCTGGACGGCGGCGACGAAAGAAGCCTCGCAGCCGGCCTCGATGTCGCAATCGTCGCCGTCGATTGAATCGATGGCGAGCATCGCGGAGTAAGCCGCCTTCGCCTTCGCCTCCGCGCTCGCCGCAATGAACGACGAGATTCCGGTCGCGTCCGAATCGGAGCTCGCCGCGACGAGCGACATCGCGCCGGTTGCCTTCGACGACTGCGAGACGAGGACGGAGCGAAGCCAGGTATTCGTAACGGTCCCGGTGTCGGCGACATCGGCGCGGAGCGCGAGGATGTCTTCGAGCGCGGTCTTCGCTTGCGCGTTGTTCGTTTTGTCGGTCGCCGCTCCGCGCAACGTCGCCAGATTCCGCATTTCCTCCTGAATCATGTTGCACCACCAATCGTCGACGATTGTGGCCGGCGTAACGGGCGGCGTCCCGTTGGTAAAGTATCCCTCGGCTCCGGCTCCGGGGACTACCGGCGGCGCTCCGGCGCTCGTCGCATTGTCGATTCGGTACATTCGCTATTCCTCCGCCCCTTTTATGTATCAGGGTCATCGTCCGGATACTCGAAAAAGAAATTCGCATGGCTCGGCCTGGCTTTGTCCAGGATACAGGCGAGCTCCGTCACAAAAGCCGGGTATACCGCGAGCGGTTCGCCGACCGGTTCGCCGACCGGCATATGCGTAACCTCGACGTTCGGAATCGAGACCGCCCACCAGAAACCCCAATTCGCGCCGAGAAGCGGCTCGCCGACCTCGTCGCCGGCGGTAAAGACGCCGCCGGAGTATTCGGTAACGTCGCAAGCCTCGCCGGTAACGCGGTCGGCGATTTCGTTGTAATAGGCCGGCGATTGACCGCCGGACGCGGTCGCCTTCCCGTGGAGAATGGCGCGCCGCTCGTCGGGGTCGGTCGTTGGGTCCGGCGTACAGTCGTCCGGAAGACCGAAAACCCGTTCCCAGGCTTCTAAGAGCTCGTCGGTCGTCGAGAAATCGCTCTCGTCGAGAAGCGCCGCCGCGTCTTCCGAGACGCGCTCGAATTCATCGCCTATCGCGAGGAAGAGCGCCGCAAGCCGCGTTCCTTGCGCGCGGCTCCAGGCCGGCCCGGGCGGGAGCAGGCGAAAGAGCAATTCGCGGAAATCTTCCGGCGTCGGTATGCGGAACGCCATCGACTAAGCCGGCACGAAGACGATGTCTTCGAGATGCGCGAGCTCCGCCGGGTCGCTGATAATGTTTCCGCCGCCTCCGCCTCCGTCGACATCGTCGAGCGTATAGAACGCGACGCCGGCGGCTCGGTTGATCGCCTCATGGACCTTTGAGTTTCGGATAACGCCGCCCGGCGTCGCCTCGGTCTCGAACATCGTTTCGAGCTCGGCGGCAATCGCCGCCTGGACGGTCGCGTTATTCGGCGAGATCGAAATCGAGAAATCGACCGGATACGCGGTCGGCGCGACGACGGTAACGTTCGCGGTAATCGGTCGGCGGAACGGATAGCCGGCGGCGTCCTCTTCGTCGATGTACGCCTGGACGAGCGCAACGTCGCCGGGGACCGGAATCGTCGCCGCGCCGTCGCCGGCGGACGAGAAATAAACGGTAACGTCGCCGTCGAACGGTCCCGTCTCCGGCCATACGTTCGCGACGGTCGCGGCGAGACCCGTCGCCGCCTTCGTCCAGGCGACGTAATCGGCGTCGGCTCCGCCTTGCGGCGTATCGCGGACCCGTTCGAGAAGCCGAACGCGAAGGTCTTCCAAAACCTCTTGAGCGGAGCCGCCGGAGAGAACGGTTACGAGCGTCACCGTCGAGCGGATTCCGGCGATAGGCTCGACGAGCTCCAGCGTCTCCGTAACGTCCGCGACGTTCCCGTCGTCGCCCGGTAGGACCGCCGTAACCGTCGCCGTCGCCGAGCCACCTCCGTCCGTCGTTACGAGCGCGTCGGTCGCATACTCGACGCCGCTCGCGGACTGGACGAGCGTTCCCGCCGGAACGCCGGTCGTCGGCGTTCCCGTAAAACCGACCGAGCCGGTCGCTTGCGTCCCGGCGAGCCGCGTCAAACCCCAAACGCCGGCGATGCGCGTAAGCGTATCGATGTCGTCGATTGTGTCGTAAATCGTTTGCTTGCGCGTCCATCGAACGAAGCCGTACAGACCGAACGAAGCGCCGGCCAGGACGCGCGCCAGGACGTAAAGAAAGGTCCGCTTTAGCTTCGCGCCTTCGCCTGGGAGATGCCCGTTTAGGTCGTTCTCGATTCGCGAAATCAGCGTCGAGAGCGTCGGTGTCGGATAATCAGCCATTGATAGCGCTCCACAAATCAGGCCAGGCGAGCGCCGTCTCGCCGTCGCGGAAGATTGTAATCGAAAGCGCGGCTCGCTCGGCTCCGATGTCGCGGATTTCGACCTCGACCGTATCGGCGAGCTCGTCGTCTATCATCCATTGGAGAGCGTCGAGGACATACTCTCGCGCGGCGGCGCGGTTCTCGCGCGTCGCCTTCGAGCGCTCGAGAAGCCATAGCCGGGAGCCGAAATTATCGCCGAGCTCCGTCGCCCAAAAGCCGCGCCGGCTTCCGCCGATTTCCGGAATCTCGTCGTCGGCGTCGGCTCGCGCCCACGAGAAGAGCGAGACGATGGCGAGCTCTTCGAGCGTCGTAAAGGTCCGCGTCGTCGGAAGCGGAACGAGGTCGAGCTCGTAAGCGCCGAGCGCCGGCGCTCCGTCGAGCGTCATTACGAAGGGTCCGTCGCTCGGCGCATCGCCGGCGGCGAGCGCGAGCTCGGCGAGCGGCGGCGAGAAGACGTAAAAGAAAGCCTCGCTCTCGATGGTATTCGTCGGGTCGCCGGGATAGTCCGCGCCGGTTACGGCGGAGAGCGCCGCGTCGTAAGGCGCGAGCGCGCTTCCTCCGTTGCTATGGTCGGAGCCGGAAAAATCGCGGACGTTGGTATCGACCGAGCCGGTCGTATCGACCTTGACGCCGACCGACGCCGAGCTCGTCGCGGACGGAGCTCCGACCTCTTCGCCGAGACCGTATCGAAATTCGACCGTTTGCGTCTCCTCGATTAGGACGCATTGAAAGACGAGCTCGCGCTTATTGGCGGCGTCCTGGTCGCTGTACTGGTAAACGCGCCATTCGACTACGAAGACGCCGGAACCTTCCGCCGCCGGGTCGCCGAGCTCGGCTACCCGGACGTACCCGACGTCGCTCGTCTTGAGGTCGTCCCACCAGGGCGAGAGGATTACATCGGCTCCGGCGAGGTATAGCGCCGGATTCCCGGGCGCGGCGAGCGTTCCGGCCAGGCGGATATATCCGTTCGTCGAAATCTCCGCGTCGGTATAGACCTCGCCGTCGAAGACGAAATCGAAGCCGAGGTCGACGCCGCTATAATAGCCATCGTCGACCTCGGAGCCGTAAAGCTCCGTCCAGAAATCCGGTTCGACGAGACCGAAGCCGAGCTCGTAGGCCTGGACGTCGAGCGGATAGAGGTCGGAGCCGATATCGTCGACGCGGATACGCCGGACGGCATACGTTGCCAGGTCCGCCATTAGGTGAGCGTCCCGGTGTCGTCGGTTCCGGTCGCGACCGTCGCCGGCGGCGTCGATAGGATTCCGCCGGCGGCGCAAGCGCTCGGCGCGGAGAGAACAACGCTCGTCGAAACATGGACGACGGCGTTCGTCGTAATATGGTCGACGATGGCGTTTCCGCGCGCTCTCTCGATGCGCGTTCGATAGGCGGCCATCGTCTCGCCACCATGCGGCGTTTGCTGGAAACCGGGCAAGGCGTCGATAGCCGCTTTAATTTCGTCTCCGAGTGTATTTCCGTTTAGTGGCATCGTTCCCTCTATTTCTTCGCGAGAAGCGTCGCCGACGCATTACCAAGCGCGAAGTATGTCGCGCCCGTATATGGGTCGATTCCGCTTCCGTGAACGACGCCGTCCGTCGCGACGAGCGCGGTTCCGTCGTCGGAGACCTCGACTGTATCGCCTGTATTGCTAACGATTTGGATTTTCGTCCTTTTCAGTACGATCTTAGCGCCCTGGTCATCGAATATCGCGACCTCACCCTCGGCCAGTCCGGTCAAGCGGTAACGCCGGTCGCCGACGACGATAACGACCGGATGGTCGCGGTTTCCGCCGACGTTCAAAACGACGCCCTCGGCGGCTCCGGTAGCGTCCGGCGCTTTCGGATGCGACGTAAACCCGTATGGTTCGAAGTGCTCGAGGCTGTCGTCGGTCTCGTCGCCGGCTATCCGCATTTGGAGCGCCTGGAATTTCTTCGCGGCGTCCGTCAAGAGGACGGTTCCGCGCTCGACGAGACCGGCGACGCGGCGCGCGAGCGGAGCCATCGCCGAGAAGGTATCGTTCGCGTCCGCCATTACTTGCCCTTGTCCGGCGTCGTCGGTAGCTCGACGCCGCCTCCGAGCGCTTCGCCGAGAGGTCCGCGTTTCTTCGGCTTGCGCTTGCGCTTGCGCGGAACGAACGGCGCTATCGGCTCGTAGCCCTCTTCGGGTGCGAGAACGAGCGTCGTAAACGAGCCGGCGTCGGAGAGCTCGTAAGAGACCTCCGTACATAGAAACTCGCCGTCAAGACCGCTGTACGGGTCGACGACCTCGATTCGCTGATTCGGTCCCCACAATCGCCCGTCGCCTTGCCGCCATCCGGCGACGACGTATTCGAGCCGGATGCTTTGTCCGTACCGATTCGCGGCTTCCCAGGCGGCGCGGATACGAGCTCGCTTTTTATCGCTCCGCGTCTCCGCCTCGATTACGAGCGTCCGGACGCGCTCGACGCCTTCGTCGTCGGCGGTGTCGGTCGTAAAGAGCGAATCGCCGTTCGTGTCGTCGTCGCCGACGCGCATGCCTTTGCAGAGGTATTCAGAGAAGCGCTCCGAGACATCGAACGAGGTCGCGCCGCGAAGGATGTTCTCGCCGACGACGAGCGCCGTCGTCGCGTCGGTCGTCCCGGTCGGCGAGAAGGTCGCGACGCCTTTCACATCGGCGACGTATTGGCCGGCTCGCGTAATCAGGAGCTCGCCGTATTCGTTGTCGACGAGCAGGAGACCGCGCGACCGCGCCGCGCGCTCGACGGTCTCGAAGACGCTCTCACCCTTCTGGAGAACATGACGCCGAATCGGGTCGCCCGTATCGATTTCAGCGACGACGGTTACGCCGTACCGCGCCGCGAGGTCGCTCGCGATGCGCTCAATTTTTTTGTTTCGCCATCGTCCCGGCGTATGGATAGCCGAGCAATCGACGAGGTCGACGGTCTTCGACGCGCCGGAGACCGAAACCGTATGGTCGTCGGCGGAGAATCCGAATTCGACCGCGTCGACGTATCCCGTTATGACCTTCGTTCCGCCGAGCTCGACCTCGCAAACCGCGCCGGGTCGGATGCGTATCGGGTTTTGCTCGTCCGGCCATCGGCTCGCCGCCCGGAAGGCGAACGACCGGCTCGCTTGCTCGATGGATGCCGAGATTGCGAAGCTCGTCCAGGACGCGAACGAGCGTCCGGCGACGCGGAGGTCGGCGGCTTCGGTCGGCGGCGCGAAGAGCGCTCGGTCGCTCGCTTTGCTCATTTGTCGAGAACGCTTATCGCGCCGGCGAGGAAGCCGGAAAACGGCGCTTTGTTGCGCTCGGCTATCTCGACCGCGCGCTCGGCGTCTCCGTACAAATCCCAGGCGAGGACGACCGCCGGAACCGGCTCGTCGAACGTCTCCGTCCTAAGCCTTCCCAGGCTCGCGGAGCGGTCGGTAATGTCCTCCGCGATCGCCGTCCGAACGTCGATTAGCGCTTCGTATGATGCCGGGTCGTCGCCGAGCTCCGCCTCGTCGGCGGCGGACGCGAAGAATCCGTCGCGCGCCGCGATAGCCTCTTCGAGCGACGCGAAATCGACGGTCGCCAGGAAGCGCGCCATCGCCGCGAGCGACGACCGGGTTACGAGGCGACGGAGCGCGTTCCGGTTGTCCTCTCTTTGTATCTCCGAAGGCGTCCGCTGATTCGCGTACCCGACCTCCGCCGGCGCTTGGTCGATGCGGAAGGCGTTCGCGAATTCGCCGAACGCGCCATCGAAGCCGCCGACCATTCCGTCGATGTTCGTTTGAAGCCGGAAGGCGAGCGCCGCCGGCGTCGTAACGAGCGTCGCGATGTCGGTTACGACGCCGGCAAGGTCGGTCGCGACCTCGAAGAATCCGTCGAGCGTCCGACCGAACCTGTTTAGCGATGCCTGGACGCTCGCGATTTCCGCGCGAGCGTCCTCGATTGCGGCTTGCGTCAGGAAGACCGCGCCGGCGACATCGAAGCCGGCGGCGAATTCGGCGCTCGA